>Ga0315534_1000292_pt1 | contig 33318 bp, 30 predicted proteins | sample SalMarSW160240MG_FD_203094 | JGI IMG/M metagenome (GOLD analysis project Ga0315534, IMG submission 203094) | Salt marsh sediment microbial communities from the Plum Island Ecosystem LTER, Massachusetts, United States - Salt Marsh Sediment SW1602-40 ...
GTTGGTTTCGCCGGTGCGGATGCGCACCGTCTGTTCGACGGGGACGACGAAGATCTTGCCGTCGCCGATCTGTCCGGTCTTGGCCGCGGCAGCGATGGCCTCGACGGCCTTCTCGACCATCTTGGTCGGCACCACGACCTCGATCTTGATTTTGGGCAAAAAGTTCACGGCGTATTCGGCGCCGCGATAGATTTCTGTATGGCCCTTTTGCCGCCCGTGACCTTTGACTTCGGTCACGGTCATGCCTTGCAGTCCGAGCTCGGTGAGGGCTTGACGCACCTCATCGAGCTTGAATGGCTTGATGATCGCCATCACCAGCTTCATCTGTCCAAACCCTCCTCCAATGATTGCAGCCTGACGGGCCTCGAGGGCCGTCAGGGCCGCGCGAACGGGGAGGGAGAATCAAGCCGCGTGCCAACTTTGCTGCTTTGCGGGAAATAACTGATTGGATTGCTACTTTTGGGAAGCTGGCGTGGCGGACAGGCGGGGCGTTGGCAAGTAATAGCCTAAAACATAGGCATAAAGTCACTTTTGCCTATGAAATAGGCAGCACCTACTTGCGCTCTCGCACCAAGCCCTCCTGCGCCGTCGAAGCCACCAGCACGCCGTCCCGCGTAAACAGCGTGCCGCGGCAGAACGCCCGCGCCGCGCCCGAGATCGGGCTGTCCTGGGCATAGAGCAGCCACTCGTCGGCCCTGAAATCGCGGTGGAACCACAGCGCATGGTCGAGGCTCGCGAGCATCAGCCGCGGGTCGAACACGAACCGGCCGTGCGCGACCAGCGCCGTGTCGAGCAGCGTGAAATCCGACGCGTAAGCCAAGACGCATTGATGAAGCGCTAGGTTGTCGCCGAGCTTGCCGGTCGCCCTGATCCACACCTGCTGGTTCGGCGCGCGGGCTTCCGGCGACAGGTACCGCGACACGTCGATCGGCCTGAGCTCGATCGGCCGCTCCCGCTCCCAATACGCTCTGACCTGCGGCGGCAGCCGGTCGATGAGCTTCTCTTTCAATTCCGCCTCGCTCGGCAGCGCTTCCGGCGGAGGCACATCGGGCATTTCGATCTGATGCTGGAGTCCTGTCTCTTGCTTGTGGAACGAGGCGGCCATCGAGAAGATGGCATGGCCGTGCTGGATCGCGACGACGCGGCGGGTCGAGAAACTGCCGCCGTCACGGATGCGGTCGACCTCGTAGATGATCGGGACCGCCGGATCGCCTGCCCGCAAGAAATAAGCATGAAGCGAATGCGCGGGCCTTGCCTCCACGGTGCGATGGGCCGCGACCAAGGCTTGGCCGATGACCTGACCGCCGAACACGCGCTGCCAGCCCACCTGCGGACTCAGCCCGCGAAACAGGTTCACCTCGATCTGTTCGAGATCGAGGATCGACAGCAGCTCGTCTAAAGCGTGGCTCACGCGCAAATCCTTGAGAGACTTGGCCCAGCCCTTTAGCAGGTTCACGCGCCTGACGGAACGTGGCATTGCTGAACCATGCCGGAGCAAGACGCATCAGGCCAAGAACGGTTCGACGTGGCGATCGCTGGCGGCGGCCCGGTCGGGCGCACGCTAGCGCTTGCGCTCGTCAAGCTTGCCCCGCAGGGATTCCGCGTCGCTCTGATCGATGCCGAGGCCGCCAACGCGCAAACCAACGGGACTTTAGACGCCCGGGCGCTCGCACTTTCTGCGGCAACCAAGAATCTGCTATCCGCGCTCGATCTCTGGGCGCCGCTTGCACCATCGGTGCAAGCCATCGAGGCGATCGAGATCACCGACAGCGCGCTGAATACGGCGCTCCGTCCCCATTTTCTAGGTTTCGAGGATGAGCTTAAGCAGAGCGGAACGCGCGCCTTCATGGCCGAGCATGGCGACCTTGCGCGCGTTCTCGCTGCCGCTGTTGCTGCCGAGCCGGCCATCGCGACGTATGCACCCGAACGCGTAACCGGCTTCACCGCCGGGCCGTTTGCGGTCGAGATTTCGCTCGGCAATGGCAAGGCAATTGCTGCCAGCCTCCTCGTTGCCGCCGACGGCAAGCGCTCGCAGCTTCGCACGCGTGCCGGCATCAAATGCGTCGGCTGGTCCTATCCGCAGATCGGGATCGTCACCACCGTGGCGCATACGCGGCCCCATCACGGTAAGGCGGTGCAGCATTTCCTGCCGTCGGGACCTTTCGCCATTCTTCCTCTCACCGGGAACCGCTCGTCCATCGTGTGGACCGAAGACGCAGAAACCGGTGCCCGCATCATGGCGGGGGACGAAGATAGTTTCCGGGGCGAGCTCAGCAAACGGTTCGGGCACCGGCTAGGCGAGATTGCGCTCGCCGGCTCCAGGCAATCCTTCAAGCTCGATATGCAGATCGCGCGCAGCTTCGTCGCCGGCCGGCTGGCGCTCATTGGCGATGCGGCCCACGTCGTGCACCCCTTGGCGGGGCAGGGGCTCAATATCGGCATGCGCGACGTGGCGGCGCTGGCCGAAACGCTGATCGAGGCCGCAAGGCTCGGTCTCGATATTGGCGGGCCGGTGCCGCTTGAGCGTTATGAGCGCTGGCGGCGTTTCGACAGCGCGTTTTCGGCGGCGGCGATGGACGGACTGAACCGCTTGTTTTCCAACGACAACGCGCCGCTGCGGGCTTTGCGCGATTTAGGTCTGGGGCTGGTCGACCGGGCGCCCGCGGTGAAACGTTTTCTCGTGCGCGAGGCGGCCGGCAGAACGGGCGAAATCCCGTGCCTGCTTCAGGGCGAGAGACCTTAGCTCTGGTCGAGCTTGCGCGCTTCTTCCGGCAGCATGATCGGGATGCCGTCGCGGATGGGGTAAGCGAGCCCCGCTGCGCGGCTGATCAATTCCTGCCGCTCGGCGTCATAGTCGAGCGAGGTCTTGGTGAGAGGGCAGACCAGAATCTCCAGCAGCTTCGGATCGAGCTTTCGCTCGGTCCCGCGTTCGGGTGGGTTGGTCACGTGTCGCGTCTCCCTTCCCCGTTATTGCACCGAACTGCCCGATCCGTCATCCGGTGTCGCCAGCTCCATTTCGGCCAGCGCCACCAGCGCCTCGGCGCGCGCGCGCAAATCGGGCGCCTCGAGAAGCGCCTGCTTCTCTTCCGGTCCGTAAGGGCTCAGGATCGACAGCGTATTGACCAGCCGCTCGCTGCCGGCGCTGTTGATGCGGTCCCAATCGGCGTTGAGATTGCTGGCGAGCAGATATTCGCGCAAGGTGGCGATGAGACGGGGACGATCGACCTCGTCCTCGCCATGGCCGGCGATGAAGTCCTTGGCATAGGGACCGAAGTCGACTTCGCAAATCCGGAACGGTGTATCGCCGGCAATATCGTTGCCGACTGAAAACCGCGCCACTCCGGCAAGTGCGATCATGACGCGGCCGTCATCGCTCTCGGTGAAGGAAAACAGCCGCCCGGCACAGCCCACCGACCGTAACGGGAAGCTCTTTCCCGCCGGCGACTCGGCATCGTCGGCGTCCACGGCGGGCTGGACCACGCCGATCAAACGGTCGCCGGCCAGCACGTGGTCGACGAGTGCGAGGTAGCGTGGCTCGAACACGTTGAGGGTGAGCGAGGCGCGGGGCAAGAGAATGGCGCCGCGCAACGGGAACACGGCGAGCTCCTCCGGCATGTCGTCCACGTTGCGATAGCGATCGGTGAGCCCCACGGGACTTTGCCCCTTGGCTTTTAGGCGAACAGCAGCGAAGAGAGCCTCTGCCGGCCTGCGACAGTGGCGGGATCGCTCGCACCCCAGGCGTCGAAAAACTGCAGCAGCTGTTTGCGCGCGGCGTCGTCGTTCCACATCCGGTTCTTGGCGATCAGCGCAAGCAATGCGTCGAGCGCGGCCATGCGGTCGCCTTTGGCGTTCAAGGCAAGAGCGAGGTCGAAGCGGGCTTGCGCGTCGGCGGGATCGGCCTCGACCTTGGCGCGCAGCGACTCGACGTCGCCGACCTTCGGGGCCTTGCGTTGCAGCTCGAGTGCGGCCCGCGCACTCGCCACCGCCGCACTCTCGGCCTTTGCCGGGGGCACCAGCGCCAAAGTCTGCTCGGCGCGGGAAAGGTCGCCCGTCTTGATGTAGCACTTGGTCAATCCTGCCAGCGCTTCCGCATTCTCGCGATCGTCTTGCAGTATCTCGCCGAAGGCCTGCGCCGCCTTGTTGAGGTCGCCGCTCGCAAGCGCGGCCTCGGCGTCTTCGAGCTTGGCTGCCGCATCGCCGCCAGGGGCGCCGATCAGTCTTTCGATGAAGGCATCGATGCGCGACTCCGGCAGCGCTCCCATGAAGCCGTCGACCGGCTTGCCGTCTTGAAACGCAAACACCGCCGGAATGGATTGCACACCCATCTGGGCTGGAATTTGCGGATGCTCGTCGATGTTGAGCTTGACCAGCCTGATGGCGCCTTTGCCGGCGCGCACGGCCTTCTCCAGGACCGGCGTGAGTTGACGGCAGGGCCCGCACCAGGGCGCCCAGAAATCGACCAGCACCGGCACCTCGCGCGAGGCTTCGACGACATCGCGCATGAAATCGGCCGTGGTGGTGTCTTTGATGAGTTCGGCGTCAGGGGCGCCTGCACCGCTCGGAGTGAGAATGGGAGTATCGACGCTCATGCTGCTTGCCCGCCGGCGGCACTCAGTCCACGCCGCCTGGCACGAAGATGGGCCGCGCAATGCCGTTTGACAACCCGGCTGGCTGCCGCATCAGCTCAAGGGAACGATCAAGGGCTCATGCCCGCAAGCCTCGATGAAGCGGATGAGATCGGGGGTGGCAAGCCGCGTGGTGGCGGTATTTTGCAGCGGGTGGCAGTTGACCTCGGCGAAGTCGAGGATCGCCTGGTCGACCACCACGATCACCGGCGCAGCCGATTTATTGATCAGGGCGAACGGCGTGACCGATCCAGGCTTGACGCCGAGCACCGCCTCGAGCTTGTCGGGCTTGCCGAAACTGAAGCGCCCGGTCGAAAGCCGCTTGGCCAAGGCTTTGAGATCGACCCGGGTCTCGTCCTTGGCGACGACCAAAACCAGGCGCCCGTCGGGGTCGGTCAGGAACAGGCTCTTGGTGTGGGCGCCGGGAAGGCGCGCGCGCAAACTCGCCGACTCCCCGACCGTGAATACTGGCTCGTGCTCGACCGTAGTCGTTGCGATGCCGAGCGCCGCGAGGCGGGTCTCAAGGGTCTTGCGGTCGGCTGCCATGGGCTAAGCGATTGAGCCTCGTTTTCGAGGTAGAGTGGACATTCGGGCGGCGATCAACTAGATCGTAGTCCTTGTTGGGATCGCGGGTGTAGCTCAGGGGTAGAGCACAACCTTGCCAAGGTTGGGGTCGTGGGTTCGAATCCCATCGCCCGCTCCAATAAAGTCTCTTCGCCATACGTCTAGGCTTTTTCGCTATTTCCCGGCTCCGGCGACGCGCACGTCGTCTGTTTGAGCTAGGATGCGCGGTGCAGCGTCCTTACGCCAAGAGGCCCGCGATTTGAATGCCGTAAAGACTTTCGTACGTGCTCTTTATACCGGCGCAGACAGGCGCGGGCGCCTGTTCCGCTTCACGCTGCTGGCCTTCGATACGGTCGCCCTCATCTTCTTCATCGCCTCGTCATTGGTTCGCGATGCGCCGTGGATTCACTGGGTCGACGCCATCATTGCCGTCGTGATCATCGCCGACCTGGCAGCGCGGCTCTGGATTGCGCCGTCGCCTTCGCGACTGTTCCGCCAAGTGACAACCTACGCCGACCTCGTTGTCATCGTCACGCTTCTTGCGCCGACGTTCTTGGAAAATTTCCTCTTCTTGCGCGTGTTACGCGCCTTTCGTGTGTTTCAGTCCTATCGCGTTTTGTCGGATCTCAGAGAAGAGTTTGCGTGGTTCCGGCGGCACGAGGACGTCATCAAGAGCGTCGTCAATCTGCTGGTGTTTATCTTTGTCATGAGTTCGGTCGTGTTTGTGCTGCAAGAGGACACGAACCCGGGCATCTCCGACTATTTGGACGCGCTCTACTTTACGGTCGGTGCGTTGACGACAACTGGATTCGGCGACATTACGCTTGAGGGGAAGATCGGACAATTCCTCACGATTCTTATCCTCCTGGTCGGAGTCGGTCTGTTTGTACGCCTCGTGCAGGCGATCTTCCGCCCCGCTCGCGTCAGCGTGCAATGTCCCGAGTGCGGTCTGACGCGTCATGACGCCGACGCGGTGCACTGCAAGCACTGCGGGCAGACAATAAATATCGAGACTGAAGGGCGCGACTGAGCCCTTCAGACGCCGCACGCGAACTCTAGGCTTTTTTGCGCTGAGCGCTCTCTTGCACTGTCGCCGCGACGTCGAGCGGTTCCTTAAACGTGAGCGTCCGGTACGGGAACGGAATCTCGATACCCGCGTCGTCCAAGGCCGATTTGACGGACTCAATGACCTCGTCGCGAGATCTTCGAATGTCGATCGGGCGCGAGCCCGTCCACCATGTCACTTCGAAATCGATGCTCGAAGCGCCGAACGCCTTGGCGAAGATCTCGATTGGACGGCTCTTATCGACTGAATCGAGCTTTTCGACCGCGCCCGTTATGACCTTTTGCGCTTCCACGACGCTCTCGCCGTAGGCGACGCCAACGGTGATCGTGGTCCGGCGAATATCAAGATCGGTCAGGACTCGAACCGGGTTCTTGTAGAGGAATGCATTTGGCAGCATGACCAGCACGCCATCTGTCCTGCGTACGAACGTGTCACGAATGGTGATGGTCTCGACTTCGCCGGTGATGTCCTCGCATTCGATGAAATCGCCGATTCTCATCGGCTTGCGCAACATGAGAAGAATGCCGGCGAGAAAATTCTCGAAAATGTCCTTAAACGCCAGGCCGATCGCGATGGACCCAATACCCAAAGCAGCGAGGGCTTCGCCAGGCGTCAAGCCCGGCAGTGCGATCGTCGCCGCGATCAGGAGTCCGCAAAACCACACGATCGTGGAGGCAATCACCAGCAGGGCATTTTTGAGCGCAGGACGCATGCGCTTAGGAAAGACGACTGACGACAGAAGCCATCGGACGCCTTTGGCCAAAAGCCACGTGGCAAATATGAACACGATTGCGCCGATGAAATTCGGCACCTGGGCGACCAGCCCGCGTAACAGCCCTTCAATGCGCTCGCTCAGAATGACGAAGGGTCGCAAATCGATATGGTCCAACACGATCTCCATGGGCCGGCGGAGTCATAGCGTAGCAACGGGGCCAGGGGCGTGACTCCTATTAGCCGAACAGAGCGCGCCAAAGCCCGACCAATGGATCTGATCGCGTTCCGCCGCGCGGGCCTGTTCCTCCGTGGCGGAACATCTCCGAACGCCCGTTGTTCCAGCGCACCTTCACGCCGTAATAATAAACCGGCTCAATCGCTTAGACGTTCGGATCGCTGATGTCTGGGTCCCGCGTGTTGGACTGGCCGACAATTCCATTTGCTTGGCGCCCGCCAAAGACAGATGATGAATCGATCCGATCCCTGATGAATTTATTCCGGCCCGTGCCATCACCCACCGTTTCGAGAACTTTTTCGAGATCGGACGTTTTAGAAGGAGCGTCGTCATGGCTGATAGCGATGCCTACAGGGATGAAGTCTTAAAGTACACGCGCATCCAGCAGAAGGAAGATATCGACGACTTTTTTGCCACCTTCAACCCCGATCGGAAAACCGTAATTCTTCTACCGGGTGGAATGGGATCGCAGCTGTACCGCGCGGATCGACCATTCGAAGAGGGGACAAGCGGTCGTTACAGGTTCGACGAAATATGGCTCGACAGGGGAATCTTTGGACCGGCACGAGACGGCCTCAAACTCGTGATTGATCAGGACGGCTTCGACCTGAACCGGCACATTGTGGTCGCAGACGAGGATACGACCTTTGTCGGTGTGAGCCCGTATGTCAAAGCGCTAAAGTTTTTTCGCGATCAGGGTTTCAATACCGTTTTCCTGGCTTGGGATTGGCGGCGAAAACTTACCACCGCAGTCGATGCCCTGCATTTTTTGATCAATCAGATAAAACGAAAAGGGGAATCTTTGGGCGACCCGCAAGGCGTCATGGAGAGAGTGTTCCTCGTGGGTCACAGCATGGGGGGCATGGTCGCCAAGCTGTTTCTTGAAAAGCACCGGGATCTCGCCGATGAAATCGGCGGCATGATCTCGGTGGGAACGCCGTTTTACGGCTATTTCGGTCAGCTACGCCATGTTTTTGAAGGAGAGACGAAGCTGAACTGCGGCTATGGCGCGAAGACCGTTGCCGAAATTACAGCTTCCTGCCCTGGCCTATACACACTGTTTCCAATCGACGAAGACACCTGGCAACGGCAGCGGCAAGACATCGGTTTGCCCGAATATCCACTCAAGGACCAAGACGGGCAAATTGCAGATGCGTACCAAAAGGGTGCGCCGCCCTTCCCAAAGTGGATCAGACTCGAGGAACTACCCGGCGCGCTCAAACTTCGGCACTTGCTCGCCGCCGAGTTGCCGGAGAATTTGAAGGCAAAGGTGCACCACATTCGTGGCAGCAAGGCAAATAGCACCGCCGCAAGCGCAACTTGGGACCAAACACTTCCGCCGGACTACGACCCGAGTCGACACCCTTCTCCCCTCAAATTCGGGTTGGGCGCTGGAGACGAAGGAATCCCCTATTGGTCGGCGGCGCTCTGCAGGATGCACCCCGATCACGTCATAGATTTTGACCAGGGTGTGCACATGAAGCTGTTGGAGCAGACCTTCGTCCTTCGAGAGCTCCTCAGGATCGTCGCTAAACGCTTTATTTCGGAACAGGAGTTCGTAGAAAAATACGGACCTGAAGCGCCGATCGCCACGCGGGAAGAGTTGACTGCTTTTTTGCAGGACGTGAACTTGGCCGAGGACACAATACCTGAGCCGTTCGCCTGGCGGATTTTACAGGAGCTCTCGAACTGATGGCGTTCCGCAGGTGCCGAGGCGAGGTCGGCTAGAACGGCCAGAATACGCCGCCGCGCGGGCCGCTGCGCCGAGAGCGCTCGCTGTAAGCGGGGCGTTGAACGCTCCGGCGCACCTTTTTCCTTCGCGGGGTTTGAACCGTTGTCTCAAGGCTTGCCGGCGTGACCTTGGCCGGCATGTCCTTGGCCCACACCACGAAGTCGTTGCCCTTCTTCAGGCCCGCGGTGTTGATCGCCACGTCGCTGATAATGAACGACGAGCCCGGCGTCAGCCGCTCGGAAATTGTCCGGCGAAGGTCGTCCGGGATCTCGATCCGGTCGAGCGCGCCGGCCGGATCGTCGCCTTGCACGTTCACGCCCATCCACCGCGTCGCGGTGTCGCCCGGCTCGAAATTCATGGCGACGAACACGTAAGTGCCGAGCGGCGTCTCGTGATCCTTGAACGAAACCGGCGTATCGAGCACCTGGCCGAATTCCTGCCGGATGAAAAGATGACCCTCCGGCGGCTCGCTCTTACGGGCGATGTGATAGATGTTCGCCACTAGTTCGTCGTTGAAAGCGCCGGTCGCTGGCCAGCCGTTGTCCTTTTGAAACGCCTTGATTGCCTGTGCCGTCGCCCGGCCGAACGTGCCGTCGAAATCCTGCACGTCGAGATAACCGAGTTCGGACAAGATCTGCTGAACGCCGATAATGCGGTCGCGCTTGGTCCGTCGCGTCACCAGAATACGCAATGGCGCGGTCGAACGAGGTTCGGCTGCCAGAATTGCGACCGCCTTCGCGCCGGCCCTGAGTTTGGCGGTCATGACGTTCGGAGGCTGATGGATTTGGGGCAAAGCCTTCGCCTCAATCGGCGCGGCCTCAGGCGGAGCCTTGGCCAAGGAAACCTGAAGTGCTGCGCTCCCGACCGGCTCGAGCGCGGCCGGCACGGCCGCTCTCCCGACCGGTTTGAGCTCGGTCGCGGCCGGAGCTTCGGCCAGCGAAGCGGCGCGCGCCGCCGCGCTTTCGGGCACGCGGAAGGGCGGCACGGATTCGAGTTCGGCAATCGACGGCTCGGGACGATTCTTTTCGTCGATGGCATGCCCGCTCACATTCACCGCCGTGTCGATCGGTCTGCTGTCGTGAGAGTCCTCATCGGCAGGCGTGCGCGCCAACGGATTGAACGCGTGCACATGCGTATCCTCGATCGTAAGGTCGGCGCCCGTCGTGCCGATCGCCTCGATGTCGAGCGATGACGGAATGTCCGTCGCCGAGCCGGACGGATAAGCCGTCGCAACCATGCCCGACGGCGTCTTCATCGGTACGGCTTCGTTGTTGGTTTGGCGCTTCGCCGGTGCCCCCTCCTTGCCGATCACCGGCATGGGCGGCGGAGGCAGCGGCTGAAACAAGGCCGGGTGTTCGATCATGCTCGGCTCGGGGCGCCCGCGCGCAACAACCACATTGTCGCCGACCGTCGTGATCTTGAACAGCTTCGGCGCAAACGAGAACGGCAAGCGGATGCAGCCATGCGAAGCGGGATAACCAGGCACGACACCGGCATGCAGCGCCGTCCCGGACCAGGTGATCCGGTTCATCCACGGCATCGGCGCGCCGCTATAAAGATTGGAGTGATGAATCCGCCGCTTCTCGAGAATGCTGAACACGCCGGCTTTGGTGGCATGGCCGCGCATTCCGGTCGACACCTTGGAACTCGTGATGCGCGTCAAGCCGCGATAGACGTCGACGCTCTGTGCGCTCAACGAGACGACAAGCACCATCGGCTCGCCATTGCCGGGGTCGGGGATCGCGGCGACAGGTTTCTCGCCGCCTTTGCGCTTTTTCGCTTCGGCAGGCAAAGACGTGCCCACCGCGACGGCCAGCCCCGCAATGCCAACGAAAGTAATAAATGCCGGAAGGAGCCGCTTGGCGGAATCCGCCACTCTGTTCAGAAACCCGCTACGCAAGACACACGCTCCCTGTCCTTGGCCGCATCCATAGTCGAACCCCCCGTGTCCCCGAATCAGACTAAAAGAGGCCCTCATATTTGGCCAGTGGAAGCCTTCTAATCAACTAACGCCTTAACCTCCTTCAGGTTCTGCCCGCCGGGGGCGCCAAAGGCGTAAAAAACGCGTTGCTTCCGGAACTTATGGGCCCCCTCTGACGTTTGAATCTTTCGGTCCTTGCCGGGGCAGTCTAAGGCCTGCCTTGCGAAAAACTTGGCCCTGTTTCATTCCCGCAACACTTGTATTTCCAGCATTGGAAAGCGCTTGCTTCGGCTGCCGGTGCTCAATACACGATTGAGCCTAACGAGCGGCGCTTTCTAGGGGAGTCTCTCAAGATGCTGGCAGGAACCCAGGTCCGGCCGGGCCTTCTTATCAGAGCAGCCGGGCTGCTCTTAGCCGGCTTCATGCTCGCCGGTTGCGGCATCAACACCATTCCCACCTTGCAGGAGCAGGCCAAGGCGGCGTGGAGCCAGGTGTTGAACCAATATCAGCGCCGGGCCGATCTCATTCCCAACCTGGTCGAGACCGTCAAAGGCTATGCCGAGCAGGAACGCACCGTCCTTACTGAGGTGGTCGAGGCGCGCGCCAAGGCGACGCAAGTGCAGATCCCGCCGGATATCCTCACCAACCCCGAGGCGTTCCAGAAATTTCAGGACGCGCAAGGCGCTCTTTCCGGCGCGCTGGCACGATTGCTTGCAGTCGTCGAGAACTATCCCGACTTGAAGTCCAATCAGAACTTCCTGGCGCTGCAATCTCAGCTCGAAGGCACCGAGAACCGGATCGCGATCGCGCGCCAGGACTACATTACGGCGGTCAAAGACTATAATACCGAACTCAGAACGATCCCCGGCCGCTGGTGGCGCGCGCTGCTCTATCCCGACGCCGAGCCGATGCAGAACTTCACCGCGGCCGAGGGCACGGAGAAGCCTCCGGAGGTCAAGTTCTAGCTTCAAGCCCGGGTGAGGAGCCCAATGGCAATTGTCCGGCGCTTCGGCGAAGTCGCATTGGCCGTGGCGCTTGCGCTCTTCATGGCGCCCGCCGCCTCCGCAGAGCCGACCTTCCCGGCGCTGACCGGCCGCGTGGTCGACGACGCAAATCTCTTAAGCGAATCTGACAAGCAAGCGCTCACCGCTGATCTCAAGGCTCTCGAGGACAAGAGCTCCGATCAGCTCGTCGTCGTCACGCTGCCCTCGCTGCAAGGATACCCGATCGAGGAATTCGGCTACCGGCTCGGCCGCCATTGGGGCATCGGCACGGCGAAGCTGAACAACGGCGTGCTCCTCATCGTCGCGCCGAACGAGCGCAAGGTTCGCATCGAGGTCGGGAGCGGACTCGAAGGCACGCTCACCGATGCGCTGTCGAGAGTCATCATCGACAATGGAATCCTGCCGCGCTTTCGCCAAGGCGACTTTGCCGGCGGCATTCAGAACGGCGTGCGCGATGTCGCTCTCGTGCTCACGGGCGACGCGGCCGAGGTCGAGGCACGCGCCAAAGCGCGCCGAGATGTCGAAGACCCGGCGATCCCCGTGATCTTTATGATTCTCTGGATCGCGATCTTTATCTGGATCGCCTACAGCTTTTGGCGGAGCACGCGCTACGCCACGCCCGCCGGCCGGAGCGGCAGGTCGGGCCCGATCTTCATTCCCGGCCCCGGGTGGGATCGCGGTGGCGGCTGGAGCGGCGGGAGCGGTGGCGGAAGCGGCGGTTTTTCTGGCGGTGGCGGAAGCTTTGGCGGCGGCGGCGCCTCGGGGGGATGGTAGGAGCCGTGCCGATGCAGCCCTTCACGCCGGAAGATCGGGCCGCCATCGCCGCGGCCATCTCGCGCGCCGAAGAGACCACCAGCGGCGAGATCGTGGTGGTCGCGGCCATCGCCTCGGACGGTTACCGCTCGTTCGGGCTGCTATGGGCGGCGCTCATTGCGCTCGCCGCGCCGATTCCCTTCATCGTCGCCACCAAATGGCCGGTGCAGTACATCTATCTGATCCAGCTTGCGGTGTTTCTCGTGTTCGGAATCTTGTTCCAGCTCGATCGTGTCCGCTATTTGCTGGTGCCGCCGTCGATCAAGCGCGCCCGCGCCCATCAGCGCGCCGTCGAACAGTTCCTCGCGCAGAACATGCACACCACCAAAGGCCGCACCGGCGTGCTGATCTATGTGTCCTTCGCCGAGCGCTTCGCCGAAGTCATTGCCGATGACGGCATCTACCGCAAAGTCCCGCCCTCGGCCTGGGAGGACATCGTAAGCGAACTCACCGGTCATCTCGGGCGCGGCACCGCCACGCAAGGCTTCATCCGCGCCATCAAGGCTTGCGGAAAAATTCTCGCCGAGCATTTCCCGCCCGGCAGCGCGGCGGAAAACGAGCTTCCCAATCACCTTATCGTGCTCGATGCCTATGGACGGCCTTAGGCAGCACGTCCCACCGCGCGCGGTGGCCGCGCGGCCCGGCACACGCGCGCTTGCCGGCTGGGTGCTGTTCGATTGGGCGACGCAGCCCTTTTACACGCTGGTCGTCACCTTTCTGTTTGCGCCCTATTTCGTCAACGGCTTCATGGCCGATCCGGCGCGCGGCGCCTCGCTTTGGGCCTACGCCACCGGTATCGCCGAGCTGATTGCCGCGCTGCTTGCGCCCGTGCTCGGTGCGGTGGCCGATGTGACCCGGCGGCGGAAACCTTGGATCGCCGCCTTTTCCGTTCTGCTCGTCGCAGGACTGTGCGGATTGTGGCTCGCCGTGCCGGGCCGCACCGATCTCGTGCTGTTCGTGCTGATCTCCTTCGGCCTCGCCACCATCGGCGCCGAGCTTGCCACCGTGTTCAACAATTCCATGATGGTGTCGCTCGTCTCGGGCAAGCGGCTCGGCACGTTGTCCGGTTTCGGCTGGGCCACCGGCTATGTCGGCGGTCTCTTAAGTCTGGCGCTGGTCGCGGGGTTCCTCGTCACCGATCCGGATTCCGGCAAGACTCTGTTTGGGCTGCCGCCGCTCCTTCCGCTCGATACCGCGACGCGCGAAGGCGACCGTCTGGTCGGCCCGTTCTCGGCGCTGTGGTATCTCGTATTCGTTCTGCCGCTCTTCTTATTTACGCCCGACGGGGACGGCGAACCGCTCAAGGCGCACGCGGTCAAGGCGGGCCTCGCCGAATTCGTTCGCTCGCTCAAGGATCTCGTGCGCCACCACGGGCACATCGCTTTGTTCCTGCTGGCGCGCATGATCTATATCGACGGTCTCGGCGCGGTGTTCGCGTTCGGCGGCATCTATGCCGCTTTCGTGTTCGGCTGGGGCGCCACCGAGCTCGGCCTGTTCGGCATTGTCCTGACCATTGCCGGCACGATCGGCGCGCTGTGTGGAGGGCCGCTCGACGACCGCGTTGGCTCCAAGACCGTCATTATCGGCGCGCTCATTCTGTTCATTATCGGGGCGATCGCCGTGCTCTCGGTCGACCCCACTCATATCCTGTTCGTCGTGCCGGTCGAGGCCAAGGCCCCGGGCAGCCCGCCGTTCTCCTCGGTCGGCGAGCAGGTCTATCTCGCCTTTGCTATTCTGATCGGCCTGGCTTCGGGTCCGATGCAGTCGTCGAGCCGGACCCTACTGGCAAGGATGTGCCCGCCCGGCAAGACCACGGAGTTCTTCGGCTTCTTTTCGTTCTCAGGCAAAGCGACGGCGTTCGCCGCGCCGCTTGTTATCGGCGTCGTTACGCACATGACCGGCAGCCAGCGGCTCGGCATCGGCACCAGCCTGATTTTTCTGATCGGCGGTCTTCTGCTTCTGCTGCGGGTAAGAGCGAAGTAATTTGGCTAGTGCCGGAAGTGGCGCATGCAGGTGAACACCATGGCGAGTCCGGCCTCGTCAGCCGCGGCGATCACCTCGTCGTCGCGCATCGATCCGCCGGGCTGAATAATGGCGGAGGCGCCCGCCTCGGCAATGACCTTGATCCCGTCAGCGAATGGGAAGAACGCATCCGACGCCGCGACCGAACCGATGGTGAGACTCTGGTCGAGCCCTTGCGCCGATGCCGCTTCGGCCGCCTTCCACGCCGCCATCCTCGCCGCGTCGACGCGTGACATTTGTCCGGCGCCGATGCCGACCGTGGCGCCGTTCTTGGCATAGACGATGGCGTTTGATTTGACGTGCTTCGCCACCGTGAACGCGAACATCAGGTCGGCCATCTCCTCTCTGCTTGGCTTGCGCCTACTCACGACTTTCAGATCGGCGCTGGCGACGCCGTTATCGCGCGACTGCACCAGAAATCCACCTGATAGCGAGCGGAAGGTGAGTCCGTCGGCTTTCGAATCGGGAAGGCCTCCAGCCAGAAGCAGCCGCAAATTCTTTTTCTCAGCCACGATGGCCTTCGCTTCGTCGCTCGCGTCGGGCGCAATGATCACCTCGGTGAAAATCTTGACGATCTCGCGTGCCGCGCCGGCATCAAGCGCGCGATTGAGCGCGACGATCCCGCCGAACGCGCTGACGGAATCGCAAGCCAAGGCTTTCTCATAAGCCTCGGTCAGCGTTTCGCCCATTGCCACGCCGCAAGGGTTTGCGTGCTTGATGATCGCGACCGCCGCGGACGAGGCCGGATCGAACTCGGCGACAAGCTCGTACGCCGCGTCGGTATCGTTGAGGTTGTTGTAGGAGAGCGCTTTGCCCTGCACCTGTTCGGCCGTGGCGATGCCGAAGCGCCGCTCTGCCGTCCGGTAAAACGCGGCCCATTGATGCGGGTTCTCGCCGTAGCGGAGCGCTTCGGCAAGCGCGCCGGCAATCACGCGCCTCTCAGGTGTCCGCTCCCCGAGCTGTTCGGCAAACCAGGCGGCGATCGCGGCGTCGTAAGCCGCAGTGCGCGCGTAGGCCTTGGCCGCGAGCGATTTGCGTAAAGCCTCCGTCGTTGCGCCGTCGTTTTCCGCCATCTCGGCCAGCACGTGCGCATAATCTTCCGGCTCGACCACCACCGTGACGCCGTCGTGGTTCTTCGCTGCGGCTCTGATCATGGCCGGTCCGCCGATATCGATATTCTCGATACAAGTGGCGAAATCGGCGCCCCCCGCCACCGTCGCTTCGAATGGATAGAGATTGACCGCTAGCAGGTCGATTGCCGGAATCCCATGCTCGGCCAGCGCCGCCTCATGCGCATCGTTGCCGCGCACCGCCAGCAAACCGCCGTGAATGCGCGGATGCAGCGTCTTGACCCGCCCGCCCATCATTTCCGGGAATTCGGTGATTTCGGCCACGTCAGTCACTGGGATCCCGGCATCGCGCAACGCCTTCGCCGTTCCTCCGGTGGAGACGATCTCCACGCCGTGCGCACGCAAACCGTGGGCGAAATCGGCAAGACCGGTCTTATCGCTGACCGATAGCAGCGCACGATCGATCTTTCGCTGATCCATGAGTCTTAAGCCGGTGCGGGCGCGGCCATGTTGGGGTGAGCCGGGCGGTCGCCATCACTGTTAGCGGCAATCCGCGTAATGGTCCACGTGATCCTGACGTCGGTCGTCTCGCCCATGAAACCCGAGAGCACGACTTGCGAGGCCGGCTGCGGTCCGCGCGCATCGGCGAGGAAAAAGCTCTCTTCGATCTTGGTCTCCGGTGCATCGGAGCTGATCTTCCAGGTTTCACCGTTGCCGAGCGCAAGCACCGCGTTCCGCCCGTCCGCCGACACGCTTGCGCGCACGCCGGGATGGAGGTGGAAACGGATGGCATAGTACCCCGCGATCAGATCGCCATCGGGGCTCTTGAGACCGGCGGGCGCCGACAGTCTGTCTTCGCCCGAGATCACGAGTCCGTCGGGTGAGACCAGGATCCGGCGGGCATGGCTCACGCCGAACCGGGCGCGATAGCCGTCATGCGATCCTTCGATCCCGAGCGCGCCGCCCTGATCGTCGAAACTCGCTTTGGCATGAAGAGGGCCGGTCAGCGCCGCATTGGCCGCTAGCTCGCCGCCCGCACCTAACGTAAACACCGCCGACGAGTCGTCCTCAAAGCTCAAAGTGGAATGCGCCGGCGTCGACCGGGCAAACGGAACCCAGTCTTCGTGGTCGGGCGAAGGCGCGCCGCAATTGACGATCACAGGCTTCTGGCCCGAACTCATCTCGAACGACAGGAAGCCGGCATGGGCGTTTCCGCTCAGCGAAGGCGCAGGCGCCGGCCCGGTATCGCAGATCACCATCGTGGTCCCGCAGATAAGCCGGACATAGTTGGAGTCTGCTGCGGTGCGGACCGGAGACCCTTCCACGTCGTCGTAAGCAAGCACGGTCGCAAGCGCATCGGTCTGCGTGGGGCCAGCGCCGTTGAAGCGCGCCAGCGTGCCGTCGCCGGTACGGAAGAAGCGCAGCATCGGCATGATACGGTCGATGGCGTCGGTCAGCTGTTTCGGCGGAGCGCGGTCGCGGGCGACGAAACATTGCTTGAGCGGCAGAAGGTCGAGCAGAAGCTCGATCAGCGCATCGGGATTGCGCGAGATGTGTCCGCCGTCGGGCAGGATTTGCCGGTCGAGCTCCCTGCCGAACGGACGCGAATAACGCTCGACCACGGCCTGCTGCTCGGCGATGCAGAGCCCGGCGTAGATCAGCGCCATCAGCGACAGAAGCCGCGGCACCCCGTCCGGCGCATTGCGGTAGCTCGCCGACAGATAGCGGAGTTGCGAGGTGAGCGCCTTGAGGAAGCTGTCATAGGCTTCCGGCTCGCCGCTATCGAGCACCAGCACCGAATTCGAAAGCCAGGAGATCACCCTGCGCGCGACGATCTCCGGTTTCCACGCCAGGCTGTGATGGGAGCGCTTGAGCGCGATGAAGTCGCGCACGAAGGCCTTGGCTTGCTCGCGCGACAGCTCCGAATCTGCGGCGCGCAGATGCCTGAGCCAGCCAAAGCCGTAAAGCTCGCGCGCCCAGGCTTCGGAGGGCGGCACGATCTCGAACGGTGACTCGATGTTGACTTCGGCCAAGCGTCCGGCGAGCCCAAGATGCCCGTTATAGAGTTCGGTGGCGACGCTCGGATCGGCCGTTCTGAGTTCCTGGGGCGCGAGTAGGAGCTGCTCGGCCTTGGTGCCGGGATAGGCGATGCTCGCCATGCTCGCCAGCACGAAGCGGCGGAAGGCGCCTGGGCCGTCAAGACGCGGCATGAGACTGCGGCCTCCGTGCTCGTAGGGCTGAGGATCAGCCGCCATGCTGCGTCATCTCCAAGCTGCAGCCCCGCGCATGAAACCGCGAGGCCTCCCCGTGCATCCTGAGGGCAGCATTGTCGGGCGCTCGCGCGTTCCAATCAAGCCTGCTTGTGGGGTCAACCGGCCCGAACCAGGCGGGCAGCAAAAAACCCGTCCATTCCGCTCCATTCGGCAGAATCGAGCGTCAAATCGTAGGGAAAAGTCCGAAGGCAGCCCGATGGTTCGATCCAGTCCGCCTGGCCGAACAGTTCGTCCTTCGTGACCGGCTCCAGGCTCAGGGCCTCATTTCGCGTCAGCAGGGCGGCGATCTGCGCCTCGCCCTCCTCGGGCTCGAGCGAGCAGGTCGAGTAGACCAGCCGCCCTCCGGGTTTCACGAGCCTTGCCGCGTTGTCGAGCAGGCGGGCTTGGAGCGCGGCAAGCGCCGCGATGTCTTTCGGCGACTTGATATAGGGAATGTCGGGATGCCGGCGAATGGTCCCGGTGGAGGAGCAGGGCGCATCGAGCAGGACGGCGTCAAAGGTCTCTTCAGGCTGCCATGTCGCCGCGTCCGCATGCACCATCTCGGCAACGAGCCCAAGCCGGGCGAGGTTCTCGCCAAGCAGCGAAAGCCGCGTCTTTGAGCTGTCGACGGCCGTGACCGAAGCCCCGGCAAGAGCAAGCTGCGCGGTCTTGCCGCCGGGGGCCGCGCAAAGATCGGCAACGCGCATTCCCGCCACGTCGCCAAGGAGCTTGGCCGGCAGTGTGGCGGCGACGTCCTGCACCCACCAGGCGCCTTCGTCGAAGCCGGGGAGAGCCTCGATGCGGCCTTTGGGCAGGAGGCGCACGCTTCCGCCCGTCGGCAAGACGCGGCCCGAAAGTCTCTCGGCCCAGAGCGCGGCGTCGCCTTTCACCGTGAGGTCGAGCGGCGGCTCGACCAGATGGGCTTCCGCGATCTTCTGCGCGCGCTCCTTGCCCCAGAAGGAAACCCAGCGCGACCACAACCACTCGGGCGTATTGATGTCAGGCGCGTCGAGGCGGCTTGCGATTGCCTTGCCCTCGACGGCGACGCGCCGCAGAACGGCGTTGGCGAGCTTGGCGTAGCGCGCCGCCCGCGGATCGTATTGGGCAAGCCTCACGGCGAGATCGATCGCGGCGTGCGGCGGCGTCTCCAAATAGATAAGCTGGGCCGCGGCGGAAAGCAGGATCGGGTAAAGCGTTCCGGAACGTTCTGGCATGCCGCGCTCGAGAAATGTGCCGAGCACCGCATCGAGCTGCCCTTTGCGCCTGAGGCTTGCCGCCACGATGGCGCGGGTAAACGCGCGGTCGCGCACCGGCAGATCGAACATGAAGCCCCTGTCGAGGGAGCGGCCCAGAATGTCGTCGAGCGGCTGCTTCTTCTGTAGAACCGCGGCAAGCAGCTCGGCCGCCGCGCGCCGTGCCGGCAATCCGACCTGGGCGTCCCGCGCACGCGCCGCCGCCCTCGCGTCTTTGCTGGAGGGTTTCATCGTGTCTCCCGAAACTGAAAACGTTTGGCCTAGCCCCAAGGCCCGCGTCCTGCAACCCGCGGCTTCGCGACCCAAGGCCCTTCGCTGGCACTTGGCGATGTCTGCCCCATCGTGCTCGCGATCTTCTCAAGCCGCGCGACCCGGTTCTCGACATTCGGGTGGGTCGAGAACAGATTGTCCATACGCGCCCCTGACAGCGGATTGACGATGAACAGATGCGCCGAAGCCGGATTGCGCTCGGCGGCCATGTTAGGAACGCGATGGGCGATGGCCGCGATCTTTTGCAAAGCGGTGGCAAGCGACATCGGCGCACCGCTGATTTCGGCGCCCGCACGGTCGGCCTCGTATTCGCGGGTACGGCTGATCGCCATCTGCACCAGAGCCGCGGCAAGCGGACCGAGGATCATAAGCAAGAGCATGCCGACGAAACCGATCCCCCCACTGTTGTTGCTCCTTCCGCCAAAAAAGAAACCGAAATTCGCAAGCATGGAAATCGCGCCGGCGACCGTGGCCGTGATGGTCATCAGCAGCGTATCGCGGTGCTGGATGTGCCCGAGTTCGTGCGCGATCACGCCGGCAAGCTCGGCTTCGTCGACGGTCTGCAACAGCCCCGTCGTCACCGCCACGGCGGCGTGCTCGGGATTGCGCCCGGTGGCAAAGGCGTTCGGCTGTGGATTCTCCATGATGTAGACGCGCGGCATCGGCAGGCCGGCATTGGCGGCAAGCCGCCGCACCATGGCGTAGAGATCCGGCGCCGAGCGTTCGTCAACCTCGCGCGCGCCGTACATGCGAAGCACCATCTTGTCGGAGTTCCAATAGGCGAACAGGTTCATGCCGCCCGCCACGAGCAGCGCGATCAGCATGCCGCCCTGGCCGCCGATCAGGTAGCCGATCCCCATGAACAGCGCGGTGAGCGCCGCAAGCAGAATGGCGGTGCGGAAATAACTCATTGGTCGAAGCCTCCACGAGCGAGTCGGTAAGCCACCACGCCCAGTCGATATGTTGGGAGCGCCGCGGCGCGCGACAAGGCTTGATTCCCAGGATTTCCGGGGCCTTAGCAGCGCTCTGCCCGCTTTCCCGGCAATCTTAACGCTTCGTCAACGGCCCGCCGTCATGCTCGACGAAGCAGCCTTTGGGGAGCCGTTTCGTGATGCCAGCCGCGCCTAAAGCCAGACTAGCCAAGTTTCCCGACGCCGGACTTGCGCTCACCGCGAACCAGAAGCGTCTCATTCGCGAAAGCATCGTCAAGCTCGAGCCTGCCTTCGACCTCGTGGGCCAGCTATTCTTTTGTAAGCTCTACCGGCTCGATCCGTCTTTCCGCGACCGGTTCTCCGGACCGCCCGAGGTTCAAAGCCGCAAATTCATGGCAGGCTTGAAGCTCGGCATCCTCTCGCTCAATCACGAGGAGGGGCTTGCACCGACACTGAAACTGCTCGGCGTGCGCCATCGTCAGTTCGGCATCAAGGTCCGGCACTACCGCATGATGGCAAAGGCTCTGATCTGGACGCTCGAACGTTCGCTGGAAAAGCGGTTCACCCGCGAGACCAAAGAAGCTTGGTCGGCGCTGCTCACCCAGATCACGCGCATCCTGAGCGGCAGCGATGCCGCGCTTCTGCGCAGCGTCTGAACCCGTACGTCATTTTCCTCTAGGCCGATTTCCGGTTCTGCCGGTTCTCGATCAGGTCGTCGACTACGGACGGGTCGGCGAGCGTCGAGGTGTCGCCAAGAGTCCCATATTCGTCCTCGGCGATCTTGCGAAGAATACGGCGCATGATCTTGCCTGAGCGCGTCTTGGGCAGGCCCGGCGCAAACTGAATGAGATCGGGCGAAGCGATCGGCCCGATCTCTTTGCGGACCCAATTGCGCAGCTCGGTGCGCAACTCATCGGACGAACTCTCACCCGCCATCAGCGTCACGTAACAATAGATGCCCTGGCCCTTCACGTCGTGGGGATAGCCGACCACGGCGGCCTCCGACACTTTTGGATGGGCGACCAGCGCCGACTCGACCTCGGCGGTGCCCATGCGGTGGCCGGCAACGTTGATCACGTCGTCGACGCGGCCGGTAATCCAGTAATGGCCGTCGGCGTCGCGCCTGGCGCCGTCGCCGGTGAAGTATTTGCCTTTGTAGGTCGAGAAATACGTATCGACGAAGCGCTTGTGGTCGCCGTAGACGGTGCGCATCATTCCCGGCCACGCGTCGAGAATGACGAGGTTGCCGGAGGCTTCGCCCTCCAGCAGATTGCCGTCATTATCGACGAGCGCAGGCTGCACGCCGAAGAAGGGGACCGTCGCTGAGCCCGGCTTGAGATCGGTTGCACCGGGGAGCGGCGAAATCAGAATGCCGCCGGTTTCGGTCTGCCACCACGTATCGACGATCGGGCAGCGTTCTTCGCCGACGACCTGGTAGTACCAGGCCCATGCCTCGGGATTGATGGGCTCGCCGACGCTTCCGAGCAGCTTGAGCGATTTCCGGCTGGTGCGTGAGACGTGCTCGTCGCCCACGCCCATCAACGCTCTGATCGCCGTCGGCGCGGTGTAGAAGATATTGACTTTGTGCTTGTCGACCACCTGCCAGAAACGCGAGGGGTCGGGATAGTTCGGGACGCCTTCGAACATCAGCGTCGTTGCGCCGTTGGCGAGCGGCCCATAGACGATATAGGAGTGGCCCGTTACCCAGCCGACATCGGCCGTGCACCAATAGATGTCTTCATCGTGGTAGTCGAATACGTACTGATGGGTCATTGAGGCAAATACGAGATAGCCGCCCGAGGTATGGAGCACGCCCTTCGGCTTTCCTGTGGACCCCGAGGTATAGAGAATGAACAGCGGGTCCTCCGCGCTCATTTCCTCCGGCGGACACTCGTCGCCGACCTTGGCCAACTCGTCCTCGAGCCAAACATCGCGGCCGGGCGTCCAGGGCACGTCGGCCCCGGTGCGCTTGACCACAAAAACCTTCTCTACGCCGCCGGCCTTCTGCAGAGCTTTGTCAGTATTGACCTTGAGCGGAACCTTGCGGCCGCCGCGTACGCCCTCGTCGGCCGTGATGACGAATCGCGATTTGCAGTCGCTGATCCGATCCGCCAGCGAGTCCGGGGAGAAGCCGCCGAACACGACGGAATGGATCGCGCCGATCCGTGCGCAGGCGAGCATGGCGTAAGCCGCTTCGGGGATCATCGGCAGATAGATGGTGACGCGGTCGCCGCGCTTTACGCCGTTGGCCTTAAGCACGTTGGCGAGGCGGCTAACCTGCCGATGAAGCTCGCGATAGGTAATGTAGCGCGCGTCTTCCGATGGATCGTCCGGTTCCCAAATGATCGCGACTTGTTTGCCGCGCTTCTTCAAATGACGGTCGATACAATTGGCGGCAACGTTCAGGGTGCCGTCTTCGAACCATTTGATCGAGACATCGGGATGGGCAAATGACGTGTTCTTGACGCGTGTGTAGGGCTTGATCCAGTCGAGGCGTTTGCCTTCCTTGTTCCAGAACTTCTCAGGCTTTTCGATGCTCTTGCGGTAGAGCTTTTCATACTTGTCCTTGTCGATGAAAGCGCGAGCCTTCCACTTTTTTGGAACCTTTACGACGTCGATGTGGACCTGTTTATGCTCGGTCATCGGCTCGCTCCTCCTAACGCAACCCATACCCGCTCATGCGGCTGACAAAATTCCGCGCCTCTTGCCGTCACGGGCCAAAGGCACCGATCACCGCTCCTTGGATCAGCAGCACGGCGAGCCAATAGCCGCCGTCGATCAGTGTCAATGTCGGTTTCGCACCGGCAAAAGCATGATTGACCCCCATCGTCGTAATAACAAAGCCAAGCCAAACGAAAAAACCGCTGATGACCCCGCCTCTGACCGTAACGTCGCCCAAATGCCCCATGAGACCCGCCAGCATCAGGGCCATGATGAACAGGGCCAGGATGGAGATGGCAAACGGTAAGGCGTTGGCCGAGCCTTGCGGTCTGTCCGCTTCGGTCTTGCCGACCGCACGCATCCAGGGCTTCGACAAGATCATGTACCACACCGCGCCGAGGCCGAAACCGGCCAAGGCCGCGATGATAACGGCAATATAATTCACTCCTGCGAACGACATGGCGTCCCCCTCCCTAGTTCGAGCCGCATCCCGACCTTACCTCAGGAACGCGGCGCGCGGCACTAAGCGCGCGGCGGATCCTTGAGACCCCCCATTGCGCAGAGCTTTTTCCATTCGGCCGCGGTCACCGGTTGCACCGACAGGCGCGAATTCCTGACCAGGACCATGGACTTGAGAGACGGCTCGGCCTTGATCTCGGTAAGCGTTACGGCGCGGGGCAGATCGGCGACTGCGGCCACGTCGACGCATTCCCACTGCCCGGTGCCGTCGGTCGAGTCGGGATGCGCCTCGGCGACCACCTTGACGATGCCGACGACGCTCTTCTCCTCGCCGGAATGGTAGAAGAAGGCGAGATCGCCGCGGCGCATGGCACGCATATGATTGCGCGCCTGGAAGTTGCGCACGCCGTCCCACTCGGCGCCTTTACGGCCTTCCTTTTTCTGCTGGTCCCAGGACCAGGTGTGGGGCTCTGACTTGAGCAGCCAATACGCCATAAGATCGCAAGCGGGCTGACGCTCACGCCTCCTTGTCGGGGTTGTTCAGAGTCCAAAGCCAAGGCCTGATCTCGACGCTGGCGAAGATCCCGGCCTTGGCGAAAGGGTCGCCGGCAGAAATCTTTTCCGCTGCGTCAAGCGAGGGCGCCTCGACCACGATCAGGCTGCCGTTCATGGTTTGCCCGTCCGCCTCGGTGAAGGGCCCGGCGAAAACCAGCGTCTCGCCAAGACTTTTTAGATAGGCAAGATGCTCGGCGCGATTGGCCTTGCGGGCGGCAAGGCTATCGGGCTTGTCGGTGCAGATCAGCGCATAGAGCATGAGACCCTCTCGCAATCAGGCTAGTGCGGCGGCGATTTTCTGTCCATGAGTTACAGTTCGGGCTTGAGCGGCCGGGTGAGCAGGGCGTCGATCGCCGCGTCGACCGCCGCGCGCCCGGAGATCACCGCATGCACGGCTTGCGCGATCGGCATGTCGAGGCCGCGCGCCTCAGCCGTCTCCACCAGAGCCGTCACGGTATGGACGCCTTCGGTGACGCTCAGTCGTTGGGCCAACACATCATCGAGGCGGTGTCCTTGCGCGAGAGCGCTGCCGAGCGAAAAGTTGCGCGATTGCTCGCTGCCGCAGGTCAAAACGAGATCGCCTATACCCGAAAGCCCGGTCAGGGTCTCGCGCCGCGCGCCAAGTGCCGCTGCATATCGCGCCATTTCGGCAAAGCCGCGAGTCACCAGCGCGGCATGGGCGCTTGAGCCGAGCTTCTTGCCGGCGACGATCCCAGCGGCGATGGCATAGACGTTCTTCACCGCGCCGCCGATCTCCACGCCCAGCACGTCGTCGCTCCAATAGCAGCGGAAAGGGAGGTGACTGAGCGCATAGGAGAGGTCGCGGCCGAGGGCTTCGTCGGCGCTGGCAAGCGTGACCGCCGCGGGAAGCCCGCGCGCCACCTCGGTGGCAAAACTCGGTCCCGATAACACGGCAATCCTGGAGGTGGGTGCGACTTCGGCCACGACTTGAGAGATCAGTTTGCCGGAGTCTTGCTCGATGCCTTTTGAGCAAATGACGAGGATTTGCTCGTTCTTCAGGTGCGGCGCGAGCGCGCTGGCGATCTTGCGTGCATGTTGGGCGGGCGTCGCCAGAAGCAGAAAGTCGCAATCGGCGACTTCGTTCAGGTCAGCCGTGGCCGCGATCGCGGGGTCCAGGCTTACGCCGGGGAGATAGACCTCGTTGCGGTGGTTCTGTTCGATGTCGCTCACGGTCTCAGGCTCGAAAGCCCAGAGAACCACATCGCGGCCCGCGCGCTGGGCGGTGATGGCAAGCGCCGTGCCCCATGCGCCTGCGCCAACGATCCCGACCGATTGAAGCGCCATCAACGACCTCGTCCCCTTGTCTCACGCTTGGTATGCCAGATTTTGCTCAAGCCGCGAAATGCGCCCCGCTTAAGCCTTAACGCCCGCACCGATAGCGGGGGGCGCGGCGGGGTCGAGCGGCCAACGGGCGCGGATCGGCGCCGAAACGTCATCGACAAGGCCGTGAGACAGACGCACGGCTCCGGCCCAGGCGATCATGACCGCGTTGTCAGAGCAAAGTTCCGGCGGCGGCACCACGAGACGGAAACCATGTGCGTCCGCGACCGTTTCCAGTGCCGCTTTCAGTCTTCGATTGGCTGCGACTCCGCCGGCGACCACAAGCGCGCGTTGCGCCCCCGGTCCGAGGCGTTGCTGATAAAGGTCAAACGCCCGGGCGGTTCTGTCACTGATAATGTCGGCGACCGCGTCCTGAAAGCTCGCGCTCAAATCTGCGATGTCGCGCTGGCTCAAGGGCGCCCGCGCCTCTGCCTCGCGCCTCAGTGCGGTCTTGAGTCCGGCTAGAGAAAAATGCGGCTCGGACCGTCCGAGCATCGGCCGCGGCAGAGCAACCGTAGCTGATCCCTTTGCCGCTTCGCGCTCGATCTCAGGCCCGCCGGGGTAGCCTAGGCCCAAAAGCTTGGCGGCCTTGTCGAAGGCCTCGCCGAGCGCATCGTCGAGTGTGGTGCCGAGACGCTCATAGCTACCCACTCCCTTGACGATAAGAAGCTGAGTGTGTCCGCCCGACACCAGCAAAAGCAGATAGGGAAAGTCGAGTCCGTCGGTAAGACCGGCAGTCAGTGCATGAGCCTCCAGATGATTGACCGCAATGAAAGGACGCCTAAGCGCAATCGCAATCGCTTTCGCAGTGGTCACGCCGACAATCAAGCCGCCGATCAGGCCAGGGCCGGCCGCGGCGGCCACGGCATCGAGCGCGGCGAAGTCGAGCTTGGCCTCGCCCATGGCCTGACGGATCGCGGCATCGAGCATCTCGACATGGGCGCGTGCGGCGATCTCCGGCACGACGCCGCCATAGGCTGCATGCAGGTCGAGCTGGGAGCGCACCACGCCGGCCAGGATCTCGCCCCGGCCGTCAGCCTCACGCCGCACTACCGCGGCGGCGGTTTCGTCGCAGCTCGTCTCGATCCCGAGGACGGTGAGGGGGCTATCCTTGCCTTTAGAAACCATGGCGCTTTCTATAGCCTCTGAGGGCCTCGATTGAAGAACAAGTCAAAAAGGGCAATGAATGCGGCCGAAACCTGCGCCCCTGTCCAAAGCGGTCTAGAAATATGAGCTTATCCGCCAATCCCATATTGATCGGCACCCGCGGCAGCCCGCTGGCCCTGTGGCAAGCGCGGCATGTCTTGGCGCGGCTCGCCGCTGTCCAAGGCTTGGCCGAGGGGGCAGTCGCGCTTGAGGTGATTACCACGTCGGGCGACCGCGTGCGCGACCGGCCGTTGCGCGATTTCGGCGGCAAGGGACTGTTCACCAAGGAGATCGACGAGGCGCTTCTCGGCGGTGCCATCGATCTTGCCGTTCACTCGATGAAGGACCTGCCCACGCAACTTCCGGACGGGATCGTGGTCGCGGCAGTCCTGCCGCGGGCCGATGTCCGCGATGCTTTCATCAGCGCCAAGGCGCGATCGCTTGCCGACCTTCCGCCGGGCGCCGTGGTCGGCACGTCTTCATTGCGCCGCGCCGCCCAGGTGAGACGGACCCGGCCGGATTTGCGCGTCATCGATTTCCGCGGCAATGTCGAGACGCGGCTCAACAAGCTTGGCGACGGACAAGCCGATGCCACGCTTCTCGCGCTGGCAGGGCTCGAACGGCTTGGACTTGCGGATCACGCAACGTCGGTGCTTTCGACCGAGGAGATGCTGCCCGCTGTGGCCCAAGGCGCAATCGGCATCGCCTGCCGGGACGACGATGCGAAGACGAAGGCGCTGCTTGAGCCGCTTAACGATGCAGCGTCCGCTACGGCGATCGCGTGCGAGCGGGCCTTTCTTGCCACTCTCGACGGGTCGTGCAAGACACCGATTGCTGGACTTGCGGAGTTTGAGAATGGCCTCATGCGCTTTCGCGGATTGATCTTGACGCCAGACGGAACCGAATGGTTCGAAACGGAAACGACCGACGCGGCGGAACGCGCGGTCAAGATCGGCATTGAGTCCGGGGAAACGCTGCTCGCACGCGCCGGACCCTCCTTCATTGCGAGTTTGGTGTAATGCGCCTTCTCGTGACCAGGCCCCAGCCGGATGCCACCCGTCAGGCCGAAATTCTTCAGGAGCGCGGCCATAAGGCGGTGGTCGCGCCGCTGCTGAAGCTTGAGCTTATCGATGAGGCCATCCCGCTTGACGATGCGCAAGCGCTGGTCGCAAGCAGCCGCAACGCCATCCGAGCGCTGGCGGCCCATCCGCAGCGTGAAGAGGCTCTGAAGCTTCCGTTATTCGCCGTTGGCGAAGCCACCGCCGGTGCGGCGCGCGAACTTGGTTTCGCCGACCTTATTATCGGACCCGGAACGGCCGCCGAACTCGCCGCTTTGATCGCTAGCGAAAATGAACCTGGGCGAGGGCGGTTCGTGCACCTTGCCGGCGAAGTCCTGGCGTTCGATCTGAAATCAGCGCTCGAGGCGGAAGGCTTCGTCATGGACAAGGCTGTCCTTTACCGCGCCATCCCTGCTGAGGCGTTTCCACCTGAGGCCTTGACCCAACTTTCGGAGGGGCGCCTTGACGGCGCCGTCCTGATGTCGCGGCGCGCCGCGGCGACGTTCGCCACACTCGTGGTCAAGCAGGGGTTGACGCCGCAGGCGGCACGGCTCGTGTGCTATTGTCTCTCCGAGACGGTCGCGGAGGAGGCCGCGTCCCTTGGATGCCAGATACGCGTGGCGCCACGCCCGCGCGAGGAAGATATCCTTGCGCTTATCGACGCCGAGGCGGCATCCTAGTGTTTGTTTGCGAATCCTCGAGAAGTAGGGCTTAGGCGTAATGGCAATTGGTAACGGCGATCAGGACAAGCGTCCGACTCAGACCATCGAAGGGACTGCAACCGAAGTCGCGGTCGATCCGATGCCCGGACAAGAGACCGGCGCGACCGGCGGGGAGGAGCCGGGTGAGGCTTCAGAGAAAAACGAGCCGGGACAGTCGCAATCGGCTCCCCCACCGAAGGAGCCCCGATCAAGAGTGAGAGGCCTCGTGACCCATCTTGCCGCGGGCCTGTTCGGCGGCATCCTCGCCGTCTTGGCGGTCGCCTTTGCCTGGAACGATCTTATCAAAGGCACGAAGCCCGAACCGTCGTCCGCCGTCACCGCGCTCGAGCAACGCCTTGCCAAGCTTGAGCAGGCGCCGCGCGATTCGTCGGACGCTCAGGCGGTCACCAAACTCGAAGACCGAGTCGGCGCGCTTCAGGACAGTCAGAAGGCAAACGCCACCAAGCTGTCCGATCTCGCAAACGATGTGTCCCAGCTCCAGACATCGTTGAAGATGCTGTCCGAAACGGCGGAGGAAGGCGGGTCGGTGGCCGCCGCGGCCGCCGTCAGCCGGCAGATCGCCGAAGCCGAGAAGCGTCTCGATGCCAAGATTGCGGCCCTTGGCAATGACGAGTCCGCAAGCGCCGAGGACGTTCAAAAACTCGAAGGCGCCCTCACCGAGCTTAAGGGCAAGCTTGCGGCTTTGGCCGAGGCGATGCTTGAGACAGGCGGCGCAGGCGGGGTCCAGCCGGAGATCGTTACGCTCACGGAGCGGCTCGCCAGGCTTGAGGCGGTACTTCCCGAGCTTGCCGGCGCGATCGAAAAGGAGGCGGCGGAAGCGAGATCCGCGGCGCTGGCGATTGCCTTTGCCAACCTTCGCGCCGCGGTCAGCGACGGCCGCCCCTATGCGGCCGAGCTCGACACGCTCGGCGCGCTCACCCCGGCGCTGGGCGATCTTGGCATTCTGCCTGCCTATGCCGAAACGGGCATCCCAACGCTTTTTCAGCTGACGCGTTCGTTCGCTACGGTGAGCGATGAGGCGCTGGCCCCACAGGAAGCTGACGGCTCATTGGTCGGCAGTTTGATGACGAGCGCGCAGTCATTGGTGAAGATCAAGCGCATCGATGAGGCTCCGGAGGGTGAAGGCGCATTGGCCACGCTCGCCCGGGCCAAGGCGGCACTCGACAACGGCGACCTTGCCGCCGCCGTCAAACACGTGGAAAGTCTTGAGGGCGCGCCGCGCGAAGCCTTTGCCACCTGGCTCGCACAGGCGCGGGCGCGGCTTACCGCCACCGATATCTTGACCAAGCTGGAAGGCGTTCTGCTCGTGTCCATGAGCGATGGCGCCGAAGCCATCGAACCTTGAGCCCATCCATGGTCCGTGTCCTCATCTTCACTTTATGTGTGCTCGCGGCGGCGGCGGGCCTTGCCTGGTTTGCCGACCGGCCAGGCACCATAACCGTCCAGTGGCTCGGCTATCAGGTCGAAACCAGCGCCTTTGTCGGCGCGATTGCCGTCGTCGCGCTGGTTGTCGCACTGATCGCGATCTGGGCGCTTGTGCGTTATCTGTTCACACGTCCTGCCGCGATCGGCGCGCATGTGCGGGAACGGCGGCAGCAGCACGGCTATGAGGCGCTTTCACGCGGCCTGCTTGCCATTGGCGTCGGCGACCGCACGCAGGCCCAGCGCTATGCCGGGATCGCCGGGCGCAACCTGCCGCGCGATCCGTTGACGGCCCTGCTCAGGGCGCAAACCGCGCAGCTTAAGGGCGACAAGGCAGCGGCGCGGCGCGCGTTCGAAGCCATGCTCGATCGTCCCGAGACCGAGCTGTTAGGCCTTCGCGGGCTGTTTCTGGAAGCGCAACGCAGCGATGATGAGGAGCGCGCCCGGAGCTTTGCCGAGCAGGCAGTGAAACGCGATCCGAAGCTTGCCTGGGGCGTCAATGCCCTGTTCGACTTGCAGGCCCGGGTGGGCGATTTCGACGGGGCACTCGATACGCTGGCGATTGCCCGCGACAACGGTCATGTCAATGCGAACCTCGCGCTCCGCCGCCGCGCGGTCTTGTTGACCGCTGAGGCGCGCGAGGCGGAAGCGTCAGATCCTGACAAGGCGCTTAACCTTGCGAGCGAAGCGCTGCGGCTTGCACCCTCACTGGTGCCCGCGGCGGAGATTGCCGGACGGATTTTGGCGTCGAAAGGCGAGAGCCGCCAGGCCTCGCGCGTGATCGTCAAAACCTGGAAGCTCTCGCCACACCCCGATCTTGCGCTCGTCTATGCCTACGCCAAAGCGGGCGACTCCCCGCGAGAGCGGTTGAAGCGCGTGAAATATCTAGCGAGCCTCACGCCGGACGATATCGAAGGACCGATCGCCGTCGCCAATGCGGCAATTGAAGCCCAAGACTGGGACGAAGCGCGCGCCGTGCTTGCGCCTTATCTCGACGGCCGCCCGCCTGCGCGCATCTGCACGCTGATGGCGCGGATCGAGGCGGGCGAACTCGGCGACAAGGGACGAGAGCGCGAGTGGCTTGCCCGGGCGCTTCGCGCGCCGCGCGACCGCGCCTGGATCGCCGATGGCTACGTCTCGGATCGCTGGCTGCCGATTTCGCCGGTGACCGGTGCCGTCGACGGATTCGAATGGAAGGCGCCGGTCGATGCGATCGGGCGCGGCGACGATACGCCGGTGATCGAGGAACGGCCTCGGTTCGATGCGGAAGAGGCGGCGCCTGCGCTTGAAGAGCCCGCTCCACCGCGCAGGCTGGATGTTGTTGAAGTGCGGCCGAAGGAAGAGGAGGCCGAGGCGACTGAGATCGCACCGGCACCGCCGCCGCCCCGGTCCGAACCGAAGCCTAAGCCCTCGATTTTCGTGCCCGAACGTCCGCCCGACGATCCCGGCGTCGGACAGGCGGAAGCCGATGAGAGCCCGAGTTCGCTTGAGCGTTTGCGGGCTGCGCAGATCCGCTAAAATGCCAAAACGGGCGCCCTGGCGCATCGCTTGCGCCATTCCGATATTCGCTCTAAGCACGAAGGCGCGGGGCAGGCCCCGCGCGCCTAAATTCAGCGCCTAGCCGCAATAGCTCAGCTGGTAGAGCGGCGCATTCGTAATGCGTAGGTCGGGGGTTCGAGTCCCTCTTGCGGCACCACTTTCGCGTTCGCGGCGAAGGTTCGGAGTTCGGAGTCCGGAGATGGGAGCCATGCCTCCAAGCGCCATCCAAATTTCCCAATCGGGCTATTGGCCTATACTTAAGCGCGGACCAACGCTCAGCATACAACATATGTTCGAAGGGCGCTAAGTACGATCCCAGCGAAGGCGGGAATACGGGACTTGCTCAGTTTATCTAGGCATTCAACCATATCGCGAGCAAACCTCAAGGGGCGATCAAGTGGCGAAATCAAAGGCGAAACCTGAAGGTTCTAAGAACCTCCTTGCGATGTTCGAAACTGAGTTTGAGCCCCTCGAAGTTGGCGCGATCACACTTCTGACTGATCACAGGACGGGGGCAGAATTTTGTGAATGTCACGTCAAGGGAAGCAAGTTGATTGAGCTAGGAACAGTCGATGTGCCGTTAGATCCAGACGAGCAAGCGGAATTCCGAGCAAATCGGGAAGTTGTTGAAGACGCATACGCGTTCCAAAAAATAATGAAGGACGACGCACGGCAGAGGAGGACGTTCAGCAACATCGTGACGGAATACAACAAGGACTTTGATGAAGGACGCCCTATCAAGATCATAGGGGGCCAGCATAGGTTCGAAGCGATAAAAGAGGCGTTGGACGGCGGCGTAGACGAGTTCCACGGCATTAAAGTGTATTTTGGTTTGGATATGGAACAGCGTCTGGACGTGCAACTCATCTCTAACACGAATATCGATACCTCCAGCGATCTTTTTGACCGAATGCATGAGACCGTAGCAGGTCCAGAACTGCGGCAGTGGTGCCACGAAGTCGGTCTGCTACCTCAAGGCAAAGATTTTGCCGATCGTCGAGTGCGAGGTGGCCCCATCACCGTGCAAATAGCTAGAACGTTTATCATCAACTATTTCCGGGGCGCTGCACTCGTGGGGGGAAACGATCTCGATGAGGTGGAAACATTGCCAGTGCTCTCTCCAAGCGGTCGGTTTGATCCAGAATGGGAAAAGATCAGAAGCGCACAGTCAACATGGTCTGACGCTGGCTTGAAGAAGGCTGGGAAGGAATTCGCTCGCTTGTTAGAAAACCAGCGGAAGGCATTTCAAAAAACGAAGGGGAAAGTGCCACCTGATTTTCCAGAAAAGGCAATGAACATGGCTGTTATGGCAGCATGGGCATTTGTTGCAGGCTTACTGAACAAAAACAGCGTCAGACTAAAACGTCATTTCAGTCTTGCAGACTCGAAGGGCAAAGATCCGCTCAACGCTAGAGCGCTCGCCTCCGGTAGACACAAGACAGATGCGGAGAACTACCGCGGTCTCGGGTACCGGACCGATGCAAAGGAGCGCGGAAGATTTGTTGAGCTATTTCTTCTCCAAGCTGAGGACCAAAGTGGCATAACACCAAACAGCGTTGATGCGGCGATCAAGAAGTACCACGCAAAGCTGGCCCATCTCGATTACCTAAAGGCGAAAAAGAAAGGGGCCTAGTGGCAGAAATAGACCAGTTCGCATCCGTTCTGCTGGAGGAAGCGAAGCGCTTTTTGGAGCTCGCTGAGGCCCACACTAGTACGGACGGGCGAGATGCATACCTGCATGCAGCGCTGATGATTGGTTTTGCTTCACTCGAGGCTCATGCCAACGCGGTTGCCGAGGAACTGTCAGAGCGCAAAGGGGTGTCCGTTCACGAAAAGTCGGTGTTGCTGGAAATTGACGTCCGCCTTGAAGACGGCGCTTTTAAGGAAGGCGGTTCGCGCTTCCAACGGTTGGAAGACAGGCTGATGTTCATGCATAAACGTT
>Ga0315534_1000293_pt1 | contig 33309 bp, 33 predicted proteins | sample SalMarSW160240MG_FD_203094 | JGI IMG/M metagenome (GOLD analysis project Ga0315534, IMG submission 203094) | Salt marsh sediment microbial communities from the Plum Island Ecosystem LTER, Massachusetts, United States - Salt Marsh Sediment SW1602-40 ...
TCTATAGGCTTTGTTCAAAACTGCAGTCGACATCAAAGCGAATACAGAGTCTATTCATAACAGAAGCTAAATTTGTATTGACCAATATCCTTAGACAGTTGTATCAAATTATGTTAGGCAGTCTATGAAAATAAGTTATGGGAATGGAAATAAGACAAAGTAGATATACATTCATTTTCAAATTTTTTTTGCACGCAGATATTGAAATAATTCTAAATTGAACCACTCAGTTTTCCAGTGTGTATCTTGTTCTACTTGACGCAGACAAGACGACATCACATCTTGCAGAAATAGTTACAGACAAGATATCACAATTAAACGATATATAAAAGGCTAGATTACAACTTCTATATCGGTCTATGAAACGATCAAACACTCAAAAGAAAGACAAGAAAAAGGACACGAAAATTAGATCATCTATTAATCTAGGCAAGGTATTCGATAAACATGTCAGGAGTGAATTTGAAGACAAGGACGTAGAGGAAACAATGAAAACAATGGGCAAGGACCCTTATGTTCTCCATGTACCTGTACTCACTGGTGGAGTGGGTTACGATGGTGTATACAATTTCTACAAGAACGATTTTGTCGGTAAGATGCCTAAAGATGCCAAGTTTACAAACATCTCCCGTACCGTTGGAAAGAACCAAGTTGTTGATGAATTAATCATGAGTTTTACACATGACATCGAGATCAAGGCTTTACTTCCCGGGATACAACCTACAGGCAAGTACGTAGAGTTACCCATCGTAGTCGTAATGAAATTCAGAGGTAACAAAATAGCGTATGAACACATATACTGGGACCAGGCATCATTCCTAACTCAGATAGGCTTACTAGATGCCAAAAGTCTGCCGATCAAAGGCATTGAACAATCAGAAAAATTGAAAGAACTTTCATCAAAGTAACATTCCAGATAGGCATCTGTAAATGACAATTTATTATACTATAACACATCGCTTACATTAATCCCGCTTGCAATTGAAAAGTTCTACGACGTTGAGTTGACCAAAAGTCGGTATGTTACCTCTTGTATTCTTGTTTTCTTAGTGATTGATTTCCTCCGATATCTATGTCATTGCTGTTTTTTTCACCGCCGCTGGCCTGAATCGTACTTTGCAGGTTAGCTCTATTCTTAAGAGCTACTATGTTGTTTGGATCTATAGCTAAAGTAGAGTAGTACTCTATGGCTTGGTCATAGTTACCAAGACTGTTAAGGGCTAGTTGTCGTCGCCAACATGTTTTCAACAAGTATAGGTCTTATTTGACTTTCAATACTGATATTATCACTCGCATTAGCTTTATTAAACAATTTCAATAGTGCATCAGTAATAGACTGGCTATCATTCTGTTCTGGAAAGTTTGAATAGCCTAATTGATTGCTTTTATGCAATAGATACTTTGAATAGCCTGGATACGTTAACAAGTCATCATTAGTATCATGTATTGACTATGTCTGCTTGCTAAGCATGCTAAAGACAACTGCAGGATAGACTGAAGGGGCTACATAAATAGTATACATGTGTGGGTTATCATTATGACAAATCATCCTAAAGGTTCGTCACCTCCAGCATTATTTGGAATAGTAATTGCACTAGCATCTGTCTTAGTAATAACACCCTGGTTTCACAGCGATATGACTCTTTCTTATGGTACTGGCGGTAGCGGTGGTTCAGGCGGTAGCGGAGGGTTATTGGTCTGCCCTTCAGAGTGTCCCGATGCTGACATAGATATAGCTGAAGCAGTAGAAGCAGAGAATGCAACTATGGCAGGAGCAACAAACCAGACTAATACTAATGAAGTTGGAGCATACGATGGAGATGAAGCAGAGTTTCTGAGTATTCAAAATGCAAAGTCTGGATCAATATCTCAAATCAATGCTACAGCATATACACTCGAATTAGGTAACGTATCTAATAGCACTATCTTGTTCTCAGACAGACCGGAAAGAATTGAAGAATCAATCAGTACTTTTAACTTTGTTGGTAACTGGGCTGCTGGACCCAACAATTTTGCAGAAGATGCGCCAAATGATGCTCTGATAGTTGAAGATGCTCAATCGGGTCAATTGGAAATGGCTATCATCGAGTTATTCAATCCTGTCTATGATACCACCTCAAATACATTAACATACACAATTATGGCTGAAAATGCAACATCTATCGATTTACCAAGTTTGGACAGTCTTTTTTAGTGATAGATGGGTTGAAGTGGGAGCGAAACGGCGTTACCCAATTGCACTGGCGGTAGCCGTGGCGCGGGCGCATTGAATCTACAGTAGAGCACATAAATATTTGTGCGATCTTCTTTCTAAGAATGATTAATTCAAGAATATTTGGTATAGTGTTCGTAGTAGTAGGAGCGGTCGCATCTATCATGACTGTAACTACAATATCTTTACAGAATGCTATGGCTAGCGTCTTGAGTGGGTTTGCCCAATCAGTACTAGTACGACCCAATCAGTACTAGTACGAATACAGTAATAGCGACAATACCAGTTGGGAATTAATTCGCCAAGTGAGCTTGACGAATTACATTTTTTTTGATTTTAGATTCTAGTGTGGCAAGACTTTATAGTGGTTTCAAATTTTCACGAGATTAAACGACAGCGATGATAATGACCAATCAGCTTAGCGATGAAGCAGCGACAGGCAAATGATGCTCGTACACGACCGTAGCAATGGCGAAACGAGGCGACGTACAAAACATCGCAATCCAGCAACAGGTAAAATTTAGTAGTAGTATCAGTGTAATACCCGATCTTATGGTATTTTATCCCTTTTCCGAAATGAATTAGAATTAGTAATATAGCATTAGTAGTATAAATTAGAATTAGTAATTCCAATTAAGAAATTCATTAATGGGAATAGTAATTTTAAGCGATAATTTTTTCAACAGAGCCATGCCTATACTTGAACTAAATAATATGATTTAACATGACCATAAAGGCCATTATTTTTCCTATATCTTCGATGCTACCATTAAAGGATGATAAAGGCCGATTGTCAGGGCTCCTTATTGTAGGACTATTCCTCTGGTGGTTCGAAACCTAAAACCCTTTCCAGACACTCCATTATCTGCTGAATGGTCTCCTCATCAATTCCTGCAAGATTCAGGATATCCCCCACCAATTCGATTTTGTTCGGCTCTATCGAAGCACATACTTCTTCAAGCGTAATATCTTCGGAACTGGCCACATCCAAGAAATTCTGGATTTGAGCTTCAGTAAGGAACTCGGTAAAGCACTCTTCACATGTTTGTGGGAACTTCTTGTCATCTTTAGAGAATGACTTTACTTCCGGGAATGTCTGCTGTGCGGTTAACGCTGCTGCGTTCTCATCACCTTGTATTTGTGAATCCGTATTTTGACACCCTATATTAATAGGGATAAACTCGTTACCGCAAGTGCTTGTTTGCGATGTCGCTTGGTTCTTCTCGTATGCAGATACACTTTCAGGTGTTACAGTAGAGACCGCAGATATTACAAGTAATAAAGCTGCTATTGTCGTTATAATTCCAAGTTTTTGAGATTGCATTACTATTTGGGTTATTTCTATTTGGTTTGTCTGGATTGAGTGAAATAAGACTGACAAACAAATCTTACAAGCCTTCTTGCTATTTTCTTGCTGTTCCTGTTTGTGCGGCGCGGATGATGTGTACTTCAGTCTAGTTCCTAGACTTATGGTATATCCTTTTTTCTGGGTGTGCCGGCCGCTATCTCGTTGTCTCTAAGTTAACCTAATAACGTCCTGCCTCAAGTATTGAAGACTCCCTATTATCGTATCTAAGTTATGTACTATCTCTTCTTTTAGACTTCTATTAGTATTTGTATAATTCATTCTGTCTATTGCATTCTGAATAAGTTGCTTCGTCTTTGGTTCTAAATATTCCAGTGTCCAGTCGCAAGTGTTCGATGAAGTATTGAATTCATGGAACATCTACCAAGGTATAGCAGTTACCTAGATTGACAATTAGCTTGGCATCTATCACCAAAATGGACTGTCCAAACTCCTCTGTCAAATTTGGTTCACACACAGTACAGACAGATGTCGTCTATCACCCTGAAAAGAGAAGAGGGAAGAGAGAGGAAGAAGAAGCCTTTGCCCTGCTCGTGTCTAGTCGGCTAAAAGTTCTTGTTGACTAACAGAAATGTTGGCCGAGTATGCAATATCCATTGAATGGGTATCCATATTGGTTGCAGTTTCTTGAAAACATAATTTTCGAAGATGTAGTTTCCTGGTGGGGCACTACTAGTATCAATACCTCCTATCAATGGTGATTTGGTGACAGTTAGGAACATTCCATGGGATAATACGATAAGAAATAACAGATAAATAAGCCGTAGCGCGGACAGTCCTAACTCGTAGCAGTCAATAGCAGATAGAAAAAGCTATAGCAAGCAATGGCCTCTAAATCTTATGGGGTAGTTCTTACCTCCCTGACCAAGTACAATTTAAGCATTATTAATCTACACTCGATTTACGATCACTTAAGGATAAAGACTATTTAAAAACGAGACAACAGCAACATAAATAGTATATTGTAATACTCTATATTATGATACACTAACATAAAAGATGTAGTTTTGTAGGCCTATATTATATGCAGTATCTTTTTTAGATTTTCATGAAACCAGATTGTACTAGAGCTATTAACTGACATCTGTTCTGCTCATATGGTTTTTAATTGCATCATTTAGCGTTTTTGTTACAATTGGAAGAATTCTAGGATCGTTTACCTTCGGAATTATGTAATCCTCTTTCAGATGAGGTTTTTCAACTAGCGAAGCGATAGCATAGGACGCTGTAACTAATATGTCTTCATCTAAATCTTTTGCTCTCATGTCAAGCAATGCCCTTAGAACCGAAGGGAACACGACAGCATTGTTGACCTGATTGGGAAAATCTGACCGGCCAGTAGCTACGATTCTTGCACCAGCTTTCAATGCATCTGATGGAAGTATCTCAGGATCAGGATTGCTTAATGCAAAAATTATAGCATTTCGGTTCATTGATCTCACCATACCAGCTTTTAAAAGTCCAGCTTTGCCAGATACACCTATGAATACATCGGCATCTCTAACTATATCTGCTAAATTCCCTGTCAATTTCCTTGGATTGCTTTTACTAGATATTTCTTGTTTGTATGTAGTGTCGTTGTTTCTATCGTCGCCGTCATCTATTAGATCTATTCTTCCTTCATATAATGCTCCTTTGCTATCTGTAACAACAATATCTTTACATCCTGCTTTTTGCAGAATCTGAAAGATACCAAAACCAGCAGAACCAGCACCTGATACAACTACCTTTATGCTATCAATTTTTTTGTTCAATAACTTTAGAGAATTTATCAATGCTGCCAAAGTTATTACAGCCGTACCATGCTGATCGTCATGAAAAACTGGTATGGTAAGTTCATCTTGGAGTCTTTTTATAATATCAAAGACCTTGGGCGATTCTATATCTTCAATATTTATCGCTCCAAAAACAGGTTGAATCGCCTTAACAAGTCTAATTATTTCTTCCTTTTCTTTTGTTGCTATACATAATGGAATTGCATTTATGCCACCCAAAATTTTGAACAAGACAGATTTTCCCTCCATAACGGGGAGTGCTCCTTCAGGTCCGATATTTCCTAGGCCAAGGACTCGTGTTCCATCACATATTATAGCAACATTGTTCCACTTTGATGTATAATCGTATGCCAATTCTTTATTATTACTTATTTCTGTGGCAACATATGCTACTCCTGGTGTGTATATTAAACCAAGTGTCCCTTTTTCCTCATCAAAAGCATTTTCTACAGATATCCTATTGTGAATTTCGATCTTTCCTTTTAGCATTCTATGAAGATTGATGGCGTCTTCCTTAGTATTCAAGTAATATTCAAGCCCTCTAATTCCCGGTATTCATCCATAGTGTATTCTCGCCAAATATAACTGCTTGAAATAGTTCTTCATTTCATCTGGAATATTACAGTTATTATTATTAGCACTAGTAAATATATTCATACTTATAAACCTCTTAGAAAAAGCGGAATTATTCTTACTCTATCATTAATACACAAGGGGCATTTAGTAATTGTTTCAATCTTAAAAAGTTTACCATGAGTAGATAATGATGAAGCGAAAGACATGATTCACATATTAGAAAATGCTTTCCTTTCTCACGATTATTGTCACCGGTAGGATATTTTCTGTTTCTCCTATTGGTATTGCCATCATAAATATGCCATCTTCATCTAGCTTTACTACTGCTGCTGATCACCATCCTGTTTCTTGGAGCAGTTATTTGCTTATTTGCTTCAATATTGTTTAATAACTGGATCTAAGGTAAATTCGAAGGATTTTGAAGTTACAAGAGTCACAAGAGTCGATAGGCTATAGTGTTCCCTCTTTAATTGCGCATAGTACTAGTTAGTTTGCAAATATCTTATTGATTGTGAAAGACGATGACCCAGAATATTAGCCCTGACAGACGAATAGTTATTACGAAGCGGGCAACTAAATTTTTTTCTCTGTTTCACCCGGTTGTCATGTCCTTATTTGCTACTGGTCATAATACTAAGACTGTGATAACTAAACAGTAAGAATAACCTGATTCACTCTTTCCAATTTTTCTTACAAAATGCACATAAGTCTACCCAACCACCTGCCATTCGAACCTGGTTATACCCTTCACTATTTCCACAAAATGTACAGACTCTGCATTTCATCCGATAGAATGTCCTGTATGTGGATTAGATGTGTTTACAGTGTCTAACATTATTTATGTTATATCGACTGGATGAGATGAGTTAGCAATCATTAGGCAGCAGTAAACTCTACATGTCCTAATTAAAAAATTCCTCCAGGGATGATATTACATTTTAGCGAAATCCCAAGTAGAAAAGATGGGCACTGTCAATATTAAGAAATTTCCATACAAAGGAAGCTATACGCTTTAATGAATTAAAGAGAGTATCACCTAGTACCAGTACTAGCGAATAGATTATTGGAAATGGAACGGGAAGGCCTTATTTCAAAGAAAATTTATCCTGAAATCCCAGAGTAGAGTACCGGCTGGCTGCTAGGGCAAAGGAGCTAGGGGTAATACTTAAAGATTTATGAGAATGGGCTCAGCACTGGAAATCTCCTAGAATTCCAGCCACAACACTAGAATAAGACTAATCTGTGTGCCCAATTCGGGGCCATGCATCCAAGGTTCGATGAAATAATCACTGTCATTAGAACTGTTGTAGCAGACGGGAAGGGGTCATTGCACAAGGAAGCAACTAGTCACGATGACTTGTTTGACTGTTTCAGACTATCAGTCCGTCAATAAGGCCATTACTAACCGCCAACAACAAGCGCCGAAGGAGTATATTCGATCGGCCAGTCAGCACTCAGTTTGTTCCAAGATTTACCTGAATCCGTCGAAATAAAGATACCACGATTGTTGGCGGCATAAAACTTTCCAGATACCTTTCGATTTGCTGCTAAAATCGACACAGTGGTCCCATAAGGTTCAGGAAGCCCTTTTGAAACAGCATTCCAATATTTGCCATCTGCAGTATCCTTTCTGTATAGTTAGGCAGCGCCGTCGGGCACAAAGGATTTAAAAGGGCCATCAGAGGCTGAGACAATCACGGCCTCAGGATTATCTGAATCAACCGCCAATCCAACAAGGTAACTATGTTTCAACCCTTCCATGGGTCTAGTCCATGTTTCTCCATAATCATAACTTTCGAAGTACCAGTCGCCTGCAGAAGAATAGAGGCGTTTATGAGCCTTCGGATGAGTGGCTAAAGTATGCGTATCATACTGGCCACCTTTAACTCTGTCTATCCATGTTTTTCCCCCATCGCGACTTTGTACAAGTGCACCCGCCTCTATAGCGACAAAAAGATAATCTGGATTGATCGCATCAGGTTCAATCCAACGAACATGATGGGTCCAGGGCCTAGGAGGGAAACTCCAAGTTTTTGATGAAGGTAAATTATTTCGCAATACTTTTCGCAAATTTCAGTATAGATGGTCTTGTAGGATGAGGTTGTGGTGAATTACAAGGCATGGCAAGGTACTAGAACATCTTATATCCAAGATATAATAACTGACACTCATATGATACAAAATCATAGAAAAAACTATACTTTGATTCTGTTACCTTTCCTGTTGGCCAGCATTGCTGCTGGTGGTCTGCTACTCCTAAGTGCGAGTACGTCACCAGGCTATGCTAGCACCAACGATGGTAACAATAGTAACAACAGTATGACCACTAACCCTTCCTCAACTCTTCTCCCCAATAGTTACAGCAGCAGCGCACTCGGGAATACTTACGCTACCCTTGACCTAACTCCGAATATGATAGCCGCCGGTGGCCCAATTCCCCCTAACTATACAATAGCGCAACAAGAAGCAGAATGCGCAGCAGAGCAGGAGAACCCTGGATGGTACCCAACACTGGCTCCTGCAGAGCATCATGACTCTGCACGTTCGGAGATGTATCCATGTGCCCAGTTCCCCGGATCCTATACTGGTCCTAACAACGTGTATGCTTATCCATCACCGTTAAGTACGTATATCACTCCATTTAGCATGGCAACACGTGGAATAGACGAGATGTACATTTATGGTGGAGCAGCCGCTGATGCTAAACCGCCAACCGGTCAAACATATGTCGCTAGTGTAGAACCAGGTACGCTCGACGAGAAATGGCGAACTTATCTTAATAATGGCAATATAACCAATGAATTCTATCTACAAGGGGCAGTCTACACCTTGCCTGATGGCACCCTTGCTGCTACTGCGGGTCACCAACTGTTTAAACTCAATGCCACCACTGGAGCAATTATCGCTAAAGTTACTCTTCCAACCGGTGACAACCCTGCAAGTGATAGTGGATTCAACGGTTTGTCAATATTCCCAGGAGATGGTAGCCTCATCCTCAAGTCATTTAACCGACCAGTTGGATGCCCACTAAATGGCTACAGCGCTGCTGCCTACGCATGCCCAGGTGCCCCTGCATCTGCTAGTCCTTCAGTCTTGTCGGTAGTTGACCCAGATACCTGGAAAGTACTTGGTTGGGTTCAGGGTACCGAGAACTCTGCTGGTCGTATTACTGCTAGCCAGTTCGAAGGCAAGAACTATGCCTACTTTGCTGGTAGTTCCAACGTATTCCGATATGTATGGGATGGCAATAATATAACACTCGATGAAACCTGGGGACCAGTTCCGTACTTGAAACCGGGTCAAACGATTGCGGGCGCCGTCGAGATTCTAGGTAACTGGATGATCCTCACTACCAATGGCAATCCATCTAACGTACCTATGAGCGTGGTTGCTATCTCACAGGCGAACTCAAGCAAGTTGACAACGCTTGACCCCATACCCCTTGAACCAGGACAACAGAGTACTTATTATGCCCACGGTGCAGTAGACCCAGAGAATAATCGGATTTATGCCATGGATGCTGGAGTACACAAGGCATTTGCTGTCAATATTGATCCCAGTACTGGTAATATGTCAGTTGCATGGGTTGAGCCTCAATGGAGCCAGAGTTACATCACGCTGATAGGCCCATCTTACGCACGAGTCTTCGTCAATACTAACATGTCATCACCAGTGACACAGAACGTCAGTGAGATGAAGCCTGGACCTATTGGAGCCAATTACAAGGAACAGATCCAATGGAGAGATGCTGCAACGGGCAACTTACTTGCTGCATCTGACTTCTTCCCATCGTCTGCTTCGTATGCCGATGTGCCTGTTGGTTATGGTGGGCTCATCTACGACATTACTAACATCGGTAACATCATTGCCCTTCAGGTACTACCAGCAACTAATGTGACCTCCACAACTAATGCCGACATGGCCTCCACTACTACTACAACAACAGGTCAGAATTCAACGTCAGCAGCAGGCTGATTGATTGACCAAGCGGATCAGTCAATCAATCTACCTTTTTTCCTTTTTTTGTTGTAGAACATCTATGTGTTTATCGAGGTAGGCATTACTTTATCAGTGTCTCTATCCATAGTAACAAGCGATCAGGTGAAAAATTTCTACAGGCTTTGATTAGCCCCGGTCTTATGAAGAATCTTCAGAAATGCGGTAGTTTTTCAGAATTCTAATAAATAGTATTTTCAGAAGGTAATTGACTGACAGTAAGTACAGTGTCTGAATAATTAGTTATGCAGTGGCTTTGAGAACAAAAAAATAGTTGTGGATGAATCAAATAGTTTTGTTCAGTCTAGTTATGGCATTGGTATCTCAGGAAATTCAAATGGATAGTCGCCTAAACCGTTCCCCAATCCCGTGAGAATGCCGTCTTCCTCTCCAAATTCAAGCTCTATGTCAAGCTCTTGACTCGGAGCTGCATTAGTTGGTGTCGAGCTTATAGCAGCTCCGTCACTATCTTGAACAGAATTGAGATCATTTAGACAGTTCGCGCTTGTCTGGAGCTGTATTCCAATAATGAGTGAAACCAATTCCGATGGGCAGTCATTATTTGCAGCTGATGATTGGGCATTGCTATCACCGTATTTCTTTTTTGCAAATACATCATTGCTGTATGGTGCTAAAGCTGCGCTAGCAAACAAGGCTACTGTTACCATTGCTACCATTGGTAGTGTTTTATTGTTCTTCATGATTCGCAAGAAGCTCTTGCATACGCATTTAATTGGGTTGAGTCAATCTGATTTATTTTATTGCGTTACTGTGTAGAAGATTTGTCTTCCACTATTATACATGAATGCTATTGTATTAGAGATCTAATAGAAAAGATATCTGATATTAATGGGAGTCAAATTCAGTTTAATCCAAATAAACTAAACCGATGTTTATGCTGCTAATATTATGAATAACAAGAGTTTGAGTATAGCTGTCGTAGCAGCAGTGGCAGCAATGCTCGTTGCAACGTCAGCTGTGGCAACAGAAGACGCGTTCGCAGGCAAGAAGAAATACGAGAAGAGTCAAGCGAGCTCTCAGGCTAATGCTTGTGGAAATGGTTTCATGTCAACCAATGTAGGATGTCAAAACACCGATTCTCAGATCCAAGGGGATGAGAATGGAGTGGCGCAAACAGCACAGCAGACATTCCCAGAAGTTGACAACGGACACGACGACAGACATCACGGCGGACACGACGGCGGCTGGCGTGGAGAAGAATAAACCATCAACCACATCCCTTTTTTTGTTATTTTATACCAGTTTGTGAAAGATTTTTTCTATAGTATAAATATGTGATTTCTGTTTTCTATTGTTTTTTCTTAACTGACATATGCAGTCAACGATAGATTAGATATTGTATGACTGTGAACATTAGAGTATATGCTGTTACAGCAATTGTGACAGTGGTTATTTTCTCAGTTGCAATATCATATATTGGTGTAAACAACGTATATGCTACTGATTATGAAAAAAGCCAAACCGTCGCACAGACAAATGAATGCGGCAACTATTGGTTTCCATTAGATGTATTATGCTCTAATTTAGGTTCTCAGGCCCAGGGCGATGAAAATAGTATTTCAATAGCATCTGCACAGCAGGAGGAAGGCGACGGAAATGTCGAATCTAGCAAAAGCTATGGCCCTCCCTTTCCATAGAACGAATTTGGTCAGTTAACCTATTTACAACTAATGGGTTTTCGAATACTTTCTCATACGCACTGAGTGCTACTTCCCCATCATTAGTATCTATGTCATATACAAATGGGCTGTTGAATTCTAGGATCATCTAATATCAAAAATTATGGGTATTAGAACTGAACACCACATGATATCTATTACCCGTTCGATTCCATTTGTATAAAAAATCAAAAACATGTTTATGCAGGTAGAAAGTTATGATATTGTCTTCAAAGAAAATGTCGGAACGTTGAAGAATATCCGACAGACCCAATATAGGCTGTATGGGGTTACGCAATTCATGAGCAGCAATATTTATAAAATCTTTCTGAGCCATGCTACGAATCGTAAGTTCTTCCCGTAATTCGCTTTGCCTCCATAGTGTTTCAAATATTGATACATAGGACAGAACAGTTGACTTACTGTTAGAATATGTAGCTAATCCTATTGCTTGTTCTGATTCTTCTTTTGTATCATCTTTTAACTCAATTACAAGTGAGTCCTTTCTGTCTACCACTAGAATGGTCATCATTGTCTGCATCGCTTGTTCAATGTTTCTGATTTGTATGCCCTTGATTTTTTTTAGTTTGTGAACCGTACTTGCAATCCTATTCTCTATTGGTACAAGGATTTTAATTCTAGTCTTATATTTGAGCGCGCTCTCAATTAGCAAGTTTACTCCCCCTATCTTCTCTTGGCGGAGTAATCCGTTAGCCGTATGAAAGATTATGAGTATCTCCTCATTGGCTGTTCTGACAAGATTGCGACCCACTTCAATTATTTCGCTGGGATCTCTGATAGCTTGAAGTACCTCTGGACGTATTCCTTCCTCCAGTTCCTTAATCCTAAGACGAGCAGGGAAAGTCTGAGACCACAGGTTCTCGAAAGTGAATAGATATGCTTCTACGGTACCCCTATGTGTTGAAAATATTGCATCTTTGACAGGCTCACCTGGCTTATCCACAAAAATTGAAAAAATCTCCCTATTATCGTTAATGGAGAAATTACCCTTGACACCATCCATATGACGCATCTCAATGCTTTTTATCTCTTCCAGTATCTCCTTGCAGTATTCGAGATTTTCATTTCTTATGTCAGTAAGCACTCTGACCTTGACTCCCCTCTTATCCAATTCCAAATTTGCCCGCCAGATGGGCTCGGTATTCTTGATCGCTATGGGCCCTAAGTAATCATCACAAACAACTATATTCTTTCTTACAAAGTTATAGCGCTCAATGTAAAAATTTAGAATCTTATCGGCTCCATTCAAAATCCATATTTTTTGATCGTGAGAGTTAGTTTCGGAATTCATATTGGCAGATCATCGTCGGAGCATGGATAATTACTTTGAACATTGAATGAGATAAGGTTTTCTTTGGTAACGTGATAAGTTTACAAGGTTTGTCTTATGCTTTACACCGCTTCCGTTTGGATGCTCTCTCTCAATCTCCTCATCAATGCAGGATGTTAGACCATTTCCCATCTATTCATATGCAAACGTGGAGGTTGATCCTCTGATTTTCAATAGTTTCAACTATGTGTGCTGTCCGGATCAAATGAACAAACGATAATAATTTCTTGCCTAGCCTGTGTTATTGCGACGGATAATCAGGAGTGTGTACTAATTGACACTCACTAACTTTGAACCGCTATCATCCACCAATCCAACACCGGGGCAATATACCTTAAATTCTTTAACTCCAGGTTCGAGCGCTGATGTGTCTGACTTTTATACAGCCAGTATATCAAGAGAAGTTCATATTTTCTCTCTTTTTATGGCCAGAGAATCCTATTTGAGAATTAATATTACCGTGGGATGTGTGGCTGCCAGATAGAGATTTCCCTGGAAAATCGAATTACTTCAGGCGCTCCAAGTTACAAGGAACCTTTTTATTCACCACATTGCGTCTACATCGCAATGATGAAAGTCAAATTCACGTCTGCTTTAGTTTTAGAGTCAATAGTTAGCGTGGTCATTGTGCACTTTATTTTTATAAGCAGTAACACTTCTGATACGGCAATAGCTCAGCCCCTTATTCAAACTCCTGAAGAACTAGATATAGGTGGAAATCAAACAATGAGTCCAGGCGGTGCTAGCGAACCGATAACGTATAGCAATTCCGATCTTGGGTTTTAGGTAGAATATCCGTCGGATTGGCAGAAGGAAGAGAGCCTATCTTTCATTTCACCGCGTGGGGGAGTCAATAATCAATCTCCAGAAGTCATAAGCGTTACAACCGAGTTGCTGCCAACGCCGGATTTTAGTCTTGATTCATATTCTGCAGCCGCTCTCAACCAAGTAGGATCACTTCAGGATTTTGAACTTCTAAATTCATCTCCTATCAATCTTGCAGGATTACCTGGTCATATGATCGCATATTCATTTACGGATGAAAGCCAGACTCCTTTACAGAACCTTCAAGTGTGGACCGTGAAAGATGGTATGGCATATGTAATTACATATGGCGGAATTCCTGAAGAGTTTGATAGTTCGTTACCAGTAATGAGAAAAGTGATGGACTCGTTTAGCCTTGAATGAAGAATGATACATGAATATTTACCGAATTCGTTGAATTGAATTTCGTTTGGTCTGGAACTGATTGACCATACACTACTTTTGAAGCACTACTGCCCTAGAACCACCACGGTCGTAAAAACTGATTTTATATCACGAATTTGATTGTGTAAATGAGCCTAGACTGTATAATATTTGGTAGAAGTTCTGCCCAACGTATGTTCAAACTTTAGATATTTCGAGTTATGGTTATGGTAACAAAAAATAGAGATCTTAGCTATATGGTAACGTAGAAGTAATCTCTTTTAATGCAGCGATCACTTGATCTAAATTCATGCCTGAGCTGGTCCAAACGATGTAAGCCTGTTCGGGGCCTGTTCCCTTTTGACCTCCACGAAGATCTTCAAATGTATAAGTACTATCGATGTTTAACCCCCTTTAAAGTTAGAGTAGAAACATATTGGTCCAGATCTTTGGCTGGAACCATCATTGTTCCGACAGTATCTGGATTAACTCCTGCGTTGGTATTACTCGAAGAGGAGCAGGAATCAAAGGGTTAGGCTGGTTAATTACCCTAATTGTTCCATTCATTACATAAGATAGTGCTTTTTGTTGATAATTAAATGTGTCCGTATCGTTAAATGTTACTGGTTTAGTAGCTGTATCATATACAAAATTTCCACTCTCGTACATAGCGGGAGCGCTTGAATTCCGACTATCAACTATTGTTACCATATGATCATGATCACACAGCTTAAAATTTCCAAGATTGAAATAACGATTGATGAGTGTAAGTACCTGATTAGCCTATATCTGCTGAACTCTGAAGACGTTACATAACCTATAGAGCTATAGATCTTTTTATAGGGATTCAAATTTGGGCAGCGGATTCATCCGTAGCAGTTTCTACCATTTTTTCCGTGGGGCCAGCCTAAAACTCGAAAAGTCTTCATGAATGGAATAGCATCCGATGCAGCCGCCGCTAATACGACCATTGATCCAAAATCCATCTTGAAGATGCGTTTGGACAGAGGTATAATAACCGCTGAAGAGTGCAAGTACCTGGCTAATCTGATATCTAAGTAATCAGTTATCACGCCATGGTGACCACAATATTTAGTACACAGAGCAGCTCAATTTCTGTACTGGGACTTGTTGTCACTTCATGGCTACAGGTACATTTTCAATTTCAGCTGAGGTCTAAGCAACGGCCTAGGTTTTCCCTGTTCTAGGTATTCCAAAGCTACCACTGTTTAGCATTCATTGTTGGACGTAGTCACAAAAAAACACAAATAAGATTGTTCTCGTCAGAAGTTTCATCTATTCATTCCCCCCCCTTTGAGTTCAGAAATGCCATTTGGCGCATTTGGCGGCTTATTTGACGCCGCATTTGACTGTTGTTTGGCGGAAAAAGAACGGCATTTGGCAGAAGAAAGTGGTTATTTGACGGAAGTAAAATAGCATTTGGCGGCATTAGACGACCGACGAACCATTCGTAGGTCGCTACATTACAACTAGTATAAAACTTGAAATGTAAAGATTTAACGGACCTAAACGCTTAGAATAGAAATGCCAGCTCCAATTCCAGAGTCAGTCAAGTCCAAAGTTATAGAAATGTGGTTTCTCGGCTATAGCAGAGATTCCGCAGCGTCAGCCAACGGCATAAGCAACGGGGCGGTGACTAATATCATCAGGGAACGGGAAGATGCAATAGGAAGAGATGTAATGCGAGGCTTAAGGGAATTAGGAGTGTTATTAAAGAGGGAAGGTCTTTCTCCGGCTCAGTGTGCTATTGGTTTTAGAATTATGAAGATATTTGTAGACCAAGGAGTAGACGAAGAAGCCGCTGAGCACTTTATATCGGATACGTACAAGGAGTGCAATAGACTTGGGATTACACCCAATAACGTTATAACCCATATTGAAGATCTTGTAAAATTCCTAAAAGAAGAAAATGTCCGACTTCCTGAAATTCAACAATATATTGACAGAAAGACGATTCAAAAGAACGAGCTAGAAAATGGGATAGAACAGCTTAACAATACGGTTGTCACACTAGCTGAAAAAAAGTCAGAGCTCGAAAAGAGCTGTGACATGATTTCAGGGCAAATTAGGAAACTTGAACATGAGATGAAATCATACATCATCTTTAAGCAAGAACTTGAAAACTACGGAATTTCTATGACTTATGACATTCCAAAACTTGCGAGTACTGTTAAAACTATCGCGCAGTATGGGCATGATCCTCAAAGAATACTTGGGGAATTTCAGAGTATGCAATACAGGACAAATTAAGAGGACAAATTAAGAGCATTGGAATTAGCGGTTAATGAAAAGCTGAAGGAATTTGGAAACCTAGACAGCCAGAATTCATCGCTTCTACAGGCCATCAGCTTCCATTCCAACAAACTTGAAATATATAATGAGCTGGCCAGCATGGGATTCAACATAGAAAAACTGAGAGGATTGTATGATGTTATCAGCAATATCGCAGCTTCTAATCAATTAAGCAACTTGACTGCGGTTCACAAATTCTTCAAGGATATCGAAACTCAGTATGATGTTAAACTTGGGTTTGAGCTCGAAAATGATAGGCTTGTTAAGGAGATTCAGGAGCTCAAAGAGGAGCATAAGAAGCAGTTGGAGAACCTTAGAGATCAACCGTTCATCGGCCCTACAATTGCAGAACTTTTGTGACGCGGTTTAACTGAAGATGATATACAACAGTTTGGAAAACTTTTGCTGAATCTATCTGAAGGCCCGCACTCCCTGAAACGCTTTGCACTTGTTATGATAGACACTATAAGAACTAGGGCTAATAGTCGTACCAGAACCGCTATTGATGACAAAACAATCGAGATTCTGGAACTGGCGAAAGAGCAATTGTCCAGATTAGATTCTCCCTAGAATGGGAGGCTGGCAATCCCATTATTTTGTGTAACCATGAACTGCTGTTTCTGTAATCATGAACTGTGGTTAAGGCTCAAACAAAGTGAAGATTATCTGTATTCATATGTTTGTTCATTCATTGTATTTAACTAATAGATGTATTTAGTGATTCAGTATTCATTGCACCGCAAACCACCCATTTTCCTTACCTTGATCATAACAATATAAATGAGCACCGGCAACCAGCTTCCTCAAGTCATTACTTGCATAATAATCCAAATAAAAAAATGGTGGATTTTGCTGGTACTTGTGTTGGTATGTACAGTGTCTCTTTTCCTGACCCGATTCTTTCCACCTCATCATGTTCCAAGTGCTATTAGATAGCCCCACCAACTACTTGTGCATAAAGTCGGTGTAATAGATCTAATACACATCGAGAAGATCAGCGTGTCATAAGCCATCCTAACCTAAATCTAGCGCTGAGTTAGTATTGCGTCGCCACTTAGTTTAGTTCCTATCTCGTGTGCATTGGAAACTTCATTAACAAATATCACACCATGTGGTTCATTTTCGGAACCTATGCTGCTTACAAGATCGTCGATAATTTCTTTTGCAGAAGAATCAGGTACTACTGTTTCGACCTTTGTTCTTGCTTCATATTCTGGGGTAACTGTCCTGACGCTCCATCCGTCTCTCTCGCGTACTTCTTTGCGTTTTATACGACCTGCACCTTGAATTTCTGAGAACGCTAAACCACCTACATTGTGCTTGCGAAGTATGTCAGTCACCTTGGGAAGATCTTGTGCAATGATAAAGATTTTTAACTCTTTCACAAATTCATATCTCAAATCTAATAGATAAGTTTTCTCTAACAGTCAATGGGGATTACCTCTGCGGATGTTCTGTCCCGTTCAAATACGCTACTAGAATATGAGAGAAGTGTTCGTAGCTTCTCATTCGTTGCCAAGTTAACATGACTGTTCAATTGGGACTATGTGGGAATAACCCCTAGTTCTTAATTTCCGATTATGATTTGTCCCAACTGAACTGTCCTTCGAAACATGTGATTTAAACTTATTCTCGCATGCCAAGATAGAGTAGGTTGGTAATAAAGACTCATGATGCATTTACCACATCTTGTGTTTGAAACATGAACAATACCTATCCAAGCCTGTACCTCTGGACTAATAAATAAGAGGTCTACTCCATAGATAATAAACATATTCGACATTCCGGGGAAGTAAGCTGCAATTTCATATTTTCATATGGAAAAGCCACATGCTCTTCAATTTGTTCTTCAATATCCTTTTCTAGTACATCGTCAATGTCTACTACTTTATCTTCAAAATCTTCACTTTTTGGTACTTTTTCCATCTTTAGATCATGTATTGAAGTGTATTCTTCGACATATAACGGTTAGATATAGAATTACATAAATCGTCGATATGACCGCCATATTATGAGAATTCTGATTTTAGGACAATTACTTTTCGAAAGTAGAGGAAGGATTACTGGCTAGTACTCTGGAAGAGTACAATCAATTCAGAATGGAAATCCAAAATTTGAGACCTCCATTGAAGGCATAGGAATATTCACGGGGAGTCTGGAAGTGACAACAACCTGGGCGTATTGGGCGATTCAAAGACCTGATGGGACTTCTCATAGTCAAGGCATAGGAGTAATGATGAGCAAGGATGGTCGTGAGGTGGCAACAACAGATATCTCTTGTACAGTTATGACATCCGTCTTCAGAACCTTTAATGCAATCGACCTTGGGAATACAATTACATTCGGCGCACCTCATCATCGTATGATCTAAGGATCGAAAGTCACTTACTATTTAACTACAGCTTTACGACTTTAATCACAATTATCTTGGAGGATAAAACATTATTAAAGCACCACACACAGAAACAACAGAACCTATTATTTCATATTTATCTGGTCTTTTTCTGTCAACCAAGAATCCCCATATGATTGATGAAATAATAAAGATTCCTCCATATGCCGCATATACTCTTCCAAAATGTGATGGTTGAAGAGTCGGGATGAAACCATATATGAATAATATTATTCCTCCTGAGATTCCCAATATGATAGTCCTATGTTCTCTTAGCCATTGCCATACCAAATACCCACCACCAATCTCCAGGATTGCCGCAAGAAAAAACAGTCCTAATGAAATAACTAAAAGTTGGACATCCATTATCGATCAGTCCATAATTCTTTTTCTCCTTTTCTTGGCGTGTAATATATTATTATTACACCAATAATTGCAATAGATGCACCAAGAATATCGTAGAAATCAGGATTTACACCTTCAAACGCAAAGCCCCAAACCAATGCCATAACAATAAATATTCCACCATAGGCGGCGTAGATTCTATGGAAATACGACGATTGAAGAGTAGGAACAACCCCATATAAGAATAGAATAAATCCTCCAATTGCGCCCAGAATCCAACTCATATCTTCTCTTAACCATAACCATACGAGATAACCTCCTCCGATTTCACATAAACCTGCAAGGAAAAAGAGGAATCCTGACCATAAAATTCTCTTTGTTATGTTACTGGGAGGAATCATTGATAAGCCCCGTTATACCTGAATGTTGGTTCCTTTAAAGGATCTTTCGGGTTTGGGAAATGGGGTAATCGATCATCCCATTTTACCCACTTGATTCAATTAGGATCACTTTTCCTCAATGAGGATCCATTCATTGTGTGTGTATCAACGACATGATTGATTTGATGAAGTATTTGCGAGCGGAAATTCTGTTGCCACAATAACGATTGGCGTTTATTGACACCTTGGGAGAGGAGAAGATATTGATCATCCAGTACAATAAGGAATAAATATTCATGGGGGCAGATGTGGTAGAAGAATAATCGCATGGCACCTAGGCAAATTATTGTGAAAGTCATGACCGTTAGTAAACCTGCAGATAAAGTATTCGACTTCTTTTCAGACGTCAAGAATATGGAGATTGGCGGTACAATTAAATCAGTTACAAAAGGAGATGGAGATTGGTGGAATTTTCATCATGTCGTCGCAGGGAATGGAAAGATGAAAGTAAATGGAATTCATGAGTTTGGAATTTTGGACCATGAGTTTGAAGGCGCAGGTCTGGAATGGAAAGTGTATGTTAGAGTGGTTCCTAACGAGGGAGGTTCTACGACTACTTGGACATTTACGAGGCCAGATGGACTTACTAATGAACAGTTTCAGGAACAACTAAAGGGATTTGATAAAGAGATTGATAATTGGCACAAGTATTTAGACGAACAATAAGTTCTGGTGATTTTTCATAATTTTACTTATCTAACATGGAGTTGAATTCATTTCCAAAAATCAGATAGACTTGTTTGTTTGGTCCTGATGACCCCATCATCCGCACCAATCTTGTCTTCTCTTTCTAGGTTATCAGTAGTTACAAATTCATTACCCCATTTAACTTCCTCCATACCTAGTAATTGCCTAAATATGTTAACTGTGCCAGGACCAAAACCTGCATAATGGTTATTTGCGGCGACGATTGAAAATTTAACTCCGGATAAGTTATTCTCATCAGAGTCTTTCCTGAAGTTGCGCGCGACTTTCTTCATTTCCTTTATTCTATCAATCTGAATACGTCCAAAATCCTTTTCCTGAATACTCCTGTCACCAATCAACCTAACATAAACAAAATCAGAGGTGACTATAGGTGGCGTGCGAATGTCTGCAAGTTGACTCCATACAAGGCACATCCCGTTATTCCTGAAGAAGTTGTATGCAAGATCTTGAAACCATGACCTGTGTCTTACTTCTACCGCATATCTTAAACCCTTGTCAAAATATGGAAGAATATTTCTGAGAGCATCTAGGCCTTCAACAATGTCTATGGAAGGTGGCAACTGAATCAATAATGCCAGTAATTTTTCCTTTAATTCAGAGATAGATTCAAAGAAGTAATTCAGTTGATCCTCATCGCAGTTCGATAATCTCTTGTCATGCGTTATAACTTTAGGAAATTTCGCAGTAAACCGAAAGTTCTTAGGAGTCCGTTTATACCAGTTCTTGACCATGAATTCATTGGGAATTCTGTAAAAGGAGGAGTCTATTTCAACATAATTAAAGACCTGTGAATAGTATTTTAACCATTTAGAATTTTCAATATTCTTAGGATAGAATGGCCCTTGCCAGGATGAATAGGACCATCCAGAACATCCTATGTAATACTGCAATCCCTTTGTTAGGTACTAATGAACACACTTGAATAAGGGTTTCGGCAGAATGCTACTCCGTGTACCTACCGAACGAACACTCTGCCAAGCCGGAAGTGGTTCTGTCAATCATGTAGATAGATCTCGGCAACAACCTTAGAATGGCCATCATCACACCGTCAGGAAAGACAACATCAAAAGCGCCAGTATGACTTCTTTACTTCGATATCTTTTGGAGTGTAAGTTCTTATATGCATAACAACTACTCATAATAATGAGAAACAATCCAAAATTCATCTCTGATGCAAGAACCATAGCTGCAGTATTGCCAGGGAATATGACGAACGAAATCTTAGTAAGAGTGAATCAATAGAATGGAAAAAATATTTTCAATGTTAAGGACATTTATTGACAGTAGTGGAAAGACAAAATTTTGTATAACCTGTGGTAACAAGGCTACTCAGGAGGCATTATTCACTGTAGGCGATGGAGTCATACTCGTAGAAAAATACTGTGACACATGTGCACAAAAGGAAGTAAAGTAACTGCTTCTAAAAGACCATTTATGAGGAATTGTGGTCATAAAAAGCATTTGTCGCAGGAGTACTCCATTCTCATATATAATCCGTGGAATACTCTATCAAAAGCCAAAATTAACTATCTTTTTAAATATGCATGCTGTAACAATGTGTTACATAATAATTCTTTTGGTTCTGTTGAACCCGCTGGTAGTTTGACACTGTGGTAAACAGTGATATATCAAATGGTAAACTACCCTACTTTAAAGTCGATTATAAATTCATTCCCCGGATTGTTGTTGCAGTAATTTTTTGGGCGCAAAATCTGCACCCGCCAGATTAGAACCTTCATATTCCAAGGTCATCTTCACGGGGGTAATCCATTCACATTTAGTTCCGAACTTCGCATGATGATTCTCCACGGCGTATCTATCGGGGGCATCTAAAAGACAAAATATCATACATGATTCCGTATCATAAAAAATATTTAGGACCTTAACTCCAAACTCATCTCTGGGTTCAGTCTGACTTTTCTTGAGATCGTCCTCTGTGTATTTACCCATAGAATGAAAGTCCATGAATGTAGGCATAGACCGATATGGATATCCTTTATTCGTTCAATCCCTTAAAGGTTCTCTTTGAGTTTAAATGCAGTTATGCATCGGAACAGAAATTCAGGATTTCTGTACATCATCTTAATGCATATTCCAATTCTATAAGTTGATCTGGTGTGCAAATTATCCACAATTTAACTATATCCTCAAATCCAACATCTTTGTTTTCTTAGGTTTTGGCAGGTCAAACATGCCTCTCATCTAAGGACCAGATACAACCTTATTTATGTGACCTAACCAGTCAATGTTGAGAATCAAATGAGAGTAGTAGTTAGAGCAATGATTCCAACAACCGCAGGCAACAAAATGGTCAAAGATCCCAATTTCTTGAAGAACGTCGAGGACTATATTGAGAAGGTCAATTGTGAGGCCGCGTATTTTACCGACATGAACGGAATGAGAACAATGGTATTCGTTTTGGACTTATCGAGTCCAGATATGATCCCTGCGATAGCAGAACCATTGTTTCAGGAATATGATGCCAATGTAGAGATCCATCCTGCAATGAATTTGGACGATTTGAAGAAGGCAATTTCAAGAATGGGAGGTTGATAAAGAAATAGAAACCCTCACCTTTTTTCTGGTGCTAATATTTCTTTCTTCTTTCCGCTTGCGTCGGAGACTTTACATGATTCACCCTGTTCAATGTTATGGGTCGTCTCTTCATTTCATTCTACTTCTTTTTCTTTCAATCTTGTAGTGACATGAATAGCAATAACTACACGCGTATAATAGCAACAACTACACATGTTGACTTCTCCTATTACACTCTACATAACTTCGGAAGGAAATAGGCGGTAATCGGCAATGTAGCGGTACTCGCGCATCTTCAACATATGTATAGGCAAGTACGTAGAGTTACCCGTCGTAGTTGTAATGAAATTCAGAGGTAACAAAATAGTGTACGAACACATCTACCGGGACCAAGCATCATTCCTAACTCAGATAGGTTTACTCGATGCAGAAAACCTGCCGATCAAAGGTATTGAACAATCACAAAAATTGAAAGAACTTTCATCAAAGTAGGACACAGTAGGCAGAGATCGATTTTGGAATGAGTACTTCGAGTTAGGTAAGATTGAATTAAAAACTAAATGGTACATTTACAATCTCAGATTAAATTAGATTCTTTAGATGTCCACGCACATATCACTAGCGATTTTGGTATACTTGTGGAGGTGCTTCTGGAGCCGGTGATGCTACTTTTTTCAGTTGAAATGAATGATATTATAACCTCCAGAATTTGTACAAGGGATCTAAGCGATCTATGATAATAGTTAGTTGGAGTTGGAATTCCTGTCGACTCCGATGCGGTTGTAGCTATTGTTTTCGTAGGGGGGCAAACTCTGTCCAATTACATTTACACTATACCAACGAATTTGTAGCACTCTGATCTCGATTCGATCTCATCATCAGGTAACATTATGTGTGACTGAATCTCTTTCTTATCTGATCTAAGAAGCTCATCTGCATATTAGAATATTCACATGACGTTCAAGAGGTGAGCATTCTAATCAGTTATTAAGCCAGGTATATCCCTGACAGGCCCACTTTATTTTGTTGTGACATAGACAACAGCAGAAAACTTGTAATCCTAATCCGTTCCAGGCACCGTAGCAATCCTCGTGCTTAAATTTTCTGCAATTGCGACTTAGAAAATAGTCAATATTAGTAGGTACCGCCGTCAACTCGAAGAACCTCCATTTTGTTGTGAATTTTCCAGTTCCTCTAATATACGGGAAATCAAGTCTGAAAACGATTCTCCGAAGAAACCTTTCCTGTAGTTTATCGTCAAACTATGCCTTACACTCTTTTCGGACATGGTTGCATTTCACTAAATAGGGAATAAAAAGAAAAATAATTTTGAACACATTATATCTCAATCCAACTAACAGCGTTTCTAGATGAGGATAATTCCAGGCGAAGCCAAGAGGAAATGGTGAACATCTAATACTACTAGATCGATGACTAAGAATAAGGATAGTGAGATGTTGTTGTCTCAACTGTCTTGACTGTCATACAATTTTTTCATTTAAGGGGCTAATGACTTGACAATGTATTTATTTCATAAAGGTAAAAGAAAAGGCTCAAAAAACTTAAGGTTGGTTGTCAAATAGCCTCATTAACACAAACTGACGCTCTGTAAGACAGTAGATGCATGAAAAAGTTGCTAGAACTCCCTCTGGATCGTCTAGATAAGTTAGGTCTTGATAATATACAGCACAGAGGAAAAAATGGGATTTTAGGATTAACGTCACTTTCTTTTTAGTTTAGAAAAACATATTTAAGATTTTTAATTATATCTCCACGATCGTCTTACAGAAGGGAGCCCTCAGTTCTCAGGACGTAATAATACACTACAATTATCATCTTATTTTGTGTATGCGTATAGACAAATATAAATAAACCAATTTCTTGAATTCTCAGAGTATTCTGTATACTTATATGCAAATCTCCGATGGCCATTGCACGTCATCTACTTAAAATTGCACCATTTATCCAGATAACTACCGCCGATGATAGCGACCAAGATCGAAGACTAATGGCTGTGGATGTAAAGATGCTTGATGCTCAAGCTTCAACAGGCATTAGAATTAGAGCCAGTATTGATTTAGATTAGAAGATTTGGTAGGTCGAAGGAGAGCGTACAAATATTCATGTGATCTGCTGACGCTGCCCGCTAGCGTCGGAGGCCTATCTACGAATTCTCACCAACTTTCATTCTATTCAGTGAGAACGTCCCCATCTGGGAATATACTTATTGACCATATCATATTCATATATTCCTCATTCTAATATTGCAGATTCTATGCTGTTGATTTATTTCACTACTGAGCATTCCAGTGAATGCTGTAGTAATGCATTTGTAGCTGCATCATACTATAGATTAAACAGTTTGACTTTTGCTATTTCAGCTAGCACTACATCTGGCGAATCTATAAAAATACTGGGCCTAGGGGTCCAATTACCATTGAAATTTGGTCAGTCTGAATACTTTTTCACCTTCTCAGAGACAACTGAATTCGGGCCAGCAACCGTATAATGATATTCACTTTGCATGTTGATATCAAGAGGCGTTTACTCTATTTAATTATTGGAATCGCTGTTTTTGTGATTGCATATTACATCGGTACAGCCTCTGATATGACGAATTACCTAAGCGAAGCAGATAATTTAAGACAGGAATTCAACGAAAATGTGAGACATATTGATCGAAATGGGATTTTTTCTAATAACCTCGGAATTTCACTTCGAATGTTTATACCCGTCATTGGAATAGGGTATGGAATTTCTACTGGGTTTTCTACAGGATTCATGTCTATGGCCATAGCTGAGAGTTCTCCCCTTCTGAATAACCTTACCCCATTTTCAGATTTAATTAAGCCATTCGGATTTATGGAAATAGTTGCTTATGGATTGGCGATATCAAGGAGCGGGATTCTAGCTTATCAGTTTGTAAAGAAGAAACCTTGGAAAGAATATGTCATTCCTTCGGTAATAGAGATAGGAATCGTTACCATGATTCTACTAATTGCTGCTACAATAGAATGGAATACAATTACAGGTATTGTGGGACCACATCATCATTTACCTTAACAGTGAAAGAAATTGGAGAACATAGCATACCAAAAGAGAATAATTTCGTCTTGAAGATCTCCTCTTGAATTTCTTAAACCACTATAAATTCTTGTCAATATTCAGATATTACAATGGTGCCCCGAAATAGCCCCTGTCTGAGACGTAAATCATTATAGGACTCCCTATCATAGAATCCTACTGCTGGGTTGGGCCGCCCAGTAATAGAAGTCAAACAGAATTGCTGCTGGGTTTGTAGCAAATTCCTTGCAGCGTCCATGAACTCTTGGTTCTCACTCCTCTAGAGATTATACCGCCTACTCTGATTCCTCTCTACTTTAGTAGCTGAGCAACATCCATCACTACTGTGGTCTTACCCACTCCAAGTGCTCCACTACCCACCCCGAACTGTAATTGCCATATCACATGTTCAAAGGTGCTTTCATTCGTCGCCTGAAGTTATGAACATATCTAGAGAACCATTATAATAGGACAGCTAAAATGATGACAACATCTCTAAAGTGAGTTAGCAATGTTTACCAGAGGGAAGAAAGGTATTAATTCCATTCATCAAGGAAATATGCAAAATAAGACTGCTATAATCACTGGGAGTGGTAGAGGAATAGGAAAAGAAACTGCGATTCAAATGGCTGAACATGTAACAAATGTCGTTGTGTGTTCTAGGACCCAAGCGAAATCGATTCGGTAGTGAAAGAAATTGAAAATGTAAATAACCAAGTCAACACTTTAGGTTTAAAGTGTGATGTTAGTGTCTCATCTCAGGTGAATTCTCTTATCCAATTATCAGTGGATAAATTCGGAAGTGAAAGCATAGACATACTTGTAAATAATGCAGGGGTTGTATTTGACAAGAAGTTAGTGGATACTTCAGAAGATGAATGGGATCAAACGATAGATACTAACCTAAAGGGAGCCTATCTTTTTACAAAGGCTGTTCTTCCTCACATGATTAAAAATAGATCAGGTGTCATAGTAAACGTGAATTCCGGGGCCGGTAAGGCCGGTTTCATCGATCTATCATCTTATTGTGCAAGCAAGTTTGGACTTGTAGGTCTGGCTGAAAGTCTGGCATTAGAAGTTGTGCCATATGACATCAGGGTACTTACAATATTTCTTGGACAGGTAGCCACAAAAATGTGGCAGGATTATGATTACGATTATTATGAAAAAAATAAGAACAAAATGCTCAGTCCTCAAAAGGTAGCAGCAAAAATTATTGAAATGATATTTGACACTAAACATTACAGGAATGGAGACTCACTGGAATTGTATTATCCCTAGATACTGTCATCAAGCGACACAATACGAAACTGTCTGTGAACTGTTCTAATCGTTTGAATGTATTTTGACAGATGCATTTATGACAGAAACTGTCAGCCCATGATGACTCTTCTCTTTGTTTAATATAATCTGGCCTGGGCGTGAGTTAGATTCCAGTAGGTAGCTTCATTGCCTGTATAAGAGAGGGCCCATGCCAGTTCTAGGTTACTTTGATGCTGTTGTATCGAATTTCGCTATATGTCACCTTAAACATGAACGTGAGCGTGAACTCTGAATAAATATATTAATCAGGGAAATTCTGTAATTTAGAACATGTCGCAATGTGCTGATTTATTCTTTTTTAGGTGAAATGGAGAGACACTTCAGATTCAAAGTCCTTTTGGTGGCCGCCTGGAAATGCACAACAACGCCTATAAACCAGACGACCAACCAAAATTATGGAAAGGCCTCAGGAAGAGTCCTTCAGTCGTACTCTAATTATGACTCTCTTAAAGCGATTGTGTCCTCACTGTACTGCTTTGCATGCTTCCATGCGGTTTGCCTAGGCGCTGTCTAGTGAACTGTTCCCTTTAGCTTCTGTATGTCATGCTGTACGCGCGCCTTGGACATTCGCGTTTCAGAGGAAAGTTGTGGTTTTTCTGAAGTGCGCTTCTGTTTCAGTCTTACTAATTCCTTTGAGTGAGGATTTAGGACTTATCATTGAATGTATGCTTTCATAGGGCTTATTTGAAGAAATTATAGGTGTAGTAACATACATCATCACGTACCTTTTACCCGCAAGTGTAAAAGGAAAATGGTACATTTGATTCGCAGCAAAAACGTAGTCAAAGATTCATAGATTGGAGGTGTGTTTGGAACCGAAAACCACTACCGTCGCTTAGATCTGCTGTATTCACAACGGCTATCCGCCTCGGTTTTTGCTGAAATTATTCTAATATGCGCTATTGCCTGTGCATATAGGTTATTTTTTAATTCTGTAAAGGTTTCTGTGGGATACGACGATAAGCTTGTTGTCACGTACACGATTAATCTGAACATCAATTGACAAAATCCCATACCTCCCAGTATTCTCTTCTCTCTTATCAGAAATAATTATTGAACTTGAAAATATATTTACATCCAAAACAGACTTCACTTGGAAGAAATCTCTATGCCCGATTTAGAACTGACCTTTTTTTGGGGCAAGCTGATAGGCGTTATTATTCATCAGAGGAGTTTAGTGTATTTGGGGTAGTAAAATGATCACACTACACAGAGATTACTGGAAGAGTTAGAGGCCTAAGAGGTATGGTGCCAAGCCTAGGAATAGCTGTTATTAATGTTCACCCTGCCAGACAGGAACAAATCCCAACAGACCAAGATGGTGTAATGCCATCTGCTAAATAGCAGAACTGTAAATCATGGAATGTTCACCTAGCCTAGAACTGACATATGATTAAAAAATGAATATTCCGTGAAGTACGAATCTTATATGCGCTAGTCATGCATGGCTAAGAGTCTGCTTCTTCATGGTTATAACCCCCAGGACAAAAAATCCGCCTCCTATCGCCAGAATCAAGAAATCTGCCGGTAGAATTAGAGCCCAGACTTGATTTACTGAACTGGCATATATGAATAGAATGGCAAGAAAGATCAGCGCTATTCCAGTTATCATTTCGCCATTTATTGTTTCCATAAGCCTGTAAAATCTATTCAGTCTACATGTATATAAAGCTCCGAAATATCACATAACATATTAACTGGAATCATTTATCAGAGGCATTATGCCCTTGCTAAATTAATGGCATGACTGGGACTTGAACTCAATAAGACAAGAATGTTCTTTTTTTGTATGTGCTCTGCATTGCAAAGAATACCAACTCTTCATATGCGTCAATACCTGACTTGATCACATTTGAGCATTGAGATCGTACCAATATCTAGCTGCATGACAGCAAATGTTATCACTGTTACTTCTGACCAAACCATAAGAGAGGTATGTAAAATCATGTGTGAACATAAAATCGGAAGCGTGATGATTCTAAGGGATTCCACCTTAGAAAAAGATAATAGTACAGAAAACAGCAGCCCAGTTGGAATTGCAACAGAAAGGGATGTTGTCACTCATATTGGATTAAAAACACAACAGTCATCGCTTGAGACGCCCGTATTTGAAATAATGAGTCATCCTCTTGTTACAATTCAGCCCAATGGCTCGTTAAAAGATGGAATAGAGACTATGCAGTTAAGGAATATCCGTAGGCTCCCAGTGATCGATAAAGAGAATGGTAATGAGAAGATGGTTGGAATAGTCACAGAGAAAGATATCATTAGAGCAATTATGAAAGCGCTACCTTCATCCCAAACTGCTGGCGAAGGCATGATAAGTGATCAACTGCAATTCGGATATCGATTTATGTATGAGCGATTTATCAATGAGGATCACTTTTCGAATGACACACATCCTGGTATGGGATAAATATAAAAAATTTGTTAGGTGCAACTCTTGCAACTTGAGTAAAAATATAGATTTGGATCTCGAAATTAGCAGCTGCTTATAAGGTACTCACTGTAAGTTCACTGGATCTGTCTGCTTCGATTTTACCAATTGATTAATGTGTTTATGCCGTGTCAATAGCAATGACACTAGCATTTTACAATTTATGCAAACTATTTCCACTTTTAGCATGCCGTCTTCTATGCTTACGTCTGATATGATCCTGAGTTTCTTGACGTGTTCTGAATTTAAATTTGCAGATGCGACAAATAAGCCGTCTTGCTCTTAAATTCTTAGTATAATCGCTCTTTGGAGTTCCATTGATATCCAGGTATTCGCCCGCATAAACCAGTTCTTCATCCTTTCGTGACTTATCGCCAGCAACAGCTTTGACACGTGTTACCATAGCATTGAATAACTTCCAGTTATCCGTAATATGTAACCCATTATGAGCTGAGCTATATAGCCGTAGGAGAATCACATAAATCGCACACATGTCATTATCTTGTGAAAACCAAAAGTTAGGAGAATTAATCTTTGAAAGTAAAGGGAAATCATCGGTCAACGTATAGTATCCTTCGAAAACGAAAACCCCAAACTGTGGTGTCACGGCTACAGGCTCAGCAACAGTATGGACATATTGGACTATCCAAAGACCAGATGGAACCTTTTACGGTGAAGGGCAAGGCTTAATAATCACATAAGGTGGTGGTGAGTTCATAACGGCCACAGGTCGCGGGGAAGGTAGAACTACAAGATATCCAGGTACCTTGTTCTTTAGTGTGTCTTTAGGTAATAAACTCGCCACACTATTGGCTATTCATTCAAGTCTTGGGAATGGAAATAAGATAACTTACTGATATACAGATATTGTATTGAGATCAGCATAACCCTTATTTTGATATTATATCCGTTCATTTATGATGATTTCCGATGATAATGCCAGTCAAGAAGATCGTGTTCTACGTAGTATAGAGAATTTATTACAGACATCCCTGGAAAACCTTGAATATGAAAGGGATAAGTTTAAGACCCTAACTGATGAGTCCGCAAATGTTTTGCAGAATATTAGGAATACCTTGTTTTCCTTTTTGACATTGGGTTTTTCAATAATTTTGGGATTGCCTTTCATACTGAGTGAAGAGTATGATATTGAACCACTATGGCTCATAGGGATTCTATTCCTATTGGTTTTAGTGGGGTCAATCATCTATATAATTACCAATATTTATGGCAACAAGTTACTAGGAGTATTAACTGAGATCGATAGAACATATTACGATGGTGTTGTGACTCTAAGTCTTATGAAGGTATTTCTCGCGTCAAGAGTGGCAAAAGTTAAACAAAATCTAACATTGGAGGAATTCGAGAGTCTTTATGTTTATCTTGAGTTACTTGTAGGAGGTATATATTGTAGTCTGGATGACAAGTACATTCGATCGATTAGTAAGATACCCACTGATAGGCTAAGGAAGAGTCTCCAATCATCTTCGCCGCAGGATTCTGCATTTGTCAATGAGTTGTGCAATGCTCGAAGGAAAGATATTGAATCAAGAAATTTTCCTTCCATAAGTAGCATTCTTCATTTGAGTACAAATTTTCCTGAAATAGTGGAGAGATTATTTATTAGGCGCTTCTATAGCAAATGTGATGCGGTTTATGCTGCACAATCAAAATCTTCGTTGTAATCTTAATCTTTGAGTATCTTCTAAGCATTTCCGTAACATTTCCAAAATACGTTGATTGCAATCCTACTATTATAGTTAGTCAATCTTAATACTATTGTAGTTAGTTATGTGAGTATGTAACTGCAAGAAAATTTCAGAACATGGGCAAGGAATTGATCCTCAAAGCGTCATTGTATAATATGTTTGCTAACAACATATAGCTAGAGAATTTGATTATCCAAGAAGGATTAAACCGATTTATGCAACAGAGCTTAATTTTGGATTAAATATTGGACTCGACTCTCTCGTATCATTTTAAATAGAACCCGGCTCATGTAGAAAATTTGTTTACTCTTGAACTATTCCAAGCACAGTCTTACATCGCTTATAAGAAACTAAATAGCAGGTAGCGTTGGGAAGTTTTAATTCTTCTGGATCACCCAAATCTCCATCCTGTTTCTCATAGTTTGCATATTCAACACAAACCTGACCCTCCTTTCCGAGACCATCTGGGGAATCGTAAGTTGGCATCGTTGAAATGGTGTCATTTGTGTGAACTGATTCAAAGCTGAAGTGGGAGGAGCTACTTTTGTAGACATTGATTGAATTCTTGTTTAATACTGCGTCTGTTTAGTTTCATATTCTGCTTCCATTAAAGATTTCTTGCCAGGCATTTCTAGTAAATGTTTTTGTATTAATAGAATAGCGCGGTCGATTGCTTCTTTATCGGTAAATTCGAAATTAATTCTACCTTGACGTGTTTCGAAATCTTTATGCGCCTGTAATGCTGCAAAAGTGGTAGCAGTTGCTACTCATAGAAAGTCATTATGATCTAGTGAGCTTAACATCCGATATCCTCGCATTAGTACTAATTCATATATTTTTATAATAGTAACTATATTTCTAATAGAAAATAAATGATATATAAGTGGGGGTCCGAATTTGCTTAACGCAGATAAACATTACTCACACTAAGCTGCCAAATGAACACCAAATATATGTTCATAGTAGCAGCAATAGCAGTAATGCTAATGGGTGCAACAGCATTCGCAACAGAGAGCGCATTTGCAGGCGGCAAGAACTATGAGAAGAGTCAAGCAATTTCACAGGCTAATGCATGTGGAAATGGTAAACTACCACTGGATGTCTTCTGTCAAAACATTGACTCACAAGTTCAAGGCGACGAAAACGCAGTAGCATTAGATGGCACTCAACAAGCACAAGATAACGGATTCGACGGCGGACACGGCGGCGGACACGGCCCACGCAACTGAGTACCATAGACACAAGGTTGACAAGGTCGACATTACCTACCATTTTTTTATTTTCTGATTCTCGATATCCTCCACAGATTATTACTTCTGATTCTTATTGATCGTCTCTTCACATCCAGCATTTGCATGGAACCAAAATATAGTACAGACAAATCAATGCGGGTTGGTTCCCATTCGATATATAATGCTCTAATTCAAAATCTCAAATTCAGGGCGATGAGAATAGTGCCACAGTTGCAGTAAATGCCGAACAAGAAGAAAGAGATGAACACTCAGAGGTCAGTGAAAGCTTTGATCCATTTCCGTATGAACAGTAGAAGTGGTGGGACAACTGATGTGCCGTGATAACAGTTCGAATTCAAATAAATCGCCCATGCCATTACTGGTGCGAGGATTAACAAACTCTGCAAAGTATTGATTAAATTTGCTCTGCATCCCAAAAACCTAATCCTGCATTAGATTACTAGCAGCAGTTGATGTCGATTTGTATATGTCTACGTCAGCTCAAACCTATATACCGCTTCCGCAGGGACATTTAACAGAACTTCACTTCCATTAAATCCTTGCACAAATGACTTAGGTATCTTGAACACATGTCTTCCTGTCATCAAAAAAAGATGATCCTTCTCGATTGAGATAATATTTCCCATATCGTCATTGTCACTAGAACGC
>Ga0315534_1000294_pt1 | contig 33303 bp, 32 predicted proteins | sample SalMarSW160240MG_FD_203094 | JGI IMG/M metagenome (GOLD analysis project Ga0315534, IMG submission 203094) | Salt marsh sediment microbial communities from the Plum Island Ecosystem LTER, Massachusetts, United States - Salt Marsh Sediment SW1602-40 ...
GATGTAATTTTCGCGGAACTCAATCCAGGACATGGAACCATCGCACTCGAATTGGGGATCGCGAACGCCTCGGGTCTATCCAATCTTCTGAATCGTTCGTTGAAGGATATCCACTTGCGATCCGTCGAGAGCGAAATCATCAGCCACACTTCGGGGATTCGTATGCTGGTCGCCTCTCACGCCCCAAACAATGTCGAGTTGGAGCAGTCTGTGGCGCAAATGGAAACCGTCGTTACGAATTTGGCTTCAATATGCACCACCGTGATACTCGATCTTGGATGTTCGATGCGGCCGTACGTCAAGCCGATTTTAAAGCATTGCGATTGCCTGATTCTCGTCGTTGAACCGGTTTTCCCATCCAACATTCTGGGTAGATCGCTGCTTCAAGAACTATCAACTGATGGGATCCAGCGCGATAAAATCTATCTCGCCTTGATCAACCGGGTTCGTTCGAGCATGCAGATCCCATGGCGCCAGGTGGAAACCGAAATCGACCTCGAGTTGGCCGGAATTGTCTCCCCCGCACCGGATTTGGCTTATCAAGCCTCCAGCGGCTCGACTCCGCTGATTCTCGCCCACCCGGAAAGTCTCGTGTCCGATCAGATTCGCAAGCTGTCGAAATTCCTTACCCAACGCCTCGAACGTGTCGTGAGTTGAGCCGCGTCGTGAAGCTTGACGTTCTCGAGCCCCTCCTCCGGACAGCAATTTCGCTCCTTAATAACGCAAAACATACGGTTGCCATTACGGGAGCGGGAATATCGACGCCCTCGGGAATACCGGATTTTCGTTCCGCCCACTCCGGTTTGTGGGAATTATACGAACCACTGGAAGTCGCTTCACTGACCATATTCCGACACGACCCGAAGAAATTCTACGATTGGATTCATCCGCTGGCCAGACAAATCAGGGAAGCGGTCCCCAATCCAGCCCACGTAGCTCTGGCGCGTCTCGAGCATGGCGGCTATTTGGACGGCGTGATCACACAGAACATCGACGCACTACATCATCGAGCGGGATCTAGCCTCATCCTTGAGCTTCACGGGCACCTGCGCCTCGCGACGTGTGTCTCCTGTTACGAAGTGTACGATACGGAAGATATTTTTGAAGACTTTATTCGAAACGGAGACGTTCCGCGCTGCGTGAAATGCGGCGGTGTATTGAAACCCAACGCCGTTCTCCTCGGAGAACAGCTGCCTTACGAGGTCGTACGATCCGCAGAAAAACTCCTGGGGAATTGTGATTTAATGATCATCGCCGGTTCGTCGCTTCAGGTTACTCCCGCAGCAACATTGCCCATCCCGGCGCTCAATCGCGGGGCGAGACTGATCATCGTCAATCACACCCCCACTTACCTGGACGAACGCGCGCTCGTCGTCATTCACGACGATGTGGAAACCGTTCTCCCCTATCTTGCAGACGGAGTACTGGGTAAAGACAATGAGTAAATCACATTCAGCAAAAGACGAATCTGCAATTCGCAACTACCCGCGACTGTTGAAGCGCTACGCGCGGCTATTAGACGTCAGCTCGGAACTGGTTTCCACCCTCGAGCAAGGTACGCTGCTTCAGCACATCGCTGAGGTTGCCCGTGAGTTGACCACCAGCGAGGCATCCTCGATTTTGTTGTACGATCCGCAAACCAACTATCTATTTTTTGAAGCGGCGACGGGGCCGCTAAAAGAAGGCTTCAGCCGCTCAGCAGTTCCAACGGACAACAGCATTGCGGGGTGGATTTTTACAAACCGGGAACCCTTACTCGTCGAGGATACGAAAACCGATTCCCGCTTCTTTGCCGATATTGACCTGCAAACCAACTACCTCACCCGATCGATCCTCGGTGTGCCCTTGCAAACCAAGGACAAGACGATCGGGGTGATCGAAGTGCTCAATAAAAAACAGGGAACCTTCGTCGAAGACGATCAACTCATCCTGCGTTCCCTCGCTGCCCAGGCAGCGATTGCGATCGAAAATACACGCTTGTTTCAACAAAGCGATCTCATCGCCGAAATGGTTCATGAACTGCGCACACCGCTGTCCGCGCTCTTGGCTGCCGCTCATCTTCTGCAGCGCCCGGATCTCCCCACCACACAAAGCGCCAAGCTCAGCCAGACCATTTTCAGTGAGGTGCAGCGGCTGAATGATATGACGACCGATTTCCTGGAGTTGGCACGCTTGGAATCCGGTCGAGCTAAGTTCGAACGCGAACCGGTCCACATGGAGGGCCTGATCGTGGAATGCTTGGAACTCGTTCGACCTCAGGCCGACGAACAAAAAGTAACGCTGAAAACCGAGTTCGACCGCAGCCTCACCCCGGTACAAGGAGATCGCAATCGATTGAAACAATTGGTGCTGAATCTTCTCACCAACGCGATCAAGTACAATGACGAAGGTGGCAGCGTACTGATATCCTTGCAGCGTGAGGGCGCCACGCTTGTTTTATCCGTGGAAGACAGCGGATGTGGCATTCCGCAAGAAAGCCTGCCGCATATATTCGAACGTTTTTATCGCGTACCGGATCAGGAGAAAAACATCAAAGGAACGGGGTTGGGCCTGGTGATTGCCAAACGTATCGCCTGCAGTCACCATGGAGATATCGAGGTCGAAAGCGAAGTGGGGAAGGGAAGCATCTTCCGGCTGCGATTACCGATCCCGCATAGCTCAATCTCGAATTGAGACGCTTTGAATTCGCGTTCAACCTTTTCGTCCGAACTGACGCTCTAGCGCATCCACAGAAAGATGGATCATCGTTGGCCGACCATGCGGGCAAGTACGCGGCGCAGCGCAGCCCTCGAGATCGCGGAGCAGCCTCTGCTGCTCCTCCAATGAGAGAACCTGGCCCGCTTTGATTGCCGCTCGCTTGCAGGCTCGTGCCGCTAACCTCGCCTCCGTTTCCTTAGCCAAGGGCGTTTCATCTTCTTCGAAATCTTCTACAACGGATCGAAGGATTCGTTCGGGATCTGCTCTAGCGAACATCGCCGGAATTGCCCGCAGCCTGTAGGTCCTCTGCCCAAATGCTTCGACGTCGAATCCGATGTGCTGCAGCACTTCGGATTGGTTCTCGAGAAGGTCGCTTTGCTCGGGGGTGAGGTTTATAACCAGCGGCTCAAGCAAAGATTGCCGCTCCACCTGATCCTGCTCGTACGCATGCATTAACGCCTCGAACAGCACGCGTTCGTGAGCAGCATGCTGATCGACCAGATAAAGTCCGTCCGGACCTTCGGCAACGAGATACGTGGCGCCGATTTGTCCCACGGCTCTTAACAATGGCAGATTTCCGAACGGCAACGCAGACTGGAGGCGGATTCCACTGCCTACCTCTTGCGCTTCCACCAAGCGCTGCGTAAGCTGCCAGTCACTTTGTACTCCCGCAACTGATTCCTGCCAGGAGCCGGTAACTGAGACTCCCAGTCCAAGCGCAGGGGACGGCGCTTGACCCAACAAAGTCGATCGAACAACCCGTTGAACCACTGAGAAAACGACGTCTTGCTCCTGAAAGCGCACTTCGGCTTTGGCCGGATGCACGTTCACATCTACTTTCTCCGGCGAAAGTTCCAGAAACAGCACAGCCATCGGGTAGCGGCCGACCATCAGCAGAGCATGGTAGGCTTGAACCACGGCAGCCGAGAGACTCCCATCTTGCACCCAACGCCCGTTAACAAAAAAGGTCAGCTCCTTTCGATTGCCGCGATGGATCGACGGTGGGCTGATGAAACCCCGAATTCCGAAAGGCGTTGCACTATTTTCCGGAATGGCGATGAAGTCTTTGGCCCTTTCCACATCATAGATTGCCGCCAATATTTCCCTGCGATTTCCCTTGCCGGAGCTTTGGAATGTTTCCCGCCCCTCCTGCGTGAGTTTGAAACGAACCTCGGGGTAGGCCAGTGCGTAGCGTGTAACCAGGGCGGAAATACGCCCGCGTTCGGTTCTTTCGGTTTTGAGGAATTTCCTGCGCGCAGGTACGTTGTAGAAGAGATCGCGCACCCGCAGGATCGTGCCTCGGGGCGCGCCTACGGACTGCACGTCTCCCGCCTGGCCACTTTCAACGACCAGGCGGCTGCCCGTTTCTTCCTCGAGCGCTCTTGTGATAAGTTCGAGCCGGGAAACCGCACCGATGGAAGAAAGCGCTTCACCTCGGAAACCGAGAGTTCGAATAGCAAACAGATCTTCAGCCGTGCGCAGCTTCGACGTCGCGAAGCGGGCTACTGCCAGCGGTACTTCCGCACGAGGGATGCCGATGCCATCGTCGGAAACCTCGATCAAGCCACTTCCCCCGCGCTCCACCGTGATTTCGATCGAGCTTGCAGAAGCGTCGAGGGCATTTTCCACCAACTCCTTGACTACCGAAACCGGCCGTTCAACCACTTCGCCGGCGGCAATGGCGGAGGCAACTTCTTCGGGTAAAATCTCGATAGGCATTGAAGTTTTCATCGCGGGATTAGATTATAACCTCGAGACAGTCCGTTGACACCCTGCTTTGCAACCCCTATACTGCCGCGGGTGAATGCGTGCGGGCAATTGCCCACCGCTGAATTGACACTTTGAACGACCGCTGCCGGCATTTCCCTATTTGAAGTACGATCGAGTTACCTGACGATATGTTCGACCGTCTCTAAACTCGATGAGTACGACGAGGGCGACGAAAAGGAAATTCTGTATGACCCCAATCCACACCATTTTCTTCGATCTGGACGACACACTCTACCCCAACACCAACGGATTGTGGGAAGCCATCGGAAAGCGGATCAACTCTTTCATGATCAGCCGTTTGGACATACCCGAACAGCGCGTCTCTTTCATCCGGGATGAATACTTGCATTCTTTCGGTACGACGCTGAACGGATTGATCGCCAATCACCAGGTGGATCCCCAGGAATACTTGGCGTACGTTCACGACGTGCCTCTGGAAGAATATCTCCACCCGGATCCAGATTTGCAGCAAATGCTGGCTCAGATTCCGCAGCGAAAGATCATCTTTACCAACTCCAATTCGGCACACGCCAATCGCGTGCTCTCCGTCCTGGGCGTTGAGTCGTATATCGATCTTATTCTTGACATCGTCGCGCTCGAATTCATCAACAAGCCGAAACCCCAAGCATACACCCGTGCTTTGGAGATCACCAAAGCCGGCGATGCGCAGAATTGCTTGTTTCTTGACGATCGAGTCGAGAATCTGCTTCCCGCGGCCGAACTGGGCATGAAGACTGCGCTGGTCGGAAATAAAACCAAACCCGCCGCTGTGGATTATCATTTAGCGCACATCACGGACCTGTTGGAAACAGTAGCCGAGTTGAAATTGTAAGCCATGCTGAAATAAGAGAGTAATGATGGACGACGGAATCGGGATTGTATGCGCTGTGCTCGTTCTTGTCTTTCTATTCAACCTCGGAATTCTACTTCCTGTATTGCGGCGCGGCTGCAAACGATTCGAAAATCCTTTCAAGGAATATCGGCCGCCCTGGGAAGTTGAGCAGGAAGCGGTAACGGAACTGCATAAGTCGCTGCTTGAACTAGATCAAGGTTCCGATAAGGAGACGCCAAGCCAAAATGGCCGATAAAATACAAACGCTGCAACAGGCAGTCCAACTCGTTCCGCAAAAGGGATGTACGATTGCCTTTGGGGGCATGACGCTTTATCGCCGGCCGGTAGTCTTCGCTCTGGCCTTATTGAGTCGTTATCAACGCGAGCGGTCCCCAAACGAATTAACCCTGCTTTGTTTCACGGCGGGCATAGAAAGCGATTTGCTCGTCGGCGCCGGGATGGTTTCGAAGGTACGCTCGTGCTATTTCGGGTTGGAAGCATTCGGCCTCGCTCCGAATTTCACCTCGGCGGCCAACAGTGGTGCGATCGAGATCATCGAGGAGACCGAAGCCAGTTTGGCCAGTGGCGTTCGCGCCGCCATGTCCGGTGTGGGTTTTCTACCTTCTACGGCTTGGCGGGGCACTGATTTACCGCGTCTCCGCCCGGATGTTAAAGAAATCGTCGATCCGTACAGCGGTGAGACGTTAATCGCATTTCCGGCGATCCACTGCGATGTAGCGGTGATCCATGCACTCGAAGCCGATCTGGATGGTAATGCCAGGATTGGCGGGAATAAAGCCATCGACGAGGAACTGTCCCTGATCGCCGACACCGTCATCATTACGGCTGAAAAGGTAACGCCCAAACTCGAGAAGGCGGAGGTCCTCGGACCGGTCGTCGATGCGGTTGTAGAGCTTCCCAACGGCGCCTGGCCCAGCTCTTGCTATCCGCTTTACCCACTCGACGGACGGGCGATTCTTGAATACACGGATAAAGCGGGAGGCGAGGAATACGACAGTCTCATCGCCGCCTGGTTGCAGAAATTTGCCTTGGAAAGTCCCTGAGCTTGTTTGAATATTTCTGGAATAGAAATACTCGGGATGCAGAGAAAGATGATCCACGACGAGTGGATATACATGGCGAAAACTCCAACTCGTATCTTTCGTCCCGCGTTCATAATTTTCTTATACTCACGTGTTATGGTTAACCGTACCTGCGCTATTTCCGCAGGAGGAGTGAAAATATGTCACCGAAAGTGAAAATGTTCGTGCTGGGTGCTTTCGTCAGCGCGATTTTATCCGCCTCGCTGTTCGCAGTCGGGCTGGCGATGGGCGTCAGCCTCCATACGGACCAAGCTCCGCAGGTGTCCTACTGCCAGGACATCTCGCCTGAAGAGATGCAGGTATTATTCGAGCCGTATTGGCAATCCTGGGATATCCTGCACAATTACTACGTAGAGCAACCGCTGGACGATACGGAGCTAATGCGGGGTTCGATCAGAGGCTTGGTCGATTCATTGGGTGACCCCCACTCTTCGTACATGGATCCAATCGAGTTCGAACAGGCCAACGCCACTTTGGAAGGGTACGAAGGCATAGGTGCCTGGGTCGATACCGATGCGGAGTATCTGACGATCCTTGCGCCCATTCCAGGTTCACCCGCGGAAGAGGTTGGCTTGCTACCCGGCGACGAGGTCATTGCTATCGATGGGGAAGACATGACAGGCATCGATGGCAACCTGGTCATCCAACGCATATTGGGGCCGGCGGGTTCGATGGTTCACCTTACCATCTATCGCCAGGGCGAGCCGGAATTGCTTGAATTCGATATCGAGCGTGCGCACATCGTTATCCCGACCGTTGAGGGGGAGCAGCTCGATAATGGAATAGCGTACATCCAACTTCTATCGTTTGCCGAGACGACAACCGATGACTTACGCAACATGCTGACTGATCTCATCGATGGTGAAACGACCGGCTTGATCCTGGATTTGAGGAACAATGCGGGTGGTTATTTATTCAGTGCCATTGACGTCACCTCGGAATTCATTGATGAGGGCGTTGTCGTAACCGAACGATTCGGCGACGGCAGCGAAGAAGCCTATCGTGCCACGAGCGGCGGCCTGGCGATAGATATTCCGCTGGTCGTGCTGGTCAACGCGGGCTCGGCGTCCGCTTCCGAGATTGTCGCCGGCGCCATCCAGGATTACGACCGAGGCACCCTTGTGGGCGAAACGACGTTCGGCAAAGGTTCCGTGCAGCAATGGATCCCACTTTCTTCCGACCAGGGTGCCGTTCGAGTTACCATTGCAAAATGGTATACACCCAACGATCGCCTGATCCACGAACAAGGCCTCACACCAGACATCGAAGTCACGATGACCCCCGAGGATTGGGAAGCGGGCACCGACCTTCAGCTCGAAGCTGCGATCGAACTCCTGCTGACGAATGATGCATAAACTTACAGGTATGATCGACCGAAGGAGAAGATAAAATGTTATTCTGGGATTCCACATATTTTTTGTATATGATCCCCGCGTTCTTACTCGTAATGCTGGCGCAAGTCTGGGTAAATTCGACCTATCGGAAATGGAGTCAGATACGCAATCTCAATCAGATTAACGGCGCGGAGGCGGCGAAAAGGCTGCTCACTTACGGGAACCTGCACAACGTCCAACTGGAGGGCACACCCAAGCAGCTCGGTGATCATTACGATCCTCGATCTCAGACACTCAGACTCTCACCGGGAGTCGCCCAGAGTCAATCCGTAGCATCCCTGGCCATCGCAGCACACGAAATTGGACACGCGCTGCAAGATCGACAGGGATATCTGCCGCTGCGTTTCCGCGCCGCGCTCGTCCCCGCCGTGAATATCGGTTCGAGATTGGGGCTGATATTAATCATCGTCGGGCTTTTGATCCGCGGTGTTTTCGGTACGCAAATGGCCTGGCTTGGCGTGGGAGCCTTTGCGCTCGGCGCTTTTTTCTCCCTCGCCACACTACCGGTCGAGCTGAACGCCTCATCCAGGGCGCGGGCGCTGCTCGCCGACAGCGGACTTATCCGCTCGGCGGAGGAAAAACGCGGCGTCGATGCCATGCTGAACGCGGCTGCTTTTACCTACGTTGCCGCATTGGCGGCCGCAATATTGCAGCTGCTCTACTGGATCAGCCTGGTGAGTGGCGGGAGCAGGCGCCGTCGTTGATCGTCTAGGGCGTAGAAAGACAAAGGGAATATCCCACCAGATTAGAACTCCAGCTTGCATCTTCAGGCCGTCCGGTTTCACGCGGACGGCCTGTTTGCATGACGGTGAAAGCGCATTTATGGTTTACGTAAACGGATCATTTTGACTCCCCCATGGCCAAGTGCTAGAATCAAATGCCTGATGGCCTTCTTCTGGCCAATGCGAGGCTTGACATTTCACGGAAGGAGGCAGACGTGGGTACCCGTATTCTTCGCCTGATTTATCCGCCATCCTTGATAAGCAAACCCATACTCTACCAGCTTATTAAACGCTTCCAAATCGAAGTAAACATCCGTGAAGCTCACATTACACTCGAGGAAGGTTGGCTCGAAGTTGAGTTGAATGGGGAGACCCAAGAATTAAACCGTGCAGCTCATTTCTTGGAAGAAAAGGGCATCGAAGTCGTCCATCCGGACTGAGGCATTCTCATGGAACAATCACAAATTGACCTGACCATCGAACAAATCCGGGGCGCATTGGAGTCGGGCAATGTCCTTGATGCCATCGCTGCGCTCATCCGCTTGCATCCCGCAGACCGTGCCGAAGCGTTTTCTGATCTGAAGGACATCGAGCAAGCCTCAATTCTACCTGGCCTGGATGTCCCTACAACCGCCGACTTGCTGGAGGAACTCGAGGACCCAGAAGCTGCCGACGTCGCCGAGGGACTCGCGCGCGAGCGCCTGGCTGACGTGCTCGATATGATGGAACCGGATGAAGCTGCAGACGTTCTGGGAGACATTTCGCCAAAACTCGCCGCCGAGGTACTTGCCGAGATGGAAGACGCCGAGGAGGTTCTCCCGCTGCTCGAACATGCGGATGAAACAGCCGGCGGCTTGATGACTACGTCGTTTATCGCACTACAGCCAGACGCCACAGCCGCGGAAGCAATCCAATATCTTCGCGGAATCAACCCAGATGAAGAAACACCCTATTACTTGAACGTCGTCGATCACCATGGACGTCTGGTTGGAGTTATTGGCTTGCGTGAATTGGTAATTGCGGACCCAAACAGCCGCATCGCCAAGATCATGAAACACGATGTCATCCACGTCACCACAGATACCGATCAGGAGGATGCAGCCCGCTTGATGGTCAGATACGATTTGGCTGCGCTGCCCGTCGTCACAGAGAAGGGCATCCTTGCTGGTGTGATCACGTACGACGACTTGATGGATGTGCTCGAAGTCGAGGCGACGGAGGACATTTATCGCCTGGCGAATGTGACGGGTCCTGGGCTTTCGGTCGAAAGCCCAATTGGATTATCTGTCAGACGCAGATTGCCGTGGCTTTTGGTAAGTGCTGCCACCGCCTTCTTCGCTTCCTGGGTCATCTCACGCTTCGAGTCGATCATCGCACAGGTCGCCTTGCTCGCGGTGTTCCTATCCATCGTCAGCGGACTGGGCGGCAATTCTGCCACGCAGAGTCTGGCGATCATGGTGCGCGCCATCGCCCTGGGAGAAATCCAATTGCGCGATTCCTGGCGCACGGTCGTCAAGGAAGCATTTACGGGTCTGCTGCAGGGAATCGCTGTTGGCCTCGTCGCTGGCTTCGGTGTCTATATCTGGAAAGGCAATCCGACCCTGGGTTTCGTGCTCGGGCTCGCCCTGCTCGGGAACATATTCATCGCCGGTATCGTCGGTACGACAATTCCGCTGGTGTTAAAAGCTTTGAACATGGATCCAGCTCTTGCTTCCTCCGTGCTGGTAACGACGGTCACCGACAGCGCTGGCTTTGCACTCTTTCTCGGCCTGGCCACGTATTTCCTGCCGTACTTGATCTGACGGATTGCGAATGGCAAAGCAACTGATCGTCAACGCCGACGACTACGGCCGAACGGAGAGTGTCTCGCGCGGAATCCGTCAGGCGCACCTCGAAGGAATCGTCTCTACGACGACGGTGATGATGAACCTGCCAGGCGCGTCGGAAGCTGTAAGGATCGCCAGAGAAGAAACCCCGAATCTCGCTCTGGGTGTCCATCTGAATCTCACCTACGGCGAAGCACTGTCTCCTCGAGTGCGGCAATCGTTGATGGTGGATTCTCGGGGAATGCTGCCTGCGAAGGAGTTTTTCTTTCATCACTCCGAGCGTATCATGCGCAACGACGTGGAAAGCGAGTGGCGCACTCAGATCGAGTCCTTTCTGGCATGCGGTGTCACCCTGGATCATCTGGATTCCCATCATCATGTTGCTTTGGCTTCTGCAGAAGTCTGGGCGCTCTACCTCGAGTGTGCCAAAGAATACGGTTGCGGCGTACGACTGCCCAATGCAGTCGATGTCCCAGATGATGCGCTGCGCGATTTCCTGCCCGATTGGTGCATCGATTTCGTTCGGCACGAGGCGGTCCGTTCATTGGACGAAGCTGCGGTTCACCATCCGGATCACTTTTTCTCCTCCTTCTTTGCCTCCGGCGTCAGTCTGGAGCACTTGTCACGTCTCTTGCATTCACTTCCGGCTGGCGTGAGTGAGTTGATGTGTCATCCCGGATTTGTGGATGAGGAATTGAACGCCAGTAGTGGCTATGCGAAGCCTCGCGAGCGGGAATTCCAAATATTAACCAACCCCGCTGTGCGTCAGTTGATCGACGAAGACAAGATCAGCTTGACGACGTTTCGTCGAGCGTGGGCATGAATCCGAAACCGTGGCTCGTGCGCCTGCTGCGATTTTTCTTCCACCACTTGTACACGACCTTCGCCTGGGGTTACGACGCCGTCGCCTGGACGACTTCCATGGGCCAGTGGCGTACCTGGCAATCGGCAGCCCTACGCAAAGACCTGCAAAGCCCCGTCCTCGAGTTGGGCGCAGGACCGGGACACCTGCTGCTCGATTTGCTGCGCAACGAGTATCGCGCTGTTGCGCTCGATGCGTCCCCACAGATGACACGCATCGCCGCCAGACGGCTGCGCCGGGGAGGTCATCAGCCTACGATCCTACGTGCTCGCGCACAAGCCATTCCGCTGCCTGCACACACGTTCGCCGCTGTCATCTCGACGTTCCCCAGCGAATACATCCTCGATCGGCAAACGCTGGAGGAGATTTGGAGAGTTTTAAAACCTGGTGGGGAGTTGATCGTCATCGGGGTCGAACGCATCACCGGACGAGGCATTCACGATCGTCTGGCAGCCTGGCTCTACCGCTTCACAGGCCAGGCCGGCGATCCCGGCGATCACTGGATGAAGCCGCTTGAAGCGATGGGATTTATCCCCGACCTCGAACGCGTTCGCCAACCGCGCGCCGTTGTGCTCCGCTTCAGGGCCAGGAAACCAATTCCTTGAGACAAAGGTTATCGATCTCGACCCATGCTCGTTATAATGACAAGTGCGGCCTTAGGTCTTCCGCCTGCCTTTCGACACAACGCCTTGCCGGGCCGCTAGAATACCGGCGAGCGTCGACCGGTGCACACAGGTTCGAACTTATCCATGGAGAACATCTTGCGACGAGTTAAAGAAAACGACGTAGCGATGATCGTGTCGAGTGACCATAAGCATCTCTTCGTTCGCATGCAAAAAGGCGAAGAGATCCAGACCCATCGGGGCGTCCTGAAGCACGACGACATCCTTGGTATTCCCTGGGGTTCCGAACTCCGCAGCCACCTCGACATGCGTTTCTACGTGCTCGAACCGACGCTGCGGGACTTACTGCTGCACATTAAACGTAAATCCCAGATCATATATCCCAAAGACATCGGATACATCCTGCTGCGTTTATCCATCGCGCCCGGAAAGACGGTGCTGGAAGCGGGGACCGGCTCCGGCTCGCTGACGCTGGCGCTCGCCTGGTGCGTGGGGCCGGAAGGAAAAGTGATTTCATACGACCGTCGTGCCGACATGCAGAATCTCGCTCGAAAAAATCTCGAGCGCGTCGGCTTGGAAAATCGCGTCGAGTTGAAACTCAGAGACATCGAGGAAGGATTCGAAGAAACCGAGATCGAAGCCCTTTTCCTCGATCTGCCTGACCCAGAGAAGTACCTGGGGCAAGCGCGCGCAGCCCTGGCACACGGCGCTGTGCTGGGAATGATCGTTCCGACGACGAATCAAGTAAGCGAAATCCTTCGCAGCATCTCGAAGTACCCTTTCGAACTCATCGATGTATGCGAGATCGCGCTGCGCTTTTATAAACCCGTCCCCGAGCGTCTACGCCCTGTGGATCGTATGGTTGCCCACACGGGCTATCTCATCTTTGCCCGAGCGGTCGTTCCATTCGAGGGGTAATAACTTGCACGATTTTTACATCCCTGAAACAATGGCATAAAATAACGCTGGCAGACTGTATAACGACAAAACTAGCAGGAGGATCAAGATGCCTCGTTTTCGTCGTCCGTTACCGCCGCCCTTGCAAAGATTTCCACCTCGCCATATCCGTCCGATTCGGCAGCGAGCTGCAAAAATCGCCCTCGACAGACTTCAGAAGGCGCATGCGCTTCTCGCTCAGGGAAAACCCGAAGAGGCCGCGGCGATATTTTCCGAACTCGCAGATGCCGCCGCTGCTCGCGGACTCCCGCGCGCCGCGCTGATAAATCTCCAGGCAGGCCGCGCCTTTCTCGCCGCAGATGAAGTAGAAACCGGATTGGAACGCATCCGCCACGGTCTGACGATGATGGCCTCAACGGGGCAAGTCGTCCGAATGCCCAACATCAGCCGCCGGATACTCGCCGAACTTCGAGGGCGCGGATTGAAGGAAGAAGCACAGGCGATGGAAGCCGAAATTCAAAAGCTGCTTTCCAAACACGGATTATCCCTGGCGATGGCCGTCGACGCCGCAGATGAGGGAAGACTTCCGGCAAAATGCCCGTACTGCGGAGGAAATGTCCAGCCCGATGAAGTCGAATGGCTGCAACATCAGCAGGCCGCTTGTGCCTACTGCGGAAGCCAATTAACTTAGGATCAACAGCGAAATGGGTATTCATGGGAGACCTACGCGCACATCTTCGAAAGTGCCTCATCAAGCAGCAACCTAGGATCCACACTGAGTGGGAGGCAAGACCAGCTGCGGTCCTTTTGCCCTTGTACCAAGATCGGGACATCTGGCATTTACTCTTCACACGCCGCACGGAATACGTCGAATCGCACCGCGGCCAGGTTTCCTTTCCCGGTGGTGTGATTGACGCCGAAGACGAGAACCCCACCCAGGCGGCACTTCGCGAGATGCAGGAAGAAGTCGGAATTCGACCGGATGACGTCGAGGTTCTCGGCATGCTCGATCCGCTGCTCACGACGACGCAATACGCCATCATCCCCATTGTAGGAACGTTTCCCTGGCCGTACGAACTTCACCTCAATCGCGATGAAGTGGCGGGCACTTTTGGGGTCTCACTCGAATGGCTGGCGGATAGAGACAATCTCGAAGTCCGTCAACGAGACTACCCCATCTCCGGCGGCAGTATTCCGGTTTATTACTTTAAACCTTATCAAGGCGAGATCATTTGGGGGGCGACGGCACGGCTTACGTTAAATCTCCTCAGCCTTTTAGAAGATCTGGAATAACAAAAGCGGAGCGGATGAGTACACCGCTCCGCGTGGAGATACGTCGATTTGCCGAATTCTACGTCTATTACTCGTCTTCGCCGAACTCCGCTTCTTCTTCGCGTTTTCCACGCTCGACGAGTTCCGGCTCCATTTCGACCTCGACCAGTTCTTCCTCTTCTTCTTCGATCTCTTCCACTTCCTGGTAAACAACGCTGGCGATGACTTCATCCTTACCCGTGAGCACTTCAATGCCCTCCCCGATTACAAGGTCGGCGACCGTGATCACGTCGTCCATATTCACTAACGAAGAGATGTCTACCTCGATGCGGTCGGGCAAATTTCCGGGCAGCGCTTCGACTTCGATCTCGTTCAGACCACTCACGAGAAGACCGCCAATCTCCTTGACTGCCAGTGATTCTCCCACCAGTTCGAGCGGAACTTCGGTTCGAATTGCCACGTCCATCGAAACCTTGAGAAAATCGATGTGCAGGATGTCCCCGCGAATGTAATCGCGTTGAACCTCACGCAGGAGCACGTGATGAGGGGCATTCCCAACCTTTAGCGAAATCAACGTTGATGCCCCGACGTGCGCAAGTGTTTTTGCCGTTTCATGCTGGTCGAGTTCGAGCGGCACGGATTCGATTCCCGCCCCATACATCACCGCCGGTAAAATACCCGACCTGCGAAGTGCCTTGACTTTACTTCCGGTTACTTCCCTTTTTTTTGCATGCAGTATTACTTCACTCACTTTTGAACCTCCGGAACGCCTCTCACCCCGAATGGGTTACCCTCGTTCCATGGTATCGTCAATCATTCATCAAGAGTATTTTCTCATCGTCGACGGGAGAACTTTCTTCCGATGAGCAGCATCAATCCTATCGTGATGCCGGATACAAGGCCAGCCAGCAGGGCACCCTGCGTATCCAGCATCGTCTCAACCGTGCCATTGACTTCTTGCGCCAGAAGAATGACCGAGGAGCTGTTTTCTGCATCGATGCTTCTACCGATCGTAACGCCTACTTGAGTGTTATAGAGTTTGACGTCCTCACCGACAGCGATACCAATTCCACCGTCAGTTGCTGTGACGAGATTCCCTCGCACCGTCCCGGCAGCCACATGATCGAGAGTCACCTGCTCCCCTTCGACCTGAAACACACCGCCCTGCCGAAGCTCGACGTCTGAAGCCGTGATCTGATTCGCGCCGCCTTGCGTGACGCTCACCACCTCGGCTTCGAGGTTCTCGATCGTACCACCCAACAAATCGATTGTATCGACTTGCATTTCATTGGATTCGCTCATTTCCTTCTCTTTTCCCATACGCACCTCATGTGCAGAGCAAAGGGGTGCCCCGACAAATCGAGCAGCACCCCGATTTACACGTCTCGAATTCTACCGAGTGTTGACTGCGGCGTCAACCGTATCTTTTTAAATTGACCCATCAGCGCACGATTATGGTATCTTGCCGCTGATGCGTTGACCGAAATCGTCCGGCATGTTAAACTCACCAATTGTCGATTTTTGAGAACGCTTTTCAGGAAAATATGAGCATAACTCGCAAATACTTGATTTTTTCAGTGATCGTCTTGCTTTCCTCGATCGCAGGAACGGCGCCCAAACAAGCACCCGGCTTTGCGGATATCACGCGCCCAGAAGACGGCGAGGTTCTCCACGGTGTGGTAACGATCGAGGGCTCGGCTGCGCATCCGGCATTCGTTGCCTACGAACTATCCTTCGCATACGACCCGAACCCCACCGATACGTGGTTCCCGATCGTGGATGATTTCCAAACCCCGGTCAGCGACGGCAGACTCGGATTGTGGGACACCACAGGTATCACGGACGGCGACTATCAACTGCGTCTGTATGTGATGCTGGAAAACGATAGCCGCCTCGAAGCTTACGCACGCAATCTGCGCGTTCGCAACACGACACCCGTCGAAACACAGCCTGCATACGAAGAACAAAACACCCCTATACCGACTGCGCTCATGGCGACGGAAACCCCTGCACCGACGGTCGTGCCCGTCATCAATTCTCGACACAGCGGGACGCAAAAAGTTCTGCAGTCCTTGAAAATCGGAGTCTATATTGGCGGCTCGTCGCTCCTGATATTCGCAGCATACCTGTCGCTGCGTAAAATCTCTCGCTCCCGAAGGCTTTCACCACGTGAACGCAGAACGAGAAATTCGGCGAAGCCCACACCTTCGAAGGAGAGAGGGGACAAATGACGGAACTGCCAGCCCCCTACTTAATCGTCGGTTTGGGAAATCCGGGGAAAGAATATGCCCGAAACCGACACAACGTCGGTTTCATGCTGCTCGACAGACTCGCCGAGGACTTTCAGGTGGCCTATTCGCGGCGGAAATCCAACGCTGCCTTCGCAGAATGTCTTGTCAACGACAAGAAGGTCTACCTTGCAAAACCAAATACATTCATGAATGATTCCGGCCGCAGCGTCGCCGCGCTGGCGCGGTTCTTCCGCATCCCAGAAACCCAGCTGCTCGTTGTTCACGATGAATTGGATCTGCCCACAGGGAACATCCGCATCCGTCCTGCCGGTGGTTCCGGTGGGCATCGAGGTATGCAGTCGATCATCCATGAACTTGGAACGCGAGAGTTTCCCCGCGTGCGCATCGGCATCGGCCGCCCTCCGGGGAGAATGGATCCCGCAGATTATGTGCTGCAAGATTTCGACTCTGAAGAATTGATCGAACTTCCATTGGTGCTGAATCGCGCTGCGGAATGCATCCGGATTTTCATTCACGAAGGCATTCAAGCGGCGATGAACGGTTGTAATGCAGTATAGATCAGCATGAATCTGACTGCCCTTCTGAAGCGTATACGCACCCTCCCGGATTATCAGACTCTCCTTGATAAATTGCTCACGGACGAGTCGATTGATGGATCCTTGCACATTCCCCGTTCCGCACGCGCCGCCTTGATCGCTGCGCTTGCAGACGATGTGAAACGGACGTTTGTCGTACTCGTCGCACGAGCAGACCGGATGCTTGCGCTTTCCGAGGAGATCGCAGCTTGGTGCCCCGATCTTTCCATCCTGGCTTTCCCCGACCCGAATCCCGTATTTTATGAAACCAGCCCTTGGTCTGATCGAATCATACGGCGCCGCTTGACAGTCCTCGCAGCCTTGACGGAAGAACATCAACCGCGCGACGATCGAATGGATTCGTCCAATAAACCGCTGGTCGTTCTATCGACCGCTCGCGCTGCGATGACGCGGACGCTGTCCCCGCAGCGGTTCCGGGAACATTCGAGATGGATCAGGGTAGACGACAGCGTCAATCTCGATCAAATGGCGAAATACCTGATCGATGTTGGCTACACGCACGAAAGCCTGGTCACGCAGCCGGGACAATTCAGCCGCCGGGGTGGTATCGTCGACCTTTGGGCACCCGCGCAATCGCTTCCCGTCCGAATCGAATTCTTCGGCGACCAGATCGAATCCTTACGGATGTTCAATCCCGCCACGCAGCGATCGATCGACATCGTTTCGGAGATCCGCATCACACCGGCAAGAGAGGGATTGCCGCTTGCCTACCGACCCGGCTGGGATGATGTGATGCACGCAGCGACGCCTATCGCCGATACTGAAAAGCATCGCTGGCTCGAATATTTCCTGCCGCGCATGAATCCTGCGCCGACGGGCCTGCTGGATTATGTCCCCGCCGACGCCGTGGTCCTTAACTTTGATCGCACAGCTTTCGATGACGCCATCACTGAACTGGAAGAGCAAGCGCTCAGTCTGCGTCAAGATCAAGTCGATGAGGGGTTGTTGGACAACGATGCCCCCCTGCCGTATCTCACCCTCGACGAACTCAACGAGAAGCTGGACGACTTGAAAGCGATCAACCTCGGTCAGATCGGCGCGGAGCGAAATGTGGAAATTAACCTCGGCGATGCTTTCACGGCAGGACGCCGCTTCGGCGGACAATTGAAACCCTTGATGGACTACTTGGCCGATATCGTAATTCGTCACGAAAATGCAGTGACGATCAGCCGTCAAGCGCCTCGCCTGGCCGAAATGTGGTCACAGCAAAACGCGCCGGAATCCGTCCAGGAAAGCCTCACGACCGATTTACCGCCCGGTAGGATTCACTTCATCCATGGCGCACTTTCCGAAGGTTGGATTCTGGCGGCACCCGGCAAAGCGCCGCTGCATTTGCTCAGCGATGCGGAGATATTCGGTTGGGCCAAACCAAAACCCCGCGTGCGCCCGAAGCGAGTCGCCAAGGCACCGGAAAACGTATACGCCGATCTGCATTCGGGCGATTGGGTCGTGCATGTCGATTTCGGTATCGGTCGATTCAGCGGTCTCGTCGATCGTACGCTGGACGGTATTCGACGCGAGTTTATCTTGATCGAATATGATGGTGGCGATCAATTGTACGTTCCCATTCATCAGGCCGACCGCATCTCGCGCTACATTTCTGCCGACGGGTCGGCTCCGACCCCCACGCGCCTGGGCAACCAGTCCTGGGAACAAGCCAAGAGCAAGGTCAAGGCAGCCGTCGAGGAAGTCGCGCGCGATTTGCTGCAGCTCTATGCCCAACGCAGCACAATTGAAGGACATGCCTTTTCGGCAGACACACCCTGGCAGCAGGAACTTGAAGCATCCTTCCCGTACATCGAAACCGAAGATCAGAAACGAGCGCTCCAGTCCGTGAAGCAGGACATGGAATCGAAAAGACCGATGGATCGGCTTATTTGCGGCGACGTGGGTTATGGAAAAACGGAAGTCGCGTTGCGAGCGGCGTTCAAAGCCGTTATGGGTGGGAAACAGGTCGCCATACTGGTTCCGACCACCATACTCGCCCAGCAGCACTACAACACCTTCCATCGAAGATTGTCGGCCTTTCCGGTCGAAGTTGAAATGCTTTCCCGCTTCCGTTCCCGACAGGAAGCTGCGGAAATCATCGAACGCCTTACTTCGGCGAAAATAGATATCATCATCGGTACCCACCGCTTGCTTCAGCGGGATGTCGTCTTCCACGATCTCGGTCTGCTGATCATCGACGAAGAACAACGCTTCGGCGTCACGCACAAAGAACATCTCAAATTAATGCGGACCGAGGTCGATACACTGACGATGACCGCAACACCCATCCCGCGAACTCTTTACCTCGCCATAACCGGCGCGCGGGACATATCCACGATCGACACGCCGCCGGAAGAACGGCTTCCGGTGATCACGCACGTCGGCCCGTATGATCCCCGATTGATCCGCCAGGCCATCTTGCGTGAAATCGACCGCGGCGGGCAAGTGTATTTCGTGCACAACCGGGTGCAGACCATCGACGTCGTCCACAAACGCATGCAAGAACTCGTTCCCGAGGTGACGATTACCGTTGCACACGGACGCATGCACGAAGGGCAGCTTGCGTCCGTGATGGACGAGTTTGCCAGTGGCGACATCGATGTTCTCCTGAGCACCTCGATCATTGAATCCGGTCTCGACATCCCCAATGCCAACACGCTGATTATCGATCGTTCGGAGTGGTTCGGCCTCGCCCAGCTGTATCAACTGCGCGGACGCGTCGGGCGCGGGGCTTCCCAGGGATATGCATATTTCTTCCGCCACCCGCGTCAGCGTTCAACCGAGGAAGCTCGTCAGAGGTTGGATACGATTGCGGATTATTCGCAGCTGGGAGCGGGATTCTCGATTGCCATGCGGGACCTCGAAATTCGCGGCACAGGGGATATTCTGGGTACTCGACAGCACGGCCACATTTCCAGCGTAGGATTTCATCTATATACCCGCCTGCTTTCCAGCGCAGTCCGGCGCCTGAAAGCCGAGTACGCGCTGGAAGATAAACACCCACTGCCAGCTCCCCTGGCAGCTGAACTTCTTCCGGTCTTCATCGATCTCCCCTTACCAACCGCGATACCCGCAGCCTATATCGATGATCGCGATCTGCGTTTGCGGCTCTATCGAAGAATGGCGGAGGTTCGCACATTGGAGAGTATTGAATCACTCGCCGCGGAACTGCACGACCGTTTTGGACCGGCGCCAATCGAGGTCGAAAACTTGCTTTATCAACTGCGCATTCGCAGCCTAGCAATGCGTGCAGGTGTAGAAAGCATCTCGGTTCAAAACGGGCAGATCCTGCTGCAAATGCCGCTATCCGAAGAACCGCGCAAGTTGCCCATCGTCGCTGAAGACGTGCGCCAGAGCAAACGCGGCTTGTGGCTTTCGCGTCACGATGATTCGGACTGGATGGATCGGCTGGAAGAAGTCCTAAGGGCATTACAGCCTGTGGTGAACGATGCATCCCTCCCCTCGTAAGCAAGTAGAAATTTGCATTATTTAGAGTCAGTCGCACACTTCAAGGAGGGGTTTTGCAGACACCACTGTTTATGCAATTCAACAATTGGACAAGTAAACGTATTACCCTGCAGAGTATTTATATCTCACCACGGTATTGAACCAGGAGCGTCAGATATGGCTGCGCATCAATGTACTCGAAACCCAACACCCATGTGCGCCAATCAAACTCGCTACCCCCTTCAGGTACAGGCCGATACACGGAGTAGAAATTGAGGTTTACATATTCATCCGGCCAGACTATCTCCCGCGTGGTGTCACCGACTCGCACTTCATTACAACTAATTTCCGGCGCATCCCCGAACACATCTTCCAACTGAGACGCAATTACATCCTGAAACGAACCCTGGATCGGAAATTCACTCCCACCTTGAACGCCCCAATCGATTTCCGTGAGGTCCTGATAGATATTGGGCATTGAATCAACGGGAATGATAATCTCTGGATTCCACCAGTTATGCCGCAGGATCAAACCCCGTGTTGGATTGCTGATACCAACGAAATTCTGTCCGCTTCCCTCACGCACCGCCTGACCGAACGAGTCGATCGTTTGCAGCACGCGCGGGTCGTTGCAAAAATCCTGAGCGGATACGTCTTCCGTAAGATTCCAAGAGTTAACCCACCCGGTACCTCCAGCGGGAAGCATGATTTCCATCCAGACCGAACTGCCCAAGCCCGTGCTTGCCCCCGTTAATGCCAGATCCCTTTGATCGTAGGCAAGCTCCCCCACCGGTGCACCCGATAAGCCGGCCGGATTGCGAGCTACGAGAGTTTCATCCGCCTTTACCCAGGCGATGGCATATAAATCGGAGCTAGGAGGAAGCGTAGGAATTTCCGTCGCTTCAAGCGTCCCCTGAGGTGTGAAAGACGCAAGTTCAGTCTCGATGCTGTCCAGCGACACGGACGAACGGGTACACGACACGCACGCAAGGGCCGAGACGAAGAAGAAGACGATGGTAAGCCTGACTGGGTGAGAACGCATCACAACTCGATTGCCCTACCTTTTCCCCACCGAGATCATGTCAGCGGAAATTTCTGCACCTCTCAAAAGCCGGCCGGTGTAGTGGAATGATGGTCTTGCGCAACTTTGCCCTTTCGCGCTCCAGTACGCTTTCGCTTGCTTTCCATGGGTTGTAGTGCGAGTGTGAAGACTTCGTCCATGTTTTCCACGAGGCGAATGTCCATTGCGGTACGGACGCTGCGGGGGATTTCGACTAAATCTTTCTCGTTTTTCTTCGGAATGATGACCGTCTTCAATTTGAGCCGGTACGCAGCCAGCACTTTTTCTCGAACGCCGCCAATCGGGAGCACTCGCCCACGCAAAGTGATTTCACCACTCATCCCGATGTCGTGTCGCGTGGGACGTTCTGTCAGCGCCGAAGCCACCGCCGTCGCCATAGTGATTCCAGCACTCGGCCCATCCTTGGGAATGGCGCCTTCCGGAACGTGAATGTGGATGTCCTTCTTCTCGAAATCCTCAGCGGGTATGCCCAACACCTCAGCCCGACTCTTAATGAACGAAATTGCGGCCTGAGCGGATTCCTGCATGATCTCCCCAATGTGGCCGGTGACTTGAAGATTCCCCTTTCCTTCGTATAACAACGCTTCGATCGTCAGACTATCTCCGCCATTTTCAGTCCACGCCAATCCCATGGCCGCACCGATTTGATCTTCCTGATCCGCTTCGTGCGGCGTGATTTGCGGTGGACCTAACAATTGAGTGGCCATGGATTGGGTGATTCGCTTTGGAACTTTCTTCCCCTCGACTTTCCGTCGGGCAATTTTTCTGCAAATCTTACCAATCTCACGCTCCAGATTGCGGACTCCCGCTTCCCACGTGTATTCGCGGATGATGGTGCGAATGGTATTGTCCAGGAACCTTATTCCCTCGTTGATCAAACCGGTTTGTTCCAACTTGCGCGCCACGAGGAATTTGCGTGCAATGATCACCTTCTCCTCTTCGATGTACCCCGGGAATTCAATGACTTCCAATCGATCGAGCAGCGCCGGTGGAATCGGCTCGACGGTGTTCGCAGTTGTGATGAAAAGCACATTTGCGAGATTGTAAGGGATTTCAAGATAGTTATCGGAGAAAGCATGATTTTGTTCCGGATCCAAGACTTCGAGCAGCGCTGCAGCCGGATCGCCCCGGAAATCTTGCCCCAATTTATCAATCTCGTCGAGCATGAAAACGGGATTGATTCTTTCCGTTTTGCGCATGGTTTGCAGGATTCTCCCGGGAAGCGCCCCGATATACGTACGGCGGTGACCTCGTATTTCAGCTTCGTCCCGAATGCCGCCCAGCGAGATGCGGATAAAGTTACGATCCAACGCCTCAGCAATCGAGCGGCCCAACGAAGTCTTGCCGGTTCCGGGCGGCCCGACAAAACAGAGGATTGGCTGGCGATGTTTGGGGGGCACGAGACTTTTAACGGCGATGTACTCCAAAATCCGTTCTTTCGCTTTCTCCAATCCATAATGTTGGCTGTCCAACACTTCTGCCACATGTTGGATATCCAGGTTATCCGTCGTCGATTCCGTCCAGGGTAATGACATCAACCAGTCAATATATGTGCGCAGAATCGCCACTTCGGGTGACATCGGAGGCATTTGACTCAGGCGTTGAATCTCGCGCAGGCAGGTCTTTTCAACCTCGTCCGGCAGAGTCAGATGTTGGAGACGCTTGCGAATATCTGCTATTTCCTGAGTCCAAATGTCGCCTTCTCCCAATTCCGTCTGGATGGCTTTCATCTGCTCGCGCAAATAGCTTTCGCGTTGGGATCGATCCATTTCGTTTTGAACGCGTGAATAAATTTGATCTTCCAACTCCAGGACTTCCAACTCCCTTCCAAGCAGCACGCTGGTACGCTGCAGCCGTTCCATGGGATCGAAAGTCTCCAGAATATCTTGTCGCTCAGAGACGTCAAGTCTCAATGACGAGATCACCATGTCCGCCAACCATCCCGGATCCTCGATATTGACGGCGTAGACGAAGGTCTCTTCGGGAATGGCGCTGTTGAGCTGTACACATTTTTCGAACAATGTAAGCACGGCGCGCATAAGTGCCACGATTTCTTTGGTTCGCGCGCTCGATTCATTGATCGGACGAGCACGCACTTTGATGTAGGGTTCTTCCTGGATGCACTCGACGATTTCAACTCGACGCCGGCCTTGCGTTAGAATCGAGCTCGTACCATCCGGTAAATACATCAACTTCCCAACCGCGACCTCCACACCAACGGCGTACAAATCATCGTATCGAGGTTCTTCGATATCCGCATCGAGCTGCGTTACAGCGATCATCGTTTCATTGGTGTGAGAGACTTCCTCGATCGCCAACAGCGAGTGATCATGACTGACGAACAGTGGTGTAATCATGTTGGGAAACAAAACGATATCGCGTAGGGGCAAGACGAAGCATTCGATTAACCCGTTCTCATCAGTAGCGGCTTCTTCAATGTCGTAAAGCGCATCCGCCCGACGCCCAATGGCGCTGCTCCACTCACCTGGAAGGTGAGGCCATTCCAGTGCCCGAATCGCCATTACGCACCCTCTTCCAAATCTGTAGACTTTTGCTTCTCAGTCGCCTCTACCGCATCAATTGCTTCCCCAACGACAAACAGGCTGCCTGCAGCCAAGACCACATCCTCGCTTCCCGCATCCTTCATGGCACGCGCGATTGCATCAGCGACAGGCACGATGATGTCCACGCTTACGCCTGATGCGTGCGCCAGATCTGCGAGAGCTTCCGGATTTGCCGCGCGCGGGTGCACGGCTTGTGTGACGATCAATCGCCAAACACGCGGAAGCAGTTCGCTAAACATTCCGCTGATGTCCTTGTCGGCCGAAGCACCAAACACCAGTATGAGGCGTTGGCCGGGGAAGTAATCATCCAGGGCAATACGAAGCTTCAGCGCCGAATCGCGGTTGTGCGCTGAATCCACGAGCACCAACGGAGAGCGTGAAACGATCTCCAGCCTTCCCCGCCAACGGACCGACGCAAATCCTTCGTGAATCGCCGCTTCAGGTATTTTCAAACCGCGATCGCGCATACATTGCAATGCGGCAAACGCCACAGCGGCGTTGACAATCTGATGATACCCGAGGAGGGGAATGAAGAATCGCGGCGGTACCCATTCCTCGATTCCCGCCGATTCTACGTACGTGTCCATCAAAGGTTGTTCCTGCGAAGACCACACAAAAAAACTCTGGCCTTCAAGGGAATGTTTACCGGGGGAGAATAGCCAATCCCGGCCGACTTTCACCAAAGGCGCTGAGAGCTCTTCAGCCACGTCTTCGACGACGCCTTCGGCTTCCAGCAGCTGGGGTGCCAGCACGATGGGCACATCCGATTTGATGATCCCCGCCTTCTCCCTGGCGATATCGGAAAGGCTATTGCCCAACAAGTGCATGTGATCGTAGGATAAAGACGTGATTACTGCCACCAGTGGGTGGAGCACATTGGTGGCATCCAGACGGCCTCCCAATCCCACCTCGATCACGGCACATTCAACCTGCCGTTTTTGAAAGTATAAAAAGCCGAGCGCTGTAATGATCTCATAGGCGGTTAAACCCTCGACTCGTGCGACACGGGGTTTGATCTCGTCCACGAGATCCGCGACTTCAGTTTCGGATATCTCGACCCCGTCAACACAAATACGTTCGGTAAAACGCTGCAAGTGGGGAGAAGTATACAAGCCTGTCCGATAACCAGCGGCCTGAGCCACCGAAGCGATCATGGCCGCCGTCGAACCCTTGCCTTTCGTTCCAGCGATATGAATTGCGGGATACGTTTCCTGGGGGTTTCCGAGGGCATCCAGAAGAGTCCGGACGCGGGCCAAATCAAAAACTTCCGCAGCATAGCGATAGCTCCGCTCAATGCTGTAATCGATGTGGCTGTAGATAAAATCCAATGCTTCTTGATAGCGTTGGTTTTCCATGGGAACCAGATTCTATCTTCCACTGCAGAAAGACACAAGTAACGTTTATTCTTGCAATCGGACATATTTCGCGCTAAGATGAATTAAGTTAAACAAGTTCGTATGAGGAGGAGGTGATAGCGAAGTATTGAACGTCGATTTTCTCCATTTTTTTTCCAACACAACGCAAATCGAATACCAATTTTATTGAGGAGGATAGAAGTCCAATGGGTAAAAGTCGCTTGACATTGATCCTATCATTACTCGCGCTAGCCGTTTTACTGCTCGTTGCAGGCTGCGGACCTGGAAAGCTCGGAACAGAGAAGAATCCCCTCAAGTGGGGTCTTGTGCCGTCTGGCGAGTCCGGGCGGGTTCTAACAGGATTTGAAGAAGTCGCCGACATGATTTACGACCAAACGGGTTTGGTCATCGATACGTTCGTGGCCACCGAATATGCCGGTGTTATCGAAGCCATGTGTGCCGATCCACCCAAGGCCCACATAGCATCTCTGGCAACCTTCTCATACGTTCTTGCCAGCAGCAGAGGTTGTGCAGATGTTGCGCTTGTATCCACTCGCTACGATTCAGCCACCTACAGCGGCCAAATCTTTGTGCGGGCAGACAGCGGTATTGAATCGCTCGCAGATGCTGCTGGCAAGACATGGTGCCGAGCTGATCCGACCAGCACAAGCAGCTGGGTAATCCCCACGATTTACCTCAAAGCTGCCGGTGTTGATCCGGATACGGATCTTGCCCAAGTGATGGATGCTGGCTCCCACGAGGCGGCTGTTGCAGGTGTCTACAATGGCGATTGCGACATCGGCGCTTCGTATATTGACGCCCGAACCCGAGTGGAAGGGACCGTTGAAGGAAGTTATGATGACATCATGGATGCCATCGTGATTATCCAGACCTTCGAAGGCATTCCCAACGACGGTGTGCAATTCGTACCCAGCCTCGATCCTGAACTTCGCGACCAAATCGTGAATGCGTTATTAGCGATCGCCGAGACCGAAGAGGGACAAGAAGCCTTGAACGTCGCTTACCAGTGGAACGCACTGGAAGAACACGATGACAGCTTCTATGATCAATTCCGTCAGTTCCTCGATGCTGCGGGTGTGAATGTTGCAGATTACACGGAGTAGCAATCACAGCTCTTAGCGCTGAAAGTCGCGGTTAAAACGGCGGGAGTGGGAGGGTAATACTCCCACTCCCGCATGCACTATTAATCCGGTCTATACGTGATAGATATGCATTTTGGAAATCCGGGAATCAGGAGAGGCATATGCTTGAAGTCCGCAATCTAACCAAAATATACAACGACGGCACTGTGGCATTGCGAAAAGTGAGTTTCAAGGTGCCCGAAAAAGAATTCCTGGTAATCATCGGCTTGAGCGGATCTGGTAAATCAACCCTCCTACGATGTATCAATCGCTTGATCGATCCCACAGAAGGCGAGATCATCTGGAATGATGTTAATCTTGCAGAATTACAAGGCGAAGAACTACGCATGGCCAGACGAAGGATCGGAATGGTTTTCCAACACTTCAATTTAGTAAGACGTTCGACAGTCTTGACCAACGTGCTCGCTGGCCGTCTAGGGTATACGCCCTCAAGGCAAAGCTTATTTGGCCGATTCTCTGCCGAAGATTACGAGAAAGCACAACAAGCCCTCATTCGATTGGGCATCGAAGATCAAGCCGACAAAAGAGCTGATGAATTAAGTGGCGGGCAACAACAGCGTGTAGGCGTAGCGCGAGCCCTCATGCAGGAGCCAGAAATGATATTGGCCGACGAGCCCGTCGCCAGCCTCGATCCGGTTTTAGCGCACTCGATACTCCAGCGTCTAGAACTTCTTAACAAGGAAGATAGGATCACCATTATATGTAGTTTGCATTATCTCGACCTCGTACAGCGTTATGCAACCAGCGTCATCGGTCTTCGCGAAGGAGAGATCGTCTACCGGGGCACACAAAAGCAAATCCGCGCCATGAGTGACGAAGAATTCAAGGAAATCTACGGTCAAGAAGCCGTGAGAGTTGGTGGTGGATTAGAGGGCGAGCTGGCCATTGCAGAAGGAGGCGACGCATGACACTCAGGCACACTCCAACCCCTACGGAAGAACTTAAGCCCAGCCTTGTGCCACCATTCTTCGCCGCAATCCTTTCTATGATCATCCCCGGATTGGGACAAATTCTTGCTCGAACCTTCCGCCGAGGTCTGCTTCTGTTCTTTAGCTTTGCCACGATCATCTTTCTACTTGCATGGCGTTTCACGGAAACTGCAAGGCGGGACACTGGTTTTATAAACATTGTTAAGAAAGGTTTGAGCCTGGACTCGGCACTTATTCTCCTGAGTGTCATCATCATCATTTTCTATATATGGAATGTGATCGATGCCTATGTGATTGCCAAGCGATCGAGCAGCAATCCTGCAGGATTGTTGTTTCTGGTACTCGTCGCTTTCTTCATGCTTGGTTGGCAAATCTGCGAGATCGACTTTGTTGATCTTATCACCCAGGCAGATGATGCCGGGCCTGTGCTTACAAGCGTACTCTGGCCGTGGGAAAAGAGTATCGAAATCCCAGAAGATGTTGTAACCACGATTGCCGAAATCCAGATTCCCTGTACTGACAATCCACCTGCTGCAAACGAACCTCTCGAAGACGAACCTTATCTAATTGCGGATCCAACTTGTGGCACACTTGCTGAATTCCAGGGAGAAACCGGCACAACGCTTGTCATATACGGCTATAACCTCATCCCGAATATAGTAGCCGAATTATGGTGGAAGGATCCGATTGGAAATGAGTTTCGACAACGTCAAGGCGGTGAGTATATTCGGGTTACACCAGATGAGAATGGTTCATTCGAGCAGCTTATCGAAATGCCCTATCGGCTTAATCCGCCAAGTATACGCGACAGTGTCTCGATCTGGGAGTTTCAAACTCGACAGGTCGCCAGTGTCGGGAAATGGCAATTCAGCACGGAACTCAAATTGTCCATCGAGAAAATCGCGGAAACCATTTTCATCGGTATGATGGCAACCTTCTTTGGCGTAATCCTTGCCCTGCCAGTAAGTTTCCTCGCCGCTCGCAATCTAATGTCCGCCTCAGCTATCACATTGGTTATTTACTTCATCACACGTACCGTTTTAAACATCATCCGCTCGATCGAACCGCTCATTTGGGCGATCATTTTCGTCATCGTTGTCGGTTTGGGTCCGTTCGCCGGAGTTCTGGCATTAAGCGTACACTCGATTGCCGCGCTGGGTAAGCTCTACTCGGAGTCGATCGAATCGATCGACCCCGGCCCCATCGAGGCAATCCAGGCCACCGGTGCAAATTGGCTCCAGGTTGTAGTATTCGCTGTTATCCCCCAAATCGTCCCCCCATTCGTGTCCTTCACGATCTACCGCTGGGACATCAACATCCGTATGTCCACGATCATCGGATTTGTGGGTGGCGGCGGTATCGGCTTCATTCTACTCCAGTGGATCCGCCTGCTGGATTATAAAGCTGCGGGTCTTGCTGTTTGGTTCATCGCCATCACGGTAGCGATTTTGGACTTCGTAAGCGCGGAGATTCGTCAGCGTTTCGTGTGAATCTTCCCGGGTGTTTGTGAATAAGCGCTGGTCTCTTTACAAGGAGAAACCAGCGCATATTTTTGTATCAACACGCCATGATGCCCGGCTTGTAGCCTATCGCATGGATGGTATAATTTGCCCCTAATGAGGCCTGAATTAATGAACGAACCGGTGCTTCTGCTCAACGCGAATTACGCGCCATTGAATGTGTGTACGACACGCAGAGCCCTTGGATTGCTTATGGGAGGAAAAGCGGAGATGCTGTTGAACGGCCGCGGCTTCATCCGAACCATTCGGCAGAAAATCCCCCGCCCCTCGGTAGTCCGTTTGGATTACATGGTAAAACGACCTCGTCCACATGTTCGTCTGACAAAACGCGAAGTATTCCGGCGGGATGATTATCGATGTCAATACTGCGGCGTGCGCGCGCATCGATTGACGTTGGACCATGTCATTCCGCGCCATCAGGGGGGAGAATACAGTTGGGATAACCTTGTCACAGCTTGCGAGGAGTGCAACCTTAAAAAGGGTGGACGGAATTTATCAACTGCGCACATGAAACTGCTTCGAGTGCCAGAGGAGCCAATTGCCAGCGCACTTTATCTCTACGGCACACACTTACCCGAAAATCAAGACTGGCACTCATTCCTCGAGGGCTGGTAACTATCGTTTTCCAGAGATTCTAAAAGCGCGTAAATTCCCCCCGCGACGACGCCATGCCCGCCGAATAGAACCGGGATATCGGCTTGGTTTACAACTTGCGTGAGGTTTTTTAACGCCTCGTCACGGATCGCCTCGACCCAACCCAGGTCGGAAGCAAACCGATCGGCTGTAGAAGCCCACCAGCCCCGATGAGCCATCCAAACACGTGTATCCCATAGAACAGCATGGGATATACTTGTGATGAATTTCACGAATCGCTCAGCCCCCCAATCCTCAAGCAGTTCTCCAATAAGCGAGCGGACTTCACCTCGTTCGAATCGCCGGCTGGCGATCATGCCGCGCTCTTCCGCAAAAGCACGAATCCATATCTGCGTCCGTTCGTTCAGGATTCTCCAAGCTTGCGGTGACGTCCTTCCGATCAGCGTGACGGTGCTGGCAGGCGTACTGATGATTTTATGCAAGTCATCCACAACTTCCAGACTCTCAGGCGGCGCACTTTCGATAAACCTCCCCAGGGCTTTTCCCAACGATGGATGTCGATGCAGCATCAGCAAGTCACTTGGCGTATCGATATCGACTCGGCTCGCTGCACCAAAGTCTACAACCTGAATCTCGAAACCGACTTCGTGATCCAGGACCCAACCAAGTGAATTGTCGTTAGGCAGCCGGTCTTGTATCCCGGGCAGAATGTCCCCCTGATTGGTCACCATCCAATCTGTCGAATGGTAGTTGTTCACGACGGCTGAGGCTTGTGTAGACTGGCCAGCCCGATCGAAAACTTCCTGCAACGAGCGCTCGTTCATCAAAGGCGCGCTTCCACCTCCAAAGTAGGCCAATTGTTGAAAATGATTTTCCTGGATAATTTCCGTGAGACTTTGCCCGAAGTGGAATGGTTCGGGAGGTGACGTTAGTGGGACTGCACCTTGCTGGACCAGAGCATGGCGATCGAGCGATTCGGCTGCAAGGACGTAGATTTCCCCCACACTGCTTACTTGACCCAAACGTTGAACAAGATCGCATGCGGCTGCTCGGCGTCCTTCCGCAACCCAACCTTCGGCCGCTGAACTACCGACCGGCGACATCATAATTACGACGGGAAACGTAGACATTGAAATGGCGGCTGCTACCGTGCAAACGAGTGATAATGCATCAGCAGAGCGACTGCCTCGCAGTAATTCAGTCGATTTCGGGTTCGATCAAGCCCAGCGTTCCATCGCGGCGCCGGTAGAGAACGTTGATCGATTGGCTTTCAGCGTTGAGAAATATGAAGAAGTCCTCATGACCGAGGAGACTCATTTGTTCAACCGCTTCCAGCTCGTCCATCGGGGTGAGCACAAAATGTTTACGCCGCACGATTGTATCTTCGGGTTCCGACACGGATTCCACAGTCTCGGACATGTCCATGGCGAGATCAGACGCCGAGCGTCCATCTCCCCGACCACGCCAGCGGCGGCCTTTGTAACGTTCGATCTGCCGGTAGATTTTATCCATGACCGCATCCACGGAGGCGAAAATGTCATCCGTGCGCTCTTCGGCGCGCAGCAGCACACCTTTTCCCCGTACGGTAAGTTGTACGACCTGGCGATCGTTCGCGTTCCTGGCGGATTTCACGTACTGTAAATCGACTTTCGCCTCCTGGAGAATATCGAGGTAACGATCCAATTTTTCGACTTTCTTCGTTATGTAATCGCTTAAACGGTCCCCCAAATCCATGTCTTTGACGTTAATCTTTACTTGTAAGGTCATCGAAAATCCTCGTTTTAAGAATTGAATGAAAACTCACCATGATCCGCACGAGCGACGGTAAGCGCAAACACCTTCCCTGCGCCAGCGCCCAGCAAAGCCTGTGTGCATGCAAGCAGCGTCGCGCCGGTCGTAAAGAGATCGTCAATCAATATAATATCCTTGCCCCGCACTTTCTTACTGCTCGCCTCAAAAGCCCCATGCACGTTTCGTCTGCGGGCATCGGCAGAAAGTCCTACCTGAGAGCGCGTATCCTTGATCCGGCATAAGGCAGAAGCTTGAAAGGGCCATCCAAGTTTCCGTGCAACACCAGAAGCAATCAGCTCGACCTGATTATACCCTCTTCGATTGAATTTATTTCTGCTCAATGGCACGGGAATTACGATCATACTGGGCCATGATGCCACAGCAGCGATCTCCGAGAGCCGATTTGCCAGCCAATCGGATAATCGTCGATCCGGCCGGTATTTCAACTGCACCAAAGCCCGACATAAAGAACCGCGATACCAGGCGTAGGATCGCGCTTGAAAGGGAAGCCTTTCCGCGCGGCAAGCAGCGCATTGCACACCTGGCGCTATGGGCAATCCACACGACGAGCAGAGCTCACCAGAAATTATTTCGATATCCCGAACACAATCCCGGCACCAGATGACTCCCTCTCGGTGGCATCCCACACAATGTGGCGGAAACAATAGATCAAGACATGCACTGAGCGATCGCTTCAGCAAATTTGGATAACGGTTGAAATTCGCACGCGGCAAAGCATCCCCCCTTTAGGTCGACTTTCATGCGAAGGAATTAGAATAATCCACCCAGAGCTGAGGTCATCAGAGTCAGCGCAGCGGGTCCAAGCAGCAAAATCAAAATCGACGGGAAGATAAGACAGCCAATGGGGAACACCATTTTGATCGGTGCACGGCCAGCTTCTTCCTCTGCGAGCTGGCGCCGGCGAGTTCGCATCTGATCTGATTGAATGCGAAGTACCTTTGCCATACTCACACCCAATTGTTCGGATTGGATAACAGCGGCGATGAAGGAAGTCAGTTCTGGCACGTCGACTCGATCGGCCAAATCCCGTAACGCTTCACGCCGCAACTTTCCCAATCGAATCTCCTGCAGCACACGGCCGAACTCCAGGGAGAGGTCATCCTCCCATTTCTCGTGCACCTTCCCCATAGCGGCATCAAAACCAAGGCCCGCCTCGACACACACGTTAAGCAAATCGAGAGCATCGGGCAAGGCACGAAATACTGCCCTTTGCCTGGATTTAATTTTGCTCGTCAGCCACAGGTCCGGGAAATAAAATCCCAGTGCGGTAAAGAGCACGGATAGGCCCAAGCCCTGCAGCCAGTTCCGCCCTGACGATGTATAGACGAGGAAGATCGCACCGCCGAACAGCACGCCTACGATGACGCGGAGAACCAGAAAGAATGCGGGATCCAACTGCATTGGGTTGCCCGCCATTTCAATGCGCTTGCGCGCATTCTCGAGGGTTGCTTGTGGTGTGAAGCGTGAGGCGATCTTACCTACCTTATTGAACATCGGCAGGACAATTCGTTCGAAGAATCCCTGGGAGAGCTCGAGATCTTCTAGCGTTAGGGGCACATCGCTTGCAGAATATTCTGCCAGACGATCAGAAATCGGATCGCCGGCTTGGGGAGCTTTGATTCCTGCAATCACCAGGACGATCGCTATCACAACAACCACAACGACGATGAGCAATATCACCATCGGATCCATGTCAAATCACCTCGATCGCTCGTGCGTACAACGCTCCGTATACAGTAACGCGGCCGCTACAACCAGACATTACCCACAACCTGCAGTCAATTTCATTTTCTGATTTCAAAATCACTAAATGTCGATATTCACGATCTTCTGAATCGCAATCATTCCCATGACGATCATCAGGAATGCCAGGATGACCATCGGAATACCACAACCCCTGGTTGCTGGATCGAACAGTACCATGATGTATTCACGATTTACCAGAAACAATATGCCCGCCAGGGCAAAAGGCAGTGCTGCAATCACCCAACCGGTCGCTTGGCC
>Ga0315534_1000295_pt1 | contig 33255 bp, 31 predicted proteins | sample SalMarSW160240MG_FD_203094 | JGI IMG/M metagenome (GOLD analysis project Ga0315534, IMG submission 203094) | Salt marsh sediment microbial communities from the Plum Island Ecosystem LTER, Massachusetts, United States - Salt Marsh Sediment SW1602-40 ...
CAGAAGCCAGGGTAACGAGCAGCAAGGCCTGTCCCGCGGAGTATCCGTGCCTGCCGCCTGCTAAAGCGACTCCAGGAAGTTCAGCACCGCCCGCGAGAGCGGAGCCAACTCGTACGTAGCCAGCCCCAGATCGTGGCCCGCGCCGGCTATCTGCACGTGATAAGCCTCGGACAGCAATGACTTCGCGTATTCGACGTCCCTGTCGGTCATCAGGCCACCCTGAGCGGGATCCCCCTGAAGCAACAGTACGGGGCAGTCGATACCTCCCAGCATCGCCTCGAAATCGAAGGCCAGCATCAACTCAGCCCGGCGTCCCTCTGCGTGCAACTGCACCACATCCGGATCGAGCTGGCTCAGACTCCGTGCCCACTCGCGTAGCTCGACCGACATCAGCTTGGGGTCGTCACCATGTCGTACAGGAGGCTCCGTGCCCGGCACCGTGCGATCAGCCAGGAGCCTGGCCAACTCGGGGATCGTCGCCTCCCTGGCTGCCACATCTCGCAACGAGGCCCACAACTCCTGATTGGTGGGCATAGCGTCCCAGGTGGCACGAGAGAGGGGTATGTCTCCCACGATCAGGGCCCGCACCTGGTCCGGCAAACGCTCCGCCAGGGCCAGGGCGAACAGCGCTCCCAGGGAGTGGCCGAAGAGCACCGCTGGTTCCTTCACCACGCCGCGAACGAAGGCCACGACGTCGGACAAAAAGTCCTCAGCCCCGTACCGGCCCGGTACGCGGCCCGACTTGCCGTGTCCGCGATAGTCGGGCGCGTAGACGTGCCACCTCAGGGAGAGGAGCGGTATCAAGGGTAGGAATCCCTGCCAGCGCCCTGTAAAGCCGTGCAGCAGCAGGAGAGATGGTCCCGCGGGCGGGCCCTCTGCATAGTTGATCTTCACAACAGCCGTATCGAAGACCTTCTCCACCAGCATCGAGCTACCCTCCAGAGTCACTGCTGCTCCCGCATGGCCCACCACACTCGCTCTGCGGTGGCTGGGAACTGATCGATCCACACCCCCACCGCATCGTGGATGGCCGACAGTATCGCCGGCGCGGTGGGCAGGGTGGTCATCTCACCGATGCCCTTGGCCCCATAAGGACCGGTGGGATCGGGAACCTCCACGGTGACCGACTTGAACTCGTGCGGCATGTCCATCACTGTAGGGATGTAGTAGTCTGCCAGGTAGCGGGTCTTGGGCACGCCCTCTTGCTGGATGTACTCCTCGGTGAGGGCATAGCCGACCCCCATGTGCACGCCACCAGCGGACTGCCCGTCGATCATGGCCGGGTTCACCGACTTGCCCACGTCCTGGGCGGCCCAGAACTTGAGGACTTCAGTCTCACCCGTCTCTGTGTCCACTTCCACGAGAGCGATGTGGGCCGCGTACCCATAGGCGAAGTGAGGCACCGTCAAGCCCGTCTCCGTATCGTAGGGCTTCGTTTCTTGTACGCTCTGGCCGTGGAACTCATACTCAGCCTCCACGAAGGTCTCCCCTGACTCGGCCACGAGGATCTGATCCCGCTTCTGCAACGCCTCCTGGCAAGCGTGCACCAGAGCGTTGCCCGCGATCCAGGCCATCCGCGAGGCAGAGCAGCTTCCAGAGTCGGGCACCTTGGCGGTATCCACCAGGGAGACGCGCACCTGATCGTACTCCACCCCCAAAGCCTCGGCGGCGATCTGCGCCAGGAGGGTCTGCACGCCCATGCCCACGTCGCAGGCCCCGCTAAGCACGGTCACCCGGGCGATCTGGCCCGCCTCGTCCAGGCTGAGCTGCACGCCCACCGTGGCCTTGTCATCGGAGCCGAAGGAGTAGCCTACGTTCTTGAGACCACACGCCACCGCGATGCCAAGACGCTTGTGAGGGGCCGACGGCCTGCCCAGAGCGGGTCGCACCCAATGCCCGTCCTCTGCGCTCCATCCAGCCGCCAGGGCTACCTGCTTCAGCGCCTCTCTGATGCCCACGCCCTGAGGCATCTCATGACCGGTCAGGGCGACGGAGCCGTCTCTGAACAGGTTCTTCATCCTCAGTTCCACGGGGTCCATGCCCAGAGTTTCGGCCAGTTTGCTCATCTGCATCTCGTAGATGAAGGCGGACTGAGTGGTGCCGAAGCCTCGCATAGCCATGGTTACTGCGTTGTTCGTATAGACGGCGTAGGCGTCCACCTTGGCGTTGGGGACCACGTAGGGGCCAGCCGCAAAGCTGGTGCCCGCCTCCAACACGGGGACGCTAGTCGAGGCGTAGCCCCCCGAATCTGACACGATCTCTATGTCCACCGCCGTGAGCGTACCATCCTTCTTGGCGCCGGTCCTGTACTTCACGTACCAGGGATGTCGTTTGCCCGTCCTGGTCATAACCTCGGCGCGGTCGAAGACCATCTTCACCGGCCGCCGCACGCAGAAGGCACAGAGGGCCAGCAGATGCTGGACGTGCATGTCCTCTCGTCCACCGAAGGCCCCACCGATGGCGGGCACTATCTCCCGTATCTGCTCCTGGGTCAGATCCAGCATAGGTGCGATCTGCCGCTGGTCGTGGTCAGGCCACTGGGCGGAGGAGATGACGGTGACCCGGCCCTCTTCGTCGATGTACCCGATGCCGGCGTCCGGCTGCATGTAGACGTGCTCCACGTAGGGCGTGACGTAGTAGCTCTCCACCACCACGTCCGCCTCGGCGAAGCCCTTCTCCCAGTCCCCCTTGCGGATCTTGATGTGCCGGAAGACGTTGCTCTCGCCCCGCTCCTCGTGTACGAGGGGTGCGTCCGGCTTCATGGCCTCGCGTGGATCGCTGACCACCGGAAGCAAGTCGTACTCGACCTCCACCAGGCGGCGTGCCTCATCGGCCACCTTCTCGCTCTCCGCCACCACGATGGCTATGCGGTCGCCGAGCCAGCGGACCTTGTCTCCCACCCCCACCAGCACCGGCTGGTCCTGGATGATGATCCCATACTCATTGACGGGAACGTCCCTGGCCGTGAGCACCCTCACCACGCCGGGCAGAGCCTCAGCCTGGCTGGTGTCCACCTTGGTCACGCGCGCGTGGGGGAACTCGCTCCACACCACCTTGGCGTAGAGCTGGTCCTCCATGTCGAAATCCTGAGGGAACTTGCGGCTGCCTCTGACCTTGGTTGCGGCGTCCTTCTTGGGGACGTTCTGGCCAAGCACCCTGGTGCTCATTCCGCACCTCCCTCCTCGGCCATGCGCTGTGCCGCCAGCTCGATGGCCTCGACGATCTGGTAGTACCCCGTGCAGCGGCAGATGTTGCCGGAGATACCCTCCTTGATCTCGTCTCGCGCCGGATGTGGGTTCTGGTCCAGCAACGCCTTGGCCGACAAAACCATGCCCGGAATACAGTAGCCGCATTGGGGAGCTGTGACGTCCACGAAGGCTTGCTGGATGGGGTGGAGCTGCCCTGCCTCCGCCAACCCCTCGATGGTGGTCACCTCGCGCCCCTGGGCCTTGAGAGCAGGGTAGATACACGAGGTCACGGTCTTTCCGTCCACCAGGACCGTGCAGGCCCCACACTCCCCCTCGCCGCAGGCCACCTTGGTGCCGATGAGTCCCAGCTTGTCGCGCAGCACGTACACCAGGAGATCACCTGGATCAACCTCCACGGAGACGTCCTTCCCGTTCAAGATCATGCTAAGAGTCGGCATGGCCACCCTCCTCTCCAGCAACCGAGGCCGTGGCCCGCGTCAGGGCCCGTCGCACCAGCACCTCGACCATGCTCTTGCGGTACTCAGCGCTCCCTCGCAGCAGCGAGTAGCGAGGCTGGGCGGCTTCCGCAGCGAGCCTGGCTGCCTCCGCCACCTCAGCGTCACCAGGCACCCGACCCACGAGGGACTGGGCCGCTTCCGTCGCCACGAAAGGTGTTGTGGCTACCGGGCCTATAGCTATCCGCGCTTCTCGCACAGCGCCGTCGTCCGTCCACAGCGCGACCCCCGCGTTCAGAATGGGGAGGATCAGGGCCTTGCGCTTGGCCAGCCTCTCGAAGGCGCTGCCAGCCCCGTCGTCCAGAGCTCGAAAGCGCAGTTGGGTGATCATGGCCTGGCAGGAATCGACGGTACAGCGTCCCACCCCGGCGTACAGATCGGCGATGGGCGTCCACCGCCGCCCGGTCCGCTCGGCCACCTCCGCCTCCGCGTCCAGGGCGAAGAGCCCAATGGCACCATCGGCCGCGGGCAGGGCGTTGACTACGTTGCCCACAAGCGTACCCACGTTGCGGATTTGAGGACCTCCCACGGAGCGACAGGCCTGAGCCAGCACAGCAGCCCGGGAACGGATCAAAGGTGACGCAGCCACCTCGGCGTGAGTCACCCGCGCTCCAATGTAGATCGAACCATCCCGTTCCTCGATGCTCTCCAGGCCAGGGATGTGCGTGATATCCACCATCACCCGGGCAGGGTTGCGTCCGCGTTGGCATTGCAGCGCCAGGTCGGTCCCCCCGGCGATGATCCGGGCCTTCCCCCCGTGGGCTTGCAGTATCTCCAGCGCTTCTTCGACGGACTGTGGAAACAGGTAGTCATCCCACATACCTTCTACCTCCTTCCCTCAGCCCCCTTCAGTGGCTGGGGTTTCGGTGCTTCGTTCTACCGCGGTGGCAGCCTTGGCGCAGCAGTGCCAAGGCGAGGTGGGACTCCCTCGAATCGGAGCAAGGGCAACAACGGCCGAACGGGACTCTCCGCGTTATGCGCATTCGTTCGAACAGGACACCCACCCTCCGGTGCGTGCGATGGGATTCTATCATCCCGTAAGGGACGCGAGCAAGTCCGCTGGGAGCGTCCGGGACAGTGGCTTGCCTCGAGCCGCCCGGCGTGGCACCAGGGGGATAGGGTCTCCTTTACGACGGAGCCTCTATGGTCACCGCTTCGTCCAGGTCGGACAGCTCGAAGCTCAACTTCATGCTATCTGACTCCCGGGCACCTTCGTACTCCACCGCGTAGACGGCCTTGACCAGGGAGAGGTCCCCCGTGGAGATCCAGGCCTCGCCGGTCCCTCCGCCGCTGAACAGTCCCAGCCACCCCGGCTCGAAGGTCACGGCGAACTGGAGGTGGTAACAGTCCACTCCGTTGACCACTTCCTCGCCCATCAGTGCGGGGTTTTCGTAGAACCCCAGAAGCTCCACCCACCGCGCCGGATTCGAAGCGAAGGGAGCGATAGGACCCATGCTCCACCCGCTGGAGAGAGACTCATCTGCCCAGTAGCCCGTGGACCCGATGATGATGGTCTCCACGGGGGCCTGGTCGTAGGATGACATTCCCTCGAAGTGGGCCCGGTCGGGCAACGCCAGCACACCCTCGCCCGACGCAGTATAGCTTCCCACCACCTCTTTCTCGAAGACGAAATGGGCGGACGTGACTCCACTCATCTTCTCCACGCTGCCGTCCATGATCTCTTCGGGAGAGAGGCTAGCCTCGGTCGGTGCCTCCGTCGGGGCCGCGGTCTCCACCGGTGTGGATGGGGCGGCCACCACTGCCTCCGTCGGTTTCTCCGACAGCAGCGGCGCCGTTGTCACCTCCACAGGCGGCGTGAACGTTGCCGATTCCTCGGCCTGAGGCATGCAGGCCAACAGCAGTACCACCAGAATAGTTACCGCGAAACACGCGGCTCGTGTTCTTGTCACGCTCCCTCCTCCACCAAAGCACGATGCCACCAACCCTCGGCCGGCGGCCACAACGATCCTGATGCGCCCGGCACTCGTGCCCCCCTGGTCCGAAAGGGGACCCAGACCGCACCCGACCAGGCGGCAGACGATTATAGTGCTACACGGGAGAGCAGAGCAAGAGAGGGCCGCGGACATGCATCCCGTCGCCCCGCGCGTCGCGGAGCTGGGCGGGGCGCAGTCTGCCGTGCACTACGTTCCTTGCGTATGGTGACCACAGGCAGTAACCCATCCCACCCGCTGGTCGCGAGTGAGGAGGAACCCACAATCCAACAACCAGAGTGAGGAAGGAGGGGCCACGAGAGGTGGCGATGGCACAGGCAGTAGCATCCGGAGGTAGCGGAGGTATTCCAGTCATGCTACGATTGGGTAGGGTGGTCACGGCCCGCTTGTCCACCCCATCCAGACAGAGAAACAACGATGAATCACCATCATATTTCTCCACTGCTCCTCACCCTCGTGCTGATCCTCGCCACGTCGGCCTGTAGCTTGCACGTGCAGAAAGCAGTGGAGACACCGAGAGCGGAAACAAGCGCTTCGGCCACGGCACCACCGTTGCCAACGCCGGCACACAGGCAAACGGAGATCCCAAGCCCTACCCCCACGGTTACAACGCCCCCTCCATCGGAGCCCACCATCCTCTCCCACGCTGACTACCACGTGACCAACCGGGTGACCCTGACCAACGCCGGACCTGGAGTCGCCGACCGCCTGACCCTGCGGGTGGCGCTGGTCAGAAGCCTGGCACCCTACCAGGAGCTGCTCGACTCCCAGGTGTCGCCTTCAGGCTACGAGGTGGTGGAGGACGGGTACGGCAACCAGTATGCCCGCTGCGAGTTCTACGGCGTGGGTGCCGGCGAGTCTGCGCAAGTCGAGCTCACCTACCAGGTCAGGGCCTATGAGCTCAGCTACGGCCTCTCGCCCTGCCAGGGTGAGACGCTCAACACCTTCCTCGACGCCGAGGCCAACGTGGAGGCCGACGACCCGAGCATAGAGGCCTTGGCGGACCAGTTATCCGAAGGGCAAGACAACCCCTGCCAGACGCTCCGGGTCTTGTACGACTACGTGGGCGACAACATGACCTATAGCTCGTACCAGGCGAGCGACCACGGCGCCAAATGGGCCCTCGACCAGCGCAGCGGCGACTGTACCGAGTTCGCCGATCTGCTGCTGGCCTTGAGCAGGGCCGCTGGCATCCCGGCTCGCTTCCTGGAAGGTGTGACCTATCGAGAGGGCACGCGATCAGAACTGGGCCAGATCAAGCACGACTGGCTGGAGGCGTATCTCCCAGGCGTCGGCTGGGTGCCTCTGGATCCCACCTGGGGTCGCTTCGCCGAGAGAAGAGAGAGCTACTTCGCTCGCATGAGCCCCGACCACATCGTGGTCACCGTGGGAAGGAACCTCACCACTCTGGGCGGCTATCACTACTTCTACTACACTTGGGTGGGCCAGGATATAGATGTGTCCCACGAGACAGAGTGGGAGGTCATCATCAGCCAGTGACCGGCTAGCCGTATACAAGGCGGGAGCCGGCCCCCGCTGGATCCAGATTCTGCTCCCATAGCACCTTCGCGCGTGCTCAGCCTCCGGACACGAAAAAGAGGCAAGGCTAGTCGGCCCTGCCTCCGTGTTCGCACGATCTTCCCGAAACCGAGGAAACGTTCACACGAGGCTGCTAGTCGTAGTCCTCCCAGTCGTCGTCCTCGTACTCGAAGAACTCGAAATCCTCTCCGCTAGCACCGCAATCCGGGCAGACTGCAGGCGCTCTGTCTCCAACGTGGATGTGACCGCACTCCATACACTCCCACTCTCCCGTGGGAACCTGCTTCCGGCGTGGCCTGCTCGGCAAGACCTCAGCAGAATCGTAGTCAGAGGTATTCCCTCTCTTATACGTACTCATCGTACCTCCATTTGCGAGGGACTCACATCTACTCCTCAGCAATGCTTCTCCGATTCACCGTTGGATTTGGATTTGCTTCTTGCCTTTAGTCGATATCCCCTCCCAAATCGCCACCTGATAGTACGAGGCACCGTTTTTCCACCGCCTCGTACCACAGAGTCTAGCACAAAGTGGTGCCATTCAGGTACTAGGATCGTCCCAAAACGGTGCCAAACACAATCAGAGGGTCCCGGTTCTGCTACTCCAGTTGCCAGGATAGGGAAGCTATTCCTCCCGGGGAGAGAAGGCGTAGCCAACGCCGGGGATGGTCCTCACGTACCGGGGTTCCTTTGTGTCAGGCTCGACCTTGCGCCGCAGCCTCCGTACCAAGCCCTTGACCAGCCGATAGTCCGCCTCGCCGGAGTAACCCCAGACTCTCTCGACGATGGTCTCGGTGGGGACCACGCGCCCCTGGTTGCTCATCAGGCAATACAGGAGACGAAACTCCAGGTTGGTGAGACTGATCACTGGCCGACCTGGCAACCGGGCCGTCCTGCTCTCAGGGTCGAGTTCAACGCCGCCAGCCTCCAGGCTCGATACGCTGGTCAAGGGAAGCGAGCGGCCGCGCCGTAGAAGCGATTTGACCTTGGCCGCCAGGATCCGCGGGCTGAAGGGCTTGACCACGTATTCGTCTATCCCAAGCTCGAAGGCACGAAGGATGTACTCTTCGTCCCCACGCGGAGAGGACACGACTACGGGGGCGATAGTCTCTCTGCGCAGCGCCGCGCACACCTCCAGCGGGTCAAGGCTGCTACCATCGGAGTCGACGAGAATCGTGTCCGGGGCCTCTTTTCCGAATGCCGAGAGGGCTCCCTCCGCGGTCGGCCGCAGTGTGGTCACCGCCAGCAACCCTGCCTGGCGGAAGATGAGGGACAGCAGTTCGGCTGAGTTGGAGTCGTCGCTCACGATCAGTATCTTCATCACCGACCCTACAACTGATCAGGTAGGCGTGGTGGCAGGCGGCACTCCACGATTATAGCAGCAGGACAACAGACCGAGCAACACGGGTGGGGGCGCAGCACGGCACGTGGCGTACGCGCTCCGCTCGTGCTACACTTCGGCGGCGAAGGCTTCATTCGGAGCCCCAGCCGACGTTACGAGTGGAGGTATGCTTGGACATGACAGCTTCTGCAAGAGCCGGTCGACTGCTGATCCCCGTTCTGCTGGTGTCCGTGCTGCTGACGGGATGCTTCGTGAAGAAGGACAGCCCGGCACCCGGCTGCATCGAGTACTGGGGACTCGCCCCCACGGGGGGCTGTTTCGGCAAGACCGCCATCATCGATCTCCAGGTGGAACCGGAGATGGAGTGCCTCCAGATCTCGGTCAACAACTGCAACGGAGGTGTTCTGGAGGTCAGCAACTCCTGCGCTGAGATACTGTTTCTGAGCCGGATCACGATCCACCCCGGAGAAGACAACGTGGGACTGGACTTGGTCAGGGAGAACGGTGAGTACTTCCTCGAGCGCGCTGACAGCAACTTCTCGCAGTATGTACCCTCACAGGACGAGCCTGTGGAAATCCTGGGGATGATGGGTGCCGTGGAGGTGAGAATAACCTTCACCAAGACCAGCGAGCTCTGCTAGCGATCATGGCGCCTGTCCAGGCCCATCACCTGGCGAAGCGGTGACCACAGTGCGCCACACCCGATCCCCCATACGGGGTGCCGAGCCACAGGTCCTTTAGAACGAGTCGCCCCTGGTCATCGATCAGGAAGGATCCGCTCCCATCCACGTCCTCCGGGACGTAGTTTCCGTCTTTGACGTCCAGAAACAGGGTCCCCTGCTGGGAGTCGAACTGGTAGCTCCCCCAGTAGTCTCTGTAGATCTCGAAGGGCATCCAGGTCACGCTGAAGGTGCCGTCAGCATCGAACCGCAGCTCCCCGATACGCTCCTCCGGCTCCTCATCCTCGAAGATATCGCAGGCCAACTGGGCCTCCTCCCTCCAGAGACCGACCAGCGGATTGGCTTCCGGTGTGTAGACATAGACCTCGACGGACACCAGCCGCCGCCCGTTCTCGACGTCGGCAGTGACCGTGTAGACAACCCCGCTGGGCGTTCCCGGCTCCACGGTGAAGATCCCCGTCTCGGCATCGATGGCGGCACCCTCCGATGGCTCCACTGACCAGGAAGCGCAGGCGTCCACCGTCTCGAAGACGTAACAGCACTCCACCACACCTAGCGAGAACTCACGCGTCTCTCCCGGCAACATGTCCACCGAGGCGTCCATGGTCAGTCGCAACCGACTCAGCGTATCCTCGTCGAGGACCACTGTGCAACCATCCCCAGCATCGAAGGGCAGCCACCCACAAAGCCACTGAGGTGCGCACGCCACAGTGACCAGCAGAACCCACACCAGCACGGAAGTCCGCAGTACTCGCTTCCCGGCCACAGCCACCTCCAGGCATCGCTTGCGGCGACATCTCGGCCATCCTGAGGCCCGTCGGACGCCTCACCGACTGGCCATTGTAGCATGAGCACAGAAGGAAGTCGAGCCTCGACGCATAGATCTGTGGAAGCAAGTTGGCCTGGCCGGTGCCATGCACCGTCGCGGAAAAGCGACCCTCCCCACGTGGTCGCCGTGCCACATCGACCGGTTACACCTCGGGACTCCATAGTGCCCCAAAGGAAACGGCCCCTTCGCCGTGACAGCGAAGGGGCCGTTGAGAATTCAGATACTCGTCGGGAACTCAGTGACCGTTCTTCGGCGTCCCGCTGCCTTTGGGAACATCGGTTGCCTTCGGCATGTCGGTGGGAGGACCTTGCCCCTCGTTCTGGGAACCCTGATCGGCCCCGTCGCGATCCTGCTCCTTGTCGTGGGTGCGCTCCGGTTCGCACGTGGGTTCTGTCGTATCATCGGTGTCTGGGGACACCGTCTCGGTAGGTGTAGGCGTGCCTTCCCCGTGGGGACCAGGCGTGCCCTCGTACCGCTCTTGATTCTGATTGCGCTGTGGGTCCTCTGACGGCTCCGGCGAGGCGGTGCCGTGCGGCCCCGGTGTCCCTTCGTAGCTGTACTGGGACTGCTCTCGAGTTTGCTGCCCCTCGCCCGCAGGCTGAGGTGACGCCTCCTCGTGAGGACCGGGTGTGCCCTCGTACCGATGCTGGTTCTGATATTCGAGGTACGCCGGGTCATTCTCGGCCCTCTGTCGAACACGCTCCATCTCTGCGCAGGCCTCTTGGAGCCTGGTCTGCGTCTGTTCCCCGCTCCCCGCTCCAGCTTGTTCCAGCGCTTGCTGGTGAATCCGCGTATTCTCCATCACGCGCTGCAGGAGCGCAGGCGCCTCGTCCGGTCGAGACCGGGCGATCTCCACCATGACCTGCTCCATCTGGCGCGTCATGAGGGCTACCGTGGCGGCCGGGACCTCCTCGCCCCTCTGTGCGAGCCTCTCCATCTCCTCGACTCTCTCAGCCACGAAGGCCATCACCAACGCCGCCCTGTCAGCCGGGTCCTGGGCAAACGCCAGCCTGGCATCCTCAGACAGCAGTTTCGCAGGATAGAGGAGGTCGCCCGGCACAGTGTCCTGGGCCAGAACGGCACCCCCTCCAACGCCTGTCACAGCCAAGGCCACCGCCATCACTGCGGCCAGCACTTTGTAAGCCAACATCAAGTTCATCTTGCGTCTCCTTATAGATTTCGCTCCGCCATGTGCGCCGGCGGCTGAGAGAGGCACGTAAGCCGATCGCGACTTGAGTTGGGCAGCTTCGGCGAGCATCCTCTCGCGCCCCCTCGTCAACCCTGCCGGTGGAGCAGGCACCTCAGAGTAGAGTGCCTTCAGTTCCTGTTCTAGATGCTCGGACCTCTTGTCGCTCACAGTTCCTCTCCCCCCAGGATGCGTCGCAAAGAACCAAGTGCCCTGTGCTGCAACGCTTCAACCGCTCCTGTGGTCTTGTTCATCACCCGCCCGGCCTCGGCCGCCGTCAGCCCCTCACCGAAGCGGAGGGCTAGCACTTCCTGCTGCTCCGGCGTCAGACGCCGGGTGGCCGCCCTCAGCCGTTCCGTATCGTGTCTGCCCTCCACGATCGCGACCGGATCGCCTGTTGTCCCCTCCACGGAAGCATCCAGTTCATCTTCTGGCGCCGATGGAAGGCGACGATAGTGATCGACGACCAGGTTGTGGGCGATCCGATACAGCCAGGCCTTGAAAGACTCACGCCAGGCCTGCTCGTTACTGATGGAACGCAGGACACGCAGGAAGAGCTCACCAGTTAGATCCTCCGCCAGCCTGGCATCTCCCACCCGGCGGTATATGTATGCGTACATCCTGGGCGCGTAGCGGTCGTACAACTCAGTCAGGGCCTTCTCGTCATACGCCTTCGCCCGCTCGAGCAGTGAAACCTCGTCCGTCACGTGACTGTACTGCCCTCTCTCACTATATAAGACGCAAGATTCTCCCAAACCATACGGGTGCCGTTGGCCACGGGTCCGATCTCTCCTGCAAGCTGGCCGAGGCCAGCACGGTACTCTCCAAGCGCGGCCGTCGGGCCAAGAAGCGCCTTCGGCATCAACACCGCCCTAGCGACATCCCCCTGCCTACCCACAGGTAGCAGAAAGGGGGGTCGTGTCACACCCCCCTAGTATACAAGAAACCGCTTCGCGATGTCGCCGCGCAGCATCGGACTGCTCACGCCGAGCCCCGAAACGGCCCGGCCTTAGCCTATGATAACCTCATCCAGAGTACGTTTGGGCACGTGGTGCACCCCATCCGCGTCCCGCCAGTACCGTACGTCTCCTCCAGGCTCCAGCACCTCGATCACCACTTTCTCCTTGGGCTTGCCCAGAGCCAGGACGAACAGTATCTCGTAGCGGTCAGGCACTTGCAGCACCATGCGGAGCTGGTCCCTCTGTATGGCCGCGAGAATGCAGCCACCCAGGTCCTTCTCCCTGGCCCCCAGCAGGATATTCTGAGCCGAGATGCCCTGATCGAAGGAGAAGGACTTCCTGATCTCGGTATCGCCAAGCACCACGATGTACGCCGACGGCCTTTCTCCCTCCTCTGGACCAGGCCAGTCCTTGAGGTAGGCAGCCCAGGTCAGATGGGGGAAGATCAGTGCATTCCGCTCAGGCTTCCACGACAGCATGTACTTGAAGGGCTGAAGGTTGTGGCCGGAAGCTCCGAGTCTAGCCAGGTCCACCAACTCCCTCAGCGTCTGTTCTTCAACTGCATGATCCTGATAGAAGCGCCGATAGCTCCTGCACGTTCGCACCAGATCCTCGAGCATTCTCACCTCCTCATCTACAGTCCGATGACCTACAGACGTGACTGAGCATCGAGCCGAACCCTGAAACCACTCAGAGAGCAGGCAATCTCCACCATCCCTTGTACCATCTGCCGGGTCAGCCAGAGGATCGCAGCAGGGCCGCCTCTGTGGGAAAGCGGCCCTTCTCACTCTGAGAATATCTGCTCTAGAGGATTCGCGCAGGCGACGATCACTGATAGCGGATGCGTGGATCAATAACTGCGTAGGTCAGATCGGTGATGACGTTGGCGATAACAACCACTATCGCTGCGAACACAACCGTACCCGAGATCAAGGGGATATCCACGTTATGAATGGCATCCACTGCCAGTTTTCCTACACCCGGCCATCCGAACACCATCTCGATCAGGACTACCCCGCTCAGGAACCAGGGGATGTCCATGCCGGCCATGGTCACGATAGGCATAATGGCATTGCGCAGGATATGGCGGTAAACCACGATTCGTTCGCGCAGCCCTTTGGCCCGGGCTGTACGCACATAATCAGCGTGCATCACGTCCAACGTGGTGGAGCGCATCATGCGCGCGTACCAGGCAGCACCCCCGGCCCCTGCACAGAGCGCGGGTAAGATAAGATGGTGCAAGCTGCCAGCGCCACCCAGAGGGAAGATGGGCAGTCGGAAGCCCAGCAAGTATAGGGACAAGAGACCCAGCCAGAAGGGAGGTGCCGACACGGCAAGCAGGGCGAAGAGGGTGCCGAGCCGGTCAACCCAGGAGTACTGCTTGAGCGCAGACAGGGTACCGACGGGGATCCCCACCAACAACTCGACCAGGATACCCGCAAAGGTGAGTTGCAGCGTGTAGGGCACCCGCGACAGAATGGCATCCCACACCGGCATCTTGAAGTGATAGGAGTAACCAAAGTCCCCATGGGCTGCACGCCACACGTAGCTCAAGTACTGCTCGTAGAAGGGCTGATCTAGCCCGAGCTGGTGACGGATGCTGTTGACCGTTTCCACGGATGCGTTGGGGCCCGCAAACATCCGGGCGGGATCGGCCGGGAGCAAGTATGTCAGCGAGAACGTGATGAGAGAGATGCCGAACACTACCGGTAGCATCATCAAGAGACGACGAACCAGGTAACCACCCATGGTCAACCCTTCTTCAAGATCAGCGTCGCTGGTACGGATCCAGAGCGTCGCGAAAACCGTCGCCGAGCAGATTGAAACTCAGCACGGTCAGCATAATGGCCAGCCCTGGAAAGAGCATGAGCCAGGGTGCACTTCGGTAGTAATACTGAGCCTGCTGGATCATCCCTCCCCAAGTCGGCGTGGGTGGTTGTACACCAATACCCAGGTAGCTCAACGAAGCTTCCAACATGACGTTGGTGGCGATGCCGAGCGTCCCCCACACGATAGCTGTGGGAATCAGATGAGGGAGAATGTGGCGGAACAAGATTCGACCAGACGAAGCCCCTGCACACACGGCGGCAGTGACAAACTCGCGCTCGCGGAGGGAGAGAACCTCTCCGCACACCACGCGCGCGATCCAGGTCCACTGCACGAGCCCGATGACCAGCACAATGACCCACAAGCTAGGCTTCAGCACCGCCACCAGCGCGATGGCGAGCAGCAAACTGGGGAAGGCCATCATCATGTCGGTGAAGCGCATAACGAGGGCCCCCAGCCAGCCTCGGAAGTAGCCGCCAACGCTGCCGAGCACGACCCCTATGGTCACCGCGAGCCCATTGGCCAGCACACCGACAGTGAGGGAGACCCGCGCACCGAAGAGGATGCGACTGAGTAGATCGCGCCCGCTGGAGTCGGTGCCTAGAATGAACCGAGTCGTTGCGGGCAGCGTGCTGGGGACAGGCATTCCCTGGGCTGTGAGCCCATCGTGCAACGGCTCGGCGGGATCGTAAGGTGCCAGCTCATCTGCAAAAACCGCGACCAGGATCAGTAGCAGCACGATGGCCCCACCGAGAAGCGCCAGTCGATCACGTTTGAAACGCCGCCAGACTAAGGATAGTTGACTGTGGTGCTCCGGCAGCCGGTCCGCGACCTCAAAGATGCGGACCGGCTGCTCACTAGCGTCTGTGTGAGTTCGCATTCCCGGTCAATCCGGTTCTACCCTACTCCGATTTCCAGAGCATATATGCCCGGATGTCGTGCACTGGGTGCAAGAAATCCCTCACGCCACCGTGCAGGGCATCAGAGTGTGCGTTGTAGTCCTCCTGGTGGAGGACGGGTACCCACACCGCATCGTCCAACAGGATCTGGAAGATCTCCTGATACTCTTCCATGCTCGCATCCCAGTCACTCATGCCCCGAGCCGCTAACTCCCGGGCATCCAGTTCTGGGTTGCAGTACATGGGCCAGTTCCATCCCCCCTGGACGGCTGAATCACAGCCCAGGATAGGCCCATAGAAGTCGGAGGGGTGTGGGTAGTCTTGTATCCATGCCAGGCCCCCGGACCAGACCATCGGTACTTTCCCAGGAGTGCCAGCGTCGTCGATCACGGTGCTGGGGGACAGAGTTCGGACCTCAAGATCGATTCCGATCTGCTTGAGATCGTTCTGGATGGACTCGCACAGCTTGGGCTCCGGGTCCACCGAGATGCACTCGATGAACGTGCTGAACCCGTCAGGATAGCCCGCCTCGGCAAGCAAAGCCTTGGCTCCCTCGGGGTCGTAGTCGTAGCCTTTGACGTCCGGGTCGTAACCCGGCATCAAGGGGGGCAGCATCCCAACGGCCGGTACGCCACGGCCATTGAGCAACTGCACGATCCGCTCCTTATCGATGGCCATGTTGACCGCACGGCGCACTCGAACATCATCGAAGGGGGCTAGCTGCGTGTTGAGGGCGATATACCCGGTGTGCACCCGCACTGAGTGCACGATCCGATTCTCCCACGCCGGGTCCTCGCTGAGACGCACAAACTCGCCAGGCGGGATGCCATCGCCCAAGTAGTCTACCTCGCCCTTCTCTAGCCTGAGCAGGGCAACGTCAGGACTCACGCCGATTTGCACCTCGACGCCGTCCAGATAGGGTAGTTCGGGAAGGAAGTATTCTTCACTCCGCACGAAAGTCAGCCTCTGCCCAGGTACCCATTCGTCAAAGACAAAGGGGCCTGTACCCATAGGGTGATGGCCGAAGTCCTCACCCCATTTCTCCACCTCTTCCTTGGGTACGATGAACGAGAAGTTCAAGGCCACCACGTTGAGGAAACTGGCATCAGGCTGGGTTAGGGTGAAGCGAATGGTGTAGTCATCCAGCACCTCGATGCCTTCGACCGAGTCGGCCTCACCATTCGCAAACTCCTCAGAGCCCTTGATCGTGAAGTAGAAGCTCTGACCAGGACTCATGGTCTCGGGATCGATCACGCGCGTTATCGTGTACGCTACGTCATCTGCGGTGAGCTCGCGGCCGTTGTGGAACTTGACGCCCTCGCGGAGCGTGAAGGTATAGACAGTGCCGTCAGCGCTCACCTCAGGCATCTCGGCAATGTGGGGAATCATGTTCATGTCCACATCGTAGTCCAGCAGGGCGTCATAGATCCACTTCTCCATGCCCCAGTTATCCCAATCGTAGCCGATGGCAGGGTCCAGAGTTGCGATATCGTTCTCATACGTGAGGATCATAGTGCCGCCATACTGGGGAACCCCAGCGGCCGGGGGTTCCGGCGGTGTCGTCGCCTCTGGCGGTGGAGGTGCGGGCGCGCCGCACGCGGTAGCGATCAGCACGAGCACCAGGGTGACCACCAATGCGTCTGTGACAAAGAATCTCAACCTTTTCACTTCTGTACTCCTTCCCTCCATAACGCCCACTATTCCGAGCACTCCCCAACAACGATGCACCGCTCTCTTCCTGGTCGCTTGCACCTCCTTCCATCCCTAGCCAGGGTTCCAAGTATTTCGGAAGACAAGCCAATACGCACGATACCAGCCTCATGACCTCTGCAGGGAGACTCGATACAAAGCGGCGTCGTCTTGCAGTTCTTCGTGGGCTTGCTGGACCGCCCATGGCAGAGCATGGTTCACGTCTCAGAGAAGTGGCAATCCGGCCCGCGTTGCCGCGATGAGGCACCGGACTCCAAGGCACGTCTGGCAAGACGCTGATAGCTCCCACGAGGGTGGCTTGTGCGGAGCAGGTATGCGAGAGGGCAATCGTACGGACAGCCCGGCTCTTCGACCGTGTGCGTATGCTACGCCGCGCGCAAACCCCATCGTCGGATCCAAGGCAAACAGAGCCTGGGGCCACAGAGATTTCCCGCTGTACAGACAATGACCTATATCAGCATTATATCACCGTTTTATCTCTGTGTCAAGAGGAGGTCAAGGGAGTGCCTCGGCATGCGCAGCAGGTCGTGCGACTCTCTTCTATCTCAACTCTCCCATGCTGAAACCGTAGGCGCTTAGCACAGACTTGGGGAACTCAAACCGCACCGTCTTCATAGGATCAACCACCTGACAGAACTTGAGTTCGCCGGCAAGGCTCATGATCATTCCAGCCTCGTTGACCCCCATACCCACGGTCTCAGTCAAGAACTGAGCCATGCCGTGGATGGCCCCATCGGCAGCCCCATCTGCGGTCAGCGCAGAGCAAACAGTGGCTACCAGATCTGTGGTGTCCAGGAACGGGGTGGGCAGCTTGGCCTCTCTAAGCACCCGCGTACTGAAGACCACCTCGCCGGGAACCTCGAGCCCACAGACCACAATCTCGCCATCGCCCATCACCGAGTGCATGTCGCCCATGCCCAAGAGAGCACCCTCGGTGTTAATGGGTAGGTACACTGTGCAGCCGGCCCCGATCAGCGTGCAGTCCATGTTGCCGCCGTGGGCGTCAGGTGTGCCGTTGGGTACCGGCTCACCCTTGGGAGCCACCCCGATGACGCCGATCATGGGCTTCACGGGCAGCCGCACTTTGTCGTTGAAGATGGCCTGGTCCCCTTCCATGCGGAAGATCCTGGTCTCCGTCTCGGTGATGATGTCGCCCAGGGCGCCCTCACCTGGAACGGCCGCCATCGCTCCCTGGTCAGCCACGGTGACGTCTTCAATGTCCACAGCCAAGATGTCCCCGGGCAAAGCTCCCCGTATGTAGACCGGGCCGGTGGCCGGGTTGACCCGCCCCCAGTCCAGGTCTTCCACGGTATCCGCTTCCGTTTGCACCTGACCGCAGAAACAGTCGTGGGTCTCCATCTGCACCTTCTCGCCCAGGTCGATCTCCAGCGCTGGTTCAAGGTCGCCGGAGAAAGCATAGAAAACCGTGTCTCTGGTCAGCTTCCTCATGACTGCTCTTTCCTCCCTTTTCTCGTGATGACTCAGCTCAAAAGGCGAAGGCAGGTAGGGGTCTGGGCGCCCCCACAGAGAAGTGGCCGACAAGGCTCACAGAAGCTGGCTTCAGGAAGCCCCTCCAGCCTCCTGGACCAGCCCCAGAGCCTTGAACAACCAAGGCGCCCCCAGAGTCACCCACACTCCAATAGCCGCGAAGTTGCAGAAGCGAAAGGCCAGGTGCGCCCACGAGCCGTCAGCGGGAGAGAGAATCGTCAGCACCAGGTAGAGCAGCACTATCACCGCAGCACCCACCACGAAGCGTACGCTTCGCTGCCACAACGGACCGGCTGGGCTGAACGGTAGGTATCGGCGCGCCAGTGCGAAACCCACACCCGCCCCAGCGAGCGATCCCATGGCCGTGGCTACGCTCTTGCCGGGCAAGGTCACAAAGAGCAGCAGGGGCACACCTGCGGCCAACAGCATCTGCCAGCGGAGCTCCAGCTCGGCCAGCCATCTCTCCACCCGAGGCTGGAGAACCAGGTACAGGACCAGCGACAGGCCCCCGATCCCCCAACCGGCGAGAATGTCCTGGGGGAAATGCACCCCCAGGTAGACACGGGAGAAACCCACGAGCACTGTCAACACGATGGTGAGAACCCACAGCCATCGCCTCCGCGCCCAGGCCGCGATGGCCCCCCAGAACGCGACGACGAACTGTGCGTGTCCGCTGGGCAGCCCATAGCCTTCAAACCACGCCATCTGCAGAGTAGGGTCGAAATCGCATGGTCGCGGTTGCTGGAACACTCCCTTCAGCACGGCGTTGAGCTGGCTGGACATGAGCAGAAACACCGCCACGCGGGCGCCCAACCGCACGTCCACGCACCACAGGAGCAACGGCAGGATGAGGACGTAGAACTGCGGCTGGCCCAGGAAGGTGAAGCCACGAAAGAACAGATGCAGAGCAGGATGAATCTGCTGCATGGCTCTGATGAGATCGAGGCTCCAGTTGATGAACTGTTCCACCTGGTGTACACCTTCGCTCCGGTGATGGCCCGATGGCCGGGCATGCCAGCGACTATAGCACAGCGCGAGAGAGGCCACAACTACCGGTGCCTCGACACGCCCCGGTCACTGGTGCTATAATATCCGCGTGTTGGCTCCGCCAGCGTCTTCCGTCCTAGGCAACCTCGGCACAGCGCCACGCTTCGGCGGGGCACCGGCCGGCATCTGCGGTCCAGCGGTTTCTCGTCCTTTCGTGGAGGTCTAACGATGAAGCCTTTTGAGAAGCTCGGCGCCTTCTACCTGGGCCAAGAATACGACCTGGCCAAGAGTGAACGACTCGACAGCCTGGTGATGTACGACGCCCGAGACCTCACCACCCACGCCGTCTGTGTGGGCATGACCGGTTCGGGCAAGACCGGGCTCTGTATCGACCTCCTGGAAGAGGCCGCCATCGACAGCGTCCCGGCCATCCTCATCGACCCCAAGGGCGACCTCGCAAACTTGCTGCTCACCTTCCCCGACCTGCGCCCCGAGGACTTCCAGCCCTGGATCAACCTCGATGACGCCCGGCGGAAGGGCAAGAGCGTTGAGGAGTACGCCAAAGACACCGCCGATACCTGGAAGAAGGGGTTGGCGGATTGGGGCCAGGGACCAGAGCGCATCCGCATGTTGAAGGAAAGCGCCGAGTTCCGCATCTACACGCCCGGCTCGGACGCCGGCCTGCCAGTGTCCATCCTCACGTCTCTCTCAGCCCCAGACCTGAGCTGGGACGAAGAGCAGGAACTGCTCCGCGAGCAGATCCAGGGTACCGTCAGCGCCCTCCTGGGCCTGGTGGGGATAGAGGCAGATCCGCTACAGAGCAGAGAGCACATCCTCCTCTCCAACATCTTCGAACACTTCTGGCGCCAGGGAGAGGATCTGGACCTCACCCGGCTGATCAGCGCCATCCAGTCGCCGCCGGTGCGACAGATAGGTGTCTTCGATGTGGATACCTTCTTCCCGGAGAAAGAGCGCTTCGGGCTAGCCATCTCCCTCAACAATATCATCGCCGCTCCTGGGTTTCAGTCCTGGCTGGAAGGCGAACCTCTGGACGTCTCCACCCTTCTTTACCAGCCAGATGGCAAGCCACGCCACAGCATCTTCTACATCGCTCACCTCAGCGATGCCGAGCGTATGTTCTTCGTTACCCTGCTGCTGGAACAGATCGTGACCTGGGTTCGCCAACAGTCGGGGACCACCAGCCTGCGAGCCCTCCTCTACTTCGACGAGGTCTTCGGTTTCTTTCCTCCTGTAGCGGAGCCGCCATCCAAACGGCCCTTGCTGACCCTGCTCAAGCAGGCGCGAGCCTTCGGATTCGGAGTCGTGCTCACCACCCAGAACCCGGTGGACCTGGACTACAAAGGTCTGACCAACGCCGGCACCTGGTTCATCGGTAAACTCCAGACCGAGCGGGACAAGATGCGCGTGCTGGACGGGCTGGAATCCGCGAGCGTCCAGGCCGGCGGCGCCTTCAAGCGCAAAGAGTTGGATCGTTTCATCTCGGCCCTCGACTCGCGGGTCTTCCTGCTCCACAACGTACACGAAGATCATCCCGTCATCTTCCAAACGCGATGGGCCATGAGCTACCTGCGCGGTCCCCTGACCCGCACGCAGGTGCGGGAATTGATGGCCGACCAGCAATCGACCGTCGCGCCCAGCGCTCCTGCGGCTCGCCGACGACCGGCAGTGGCGAAAGACGTGGCACCAGCGGCAGCGGAGGCTACTGAGGCGGGTGCCGACCTGCCCACGGGCTACAGTAGCACCCCACCCTCCTTGGCTCCGGACATGTCTCAGGTCTTCCTGCCTCCGCGCCTCCGGAAGAAGGAGGCCCTATCGCAACTGGAGGAGGAAGTGGAAAAGGCCGTGGAGCCGAAGGAGAGCACCATCGTCTACGAGCCGTGTCTCCTCGCTTTGGGCGCGGTAAGCTTCCTCGACCGGAAACTCAAGGTCGACGAGGAAAAGGCTGTCGGCCTCCTCCTGCGGCCCGAGAATCTGGGTGCAGCCATCTCCTGGGCGGACGCCGATGCGGTTGACCTCGACCCGAGGGATCTCGAGGACGAGGCAGAACCTGACGCCCTCTTCGGGGCGGTCCCGCCAGAACTCAGCACGGCCTCGAAGCTCAAGGGGATGGAGAAGGACTTCATTGATCATCTGTACAACAACGAGCAGCTCGACCTCTACTACAATCCATCGCTGAAGCTGTACAGCAAGCCCGGGGAATCCGAGCGGGATTTCAAGGTCCGGGCGCAGCAAGTAGCCCGCGAGGCACGCGACGCCGAGGTGGACAAGCTGCGAGAGAAGTACCAGAAGAAGCTCGACAAGCTAGAGGCCAGCCGGGACCGGGAGGAACAGGAGTTGGCCGAGGACCGCGCCGACTACGAAGGCCGCAAGCGCGAGGAGCTGCTCTCGGCAGGGGAGACGGTGGTGGGTATGTTGGGCATCTTCGGCCGACGCTCATCGAGAGGCCTCTCCACCGCCGCCCGCAAGCGCAGGCTGACCACCAAGGCCCTGGCCGACGCGCAGGAGTCGGAAGAAGAGATCAAACGCCTCGAGGGTGAGATCGAGCAGATGACCAAGGAGATGGAGCGGGAGACCCAGGAGCTGGCCGACGAGTGGACCGACGTGGCCGAGGAGGTCGAGGTCTACTCGCTCAAGCCCCGCCGGAAAGACGTCAAGGCAGAGCTCGTGACCCTGGCCTGGGCACCCTTCTGGGAGATCAGCTACAGTTCTGCACGGGGCAAGGTCGCCCACAGCCGCGTGCCGGCCTACTAAGGAAACCTCCCGAAGATTCAGCACCTTCGCGAGGTTCAGCATGAGGCGGGACTCTGAACGACATCTAGAAAGCGCCTTTTCTCGAAGCCATCCGCTTTCTGTTGCGACTCCCGCGTTAGCTCAGGCTCTTGCTGAGACGCTGCCCAATCAAAACCGCGGCCGCGCATCCCGAACAATTCATCCAGCAATGGATCTTTCGGTTGATCTTCGCTCTCCCTCTCCGGCTACTCCCCGGGTAGGTACCAGTCCCCATCCGCAAACCAGACCCTGCCTCCGCCCGCTCTGGCAAGAGCGCGGGCCACATCCTGAGCGGGAGCAACCAGGGGCCGAGCTGCCCCGAATAGCTATTCTGAACTGGGCGTGCTGGCGCAGCACTTTGCCGCGCAGCAGGATGCCGCTAACAAAGTCGAACGTCAGGTCGGCAAATCGGCGGCGGCGCTGCTGCTTGAATCGAAAATCGGCCAGCAGTCTGACGCTATTGTTACGGGTGCGTCGGATAAAGGCACCTGGGCCAGGCTGCTTAGCATTCCGGTTGAGGGCAAGGTGGTGCAGGGGGTTGGAGGCCTGGATGTAGACGATCGAGTGCGGGTGCAACTGATATCTATACACGTCGAGAGGGGGTATATTGGCTTCAGGAAGGTTACTCCCTCAAGGTATTGATGCTGTAGCTTAATGCCTTCTATGTTCCGAACTCGGGAAACCCGTCATAGCCGTTGAAAGCGACCCGGAAGCGAGATATAATCTTCGTATCCTCAAGGACCCAAGAGGAGATGCCCATGCTGCAATCCATGCTGACCGAACTGCAGGCAAAGTTGCTGCGCGACGAAAAAGAGACATTGGCCGACATCCGGCTGGCGCTATCGGAGCTTGATGTGCCGCGCGAGGCGTTGGACACGCTGCAACAAGCCATTGTGCAATTGGATGAACTCTTTTTGCTTGTGGTCGTGGGCGAGTTCAACGCAGGCAAGTCCGCGCTGATCAACGCGCTGCTGGGCGCAAAGGTCTTGCCCGAAGGCGTGACCCCCACAACCTCTCGTGTGACGCTGGTCAAGTGGGGCGAGCAGGTCGGGGAGCAAATTATGGATCAGAGTTTCGCGATCTACAAGCACCCGCTGCCTTTGTTGCACGAGCTCAACATCGTAGACACGCCCGGCACGAATGCCGTCCTCCGCCATCACGAGCGCCTGACCGACGAATTTGTGCCACGGAGTGACCTGGTGCTGTTCGTCACCTCGGCGGAGCGCCCGATGGCCGAAAGCGAACGTCAATTCCTGGAACGCATTCGGGTGTGGGGCAAAAAAGTGGTCGTGGTGCTCAACAAGATTGATATTCTGCAAGACCAGGTTGCCCAAAGCGAAGTCTGTGATTTTGTGCTCCAATACGTTGTAAAGGAGTTGGGCTTTGCGCCCGAGTTCTTTCCGGTCTCGGCGCGGCTGGCTCAAGCGGCCCAGGACGAGCCTGATCCTGGCCAGAGCGCGCAGTTGCGTAAGGCCAGTCGCCTGGACACGCTGGCAGACTATATCCACTTTACACTGGACGACGCAGCACGACTGCGACTCAAGTTCGCCAGTCCCCTGGGCGTGGCCGGGCACATCGTCGACCAAGCTCAGTCTGTCCTGTCTGAGCAGGCCAGCGACTTGAATGAAGACAAGGAGGCGGTCAGCGCGGTCGAGTCTATCATCGCCGCTTATGATCAGGAATTGCGCAACGAGCTTGGCCCGCGGCTAGCCGAAGTTGAGAATGTCCTGAGCCGACTCCAAGCGCGCGGCCTCGACTTTTTCGACAACACGCTCCGCCTGACCAAGATAGCCGATCTGATGCGCGGCGACCGGGTGCGCGCGCAGTTCGAAAAGCAGGTATTGGCCGACGTGCCGCAGCAGATCGAGGAACGCGTGCGGCGTCTGATTGACTGGCTGGTCGACAAGGATTTTCGCCAGTGGCAGCAGGTGATGACCCACTTGCAGTGGCGACGGGCGCACTATGCCGATCAGATAGTCGGGGCAGGGGCAACACCGCTGGACGCGCGCCGGCGCGCGCTCATCGAATCGGTGGGCACAACCGCGCAGACAATCGTCGAGACTTACGATCACAACCAGGAAGGCAGCGAATTGGCAGCGCAAGTCGAAAAGGCCGTAGCGCAGGTTGCGCTCATCGAAGCGGGCGCTGTTGGCCTGGGAGCGCTGGTCGCGTTCGTCATCACCTCACGTGTCCTTGACATCACCGGCATATTGTCGGCCGGCGTCCTGGCGATTGTCGGCTTTTTCGTCATCCCTTACAAGCGCAAGGAAGCCAAGGAACGCTTCAGGGGAAGGATGGAAACCCTGCGCGAGAGACTGTTGACTGCGTTGACCACGCAGTTTGACCAGGAAGCCGAGAATGGCGTCACGCGAATGAAAGAAGGCGTTGCGCCTTACACGCGCTTTGTGCATGGCGAACTCGAGCGAGTGGACAAAGGGCTGCGCCAGATTGATGAACTGCGCCAACGCATCTCGGAGTTGAGCGCCAGAGTGGATCGTACTTAATCGCCCCAAGCACAATATCATCAGGCCGGTGACATCGTCCCGATGCGCGCTATGGGCGAGTTCAGGCAGCAGCAAAATCACTTGCCGAAACGGCCCGAGGTTTGAAAACAACCCTCGCCCGGTCAAATCCATAGGCGAACATGCGTGAGACTGGCGCACGAGGGCCTCGAAGAATCTACTGCGTGCCTTGTTGCTGATGACGGCGAATTGTTGCGGCGCTGGCCCTTTGGTCGATGTTGCACCCAGGGCACTTTGGTCTCGCGGTCAAGGACTATACCCATTCCACCGCCCCTAATCGTCGCTATCCCCATCTGATCACCCAACGCTTGTTGAAAGCTGCCATTGAAGGCCGAGCTGCGCCGTATAACTATGATGAACTGCGCGCCCTGGCGAAACACTTCACCGAAGCAGAGCATGCTGCCAACAAGGTCGAACGTCAGGTCGGCAAATCCGCTGCCGCGCTTCTGCTTGAATCGAGAATCGGGGAGCAGTTTGATTCGATAGTCACCGGCGCTTCGTCGAGGGGCACCTGGGTTCGGCTTCTCAATGTGCCGGTTGAAGGCAAATTGGTGCAGGGGTTGAGTGGCCTGGATGTCGGCGACCGGGTGCGCGTGCAGTTGATTGATACAAACGTTGAGCGGGGTTACATTGATTTCAAGCAAGTCGGTTCATCCAGACATGGATAGGAACAGCTCTATGAACACGGGAATCGACTTGTGGATTGACCACCGGAAGGCTGTGATTGTGATTGTCAGCGATGAAGGTCAAGTAGTCAGGGAAATCACCTCCCACATGGAAAGGCATACCCGGTTTTCCAGCGGCGGATCCGAGGATGGCTCGTCGGAGGACGTGCGCGATCGGCAGTTTGGGAACTACCTCAACGACTACTACGATAGAGTCATCGCCGCTATTCGTGACGGAGATTCTATTGGGATATTCGGTCCTGGTGAGGCCAAGGGCGAGCTCGAAAAGCGTCTTGAGAGTGAAGGACTCAAGGGACATATCGTTGGTATCGAAACCCCTGACAAGATGACGGATCGCCAGATCGCAGCGAGGGTTGGACAGCGGTTACTGGCCTGCGGTGCAAGACCGCCAAGACAGGACTATGCAAATGAAACCTTCGCCAGCCTCTTACGTAGTACACCGCCACAAACAGGGCAACAGGACGCCCACGGAACTCTGGCGACTTATTGGAGCCTCCCGCCTGAGCAACTCCTTTCCGCACTGCACACCACTGGAAGCGGCCTCAACCCAGCGGACATCGAGCCGGACGAGGTCCAGATGGGCATGCCGGTGGAGATGGTGACGCGGCGGTTGAACTGGACCCCAGGGACCTGGAGAGTGAACCGGAGGCCGAGGCCCTGTTCGGCGCAGTTCCGTCGGAACTCAGCACCGCCTCCAAGCTCAAAGCCCTGGAGAAGGATTTCGGGAACTATCTCTTCGATAGCGAGCAACTGGATCTCCTCTATAGCTCGGCGCTGAACCTCTACGGTGAGCCGGGGGAGTCCGAAAAGGACTTCGCGGTGTGGGCGCAGCAGGCCACTCGCGAACAGTGGGACGCAGAGGTGGACGAACTGCGAGCCAAGTACTAGAAGACGCTGGACCGGTTAAAGGAGCGCCTGTCCAGAGAGGAGCAGGGACTGGCCAGGGATCGCGCCGACTACGAAGGTCGCAAGCGCGAGGAGTTGCTCTCCGCAGGGGAGACGGTGGTGGGCATGTTGGGCATCTTCGGCCGTCGCTCATCGAGATGCCTCTCCACCGCCGCCCGCAAGCGCAGGCTGACCACCAAGGCCCTGGCCGACGAGTGGACCGACGTGGCGGAGGAGGTTGAGGTCTACTCGCTCAAGCCCCGCCGGAAAGATGTCAAGGTAGAGCTCGTGACCCTGGCCTGGGCACCCTTCTGGGAGATCAGCTACGGTTCTGCGCGGGGCAAGGTCGCCCACAGCCGCGTGGCGGCCTATTAAGAAGACCTCTTACCTGGCATAAACCCGTCCTGCCATGCTGGCGGAGTGGGTCCCTGAGTCTCGAGACGGGTACTATTGGCCGAGGATGCCTCCTAGGAGGTCTTCCATACCTGCACCACCGCCCGCAGTCGCGGCGCCGCTGAGCAACATATCAACCGCGCCACCAAGTGGCTCCGGTAGGTTCTTCTTGAGATAGCCGAGCACCACCTCCAGGACCCTCTCGGCCATCTCCTCTGGAAGGCCGGTCTTCTTGGAGATCAGCTTGACTAAGTCTCCAGTGCTCTTCGCCTTTTTCGCAGCGCTGCTCGCTCTTGTGCCCAACACGTCGCCGATCTGACCGCTAACCGCAGAGGGTAGCTGTCCCTGGAGAAAGCCAGCTACCATTTCCACGCCCTTCTCGGCCATGTCGTCGGAGAGCCCGGTCTGCTTGGAGACCAGCTTGATGAGTTCCTCCATCTGTTTCTCCCTTGCCTGTCTATGATGCCAGTGCGAGATACGCAACTCCGACGCGGGACGCGGGCCACATCCTGAGCGGGAGCAACCAGCAGCATGCAGGCCCACGCTCCCTATCTGTCAGAGGCCCTTGAGAAGGGTCGCTAGTACCAGCAGCACAAACGCCGCCGTCACTAGCCAGAAGGCATACCCTGATAGCACTGGTATCGTCCCCAAATGTGCCAGGATGCCGACCGCCCCAACGACCACGGCAATCACCCAGGTGATCACCTTAGGAGCACTAAGCCTTATTGACATTGCGTGCCTCCTTGCTTCCGTTTGCGCTTGTCGCTCTCTTGAACTAACAGGTGACTCTCTTGCTCCCGTAGCCTGTGGCTAGTCATAGAGAGCACCCCAAGTACCTCTTCTCGCCAATCTCGCACCACAAGGACTTGGAGAAGAGGCGTCTCGGCTAGCCATAACCGTCTCAAACGACGGAGGGATGCGGAACTACAAGCCGCGCACAAGTGTCGCGATCACGAGCAGTGCCACCCCGCGACGAGTAGCCAAAAGGCAATCTCGGAGATGACCGGAATGACTACCAGAGGCCCAGGATCCCCGCTACCCCGAGGATCAAGGCAACGATCCAGGTGATCTGCTTTGGAGCACCGAGTCTCATTTGTTCTCTCCTGAGCAGTGTGTGTGGAGATTCTTTAGTTCGATGACTATCCTGGCCCCGTGGCCGATTGCCAGTCGTAGAGAGTCCCTTTCCTACACATCGACACAGCGCAGCCCATTCGAAGAACAGACCCTACCACCGTGAACAGCCTGCACTACACCTCTCCGACTGTCGCACAAGTGAAGCCCATTTGTCAAGACTAGATCGCGGCAGAAGCAGACAACAGACCCTGCTCATGCCTCAGGCAGCACGAGGCTCATCACGACGAGGATAGCTATCGACAGGCGTGGTCGCGCAGTTAGTGTGGTTTCGATGATCACCCTCCGCACCTCTGAGCTGCAAGCCGCCTCCATCCCCGACAATTGCGCAGAAGCAGCAGGCGACGTCGAGACCTACGCGGTGAAGCCCCGCCGAACGGATGTCAACGTGCAACTGGTATCTGTCGGCTGGGCACCATATTGGCAGGTCGGCTATTCCTCTCCACAGAGAAACGTGACCCACGACCGCGTCCGTGCATGGGCACCAGCTACCACATTGTACAGCCCCACCCTTCAGGAACTCCATTAAGCCAGGTCGCTTGTCGCCCGGATTGGTGCCTGTTATTCAGTTGGGCCGGCCGGACGAGGGTGTCTACCGGACAGAGTGAAAGACCGTCAGCGCCTCCCCCGTTGGAAGAGACTGACGATTGCCAGCAGGATGATGGCGCCCAGCAACGACACCACCAAAGCCGGGAAGCTAAAGTTGTTCTGGTTGATCGTGCCGATACCAAGCAGAGGGGTCAACACGAGGCCTGCTATGAACGCGCCAACGATGCCCACAATGATATTGATCAGCAGGCCCCCTCGCGTGCGCATGATCATGCTAGCCACCCAGCCGATGATACCCCCCACGATGATCCATACTATGAAGTTTACCATCTTGTCCTCCTTGTCGCCCTCTCCTTTTTGAGTGTTTGGAAACCACGGGTTCTCCGTGCTTGTACAACTACTCGCTTGGTGCCTGTCCCACTGTCAGTGGAAGGCTGATCCTGCCCTAGGACGGGGACCGATTTGCCTGTCAGCGCCCATCTGATGCGTCTATTCACTCACGTAATCGGAGAGGCGGGCCGCACCCTCACCGGGGCCGACGTGCAAGATGTCGGCCCGCCCAACAAGTTGACCGACTACAACCCCTTCATCAAGGTGGCGACAAGTAGCAGCACGAACGCCACTACCACCAGCCAGAAGCCCAGCCCAAAGGGCACCGCAACTATGGATATCGATCCCACGTGGATCAGTATACCGATCACCCCCACGACGAGGGCGACCAACCAGGTAATCATCTTCGGAGCACTCAGGTTCATCTCAACCTCCTTGTGATAAGTATCGCCTTCAGTCTTGTTCGGACTCTCTCAGCCCCGTGGCCTCCCGCCAGTCGCGGAGAGTCCCCTGGACTCATCGAAACGTCCCAGACGATTCGAAGCACGGGTCGTACTACTACAGCGGCCGGGACTACGTCTGCGTTAGTATAGCGCAAGTGAAGCAGATTTGCCACAGCTCCATCCCGGGCTAAGTGACCACTGAGCTTGAGTTGCACGCGAAATGGAACGAGGCCGATGCTTTTCACACGGCTGCGCGGTTGCAGAGGAGAAGAGAACTGTGCCCGCTCCGCCAGTGCATGGGTGTACTCTGTGGAGCCGGAGTGCGGCCGGACGATCTCCCAATGGACAAACCTCCCGAAGAGTCCGAGCCTTCGGGAGGTTCAATCTCCAATCTGGCGCAGGCCATTAGTAGAACCCACCGACTACATTGTCTTGGCTCGCCCCGCAGCCTGACCCTCTCGACGTGTCGCCAGCCACGATCCCAAAACGACCAAGGAACGGCAATATCGCATCGAGGTCCAGGAAGGCCAGGCTCTCTCCGCTCTGGACATGCTCGATGCGACCTCGCCAGCGCGCCCCCGACGAGGATCCCTCCCGCCAGAAGCGGACGACGAAAATGCTGGCTTGCGGAAACGACGACTGTTCGCTCATGTACGGTTGTCTCCTAACAATGATCAACGATCTGTAAGGGCCGGCAATCCCATCGTGGAAGGACTTCCTTGCCTATCGGTCAGTGGCTTCAGCATCACTACCACCCACAACGGCGACGCCACAAACTTCCCGAAGGTTCGCGGACTTGGGTAGGTTCGGCGAGTATCAAGGTCACGGATACCAGGTCTGCCCCGGGTTTGCAGGGGCTTGGACCTACCGCACCATACGGCCCCCGCCACTCCAACAGCGCTGGCACCCAGAGAGTCAGTAGTCGCTCGCGATATCCTCCCCGTTGCCGGAGAACGCATTGTCCTGGATGTTGGGGTTACCTGGCGGTGAGATGAAATGGATACCGTGACCACAACCTTCGATAACGTTGTTGAGGATCTGCGGGGATCCGCCATCTATGGTGATGCCAGCGTGTCTCGGGTTCGGGCCCAGGTAGTTGTCCCGGATCACCGGAGAGCTCCGATGCATGTCGATTAGCTCGTGGCCCGCGTAGGAAATGGTATTGTGCTCGACGACAACCGTACTGTTTGCGCACACCGCGCATTCTCCTACGTGGCGCAGGATGCTGTGGCTGATCTGGGTCCCGTCGCCGGGATCAAAGGCGCGGTAGTACTCCACTGTGCAATAGGAGAGAATTCCGTGAGCCATCCCGAAGTGATTCCAGTCGTAGATGCCCGGAGTTGGGCTATCGGAGGTGATAGTAATCATCTGCTCCGGCGTGCCCACCGCGTGCAACATGCCGTTGACGACGATGGAGATGTGATGCCCTTCGTCCCTGTACGGCTCGTTGAAGTGAACTCCATGCTCGTAAGTATCCTCGGTGTTGACACCCTCCTGTAAGTCGAAGGGCCAGTCCATTAGGTTCTCCACATCCTGATTCGCCGCAACGCGCACGACGGTCCCCGGTTCGATGGTCAGAGTGGCTCCCTCTTCCACAATCACGTCGCCAATGATGTGAACCTCGCCTCTCCAAATCTCATCCCACGTGATGCGACCGTGCGTCGTCTGGTTGACCAGGGGAGCGGGAGTCGAGCTAGGCGCAGGCGCCGGAGGAGGCACGATGGCTGGGGGAGGCGGAGTTACTGTAGCCGCTGCAGGTTGTGGCGCAGTGGTCGCCGCTGGTGGTTGCGGCGCGCTGGTCGGCACTGGGCCAGAGCCGCTCTTAACCTGAACGACCAGCCTTTCCTCATAAGGCCCGCCAGGAGCACCAACCACCAGCTCATACATCGTGGTTTCCTCTGGGCATACGGCTTCGCTGCCCGAGGCACCAACCCGCTCACCGTCAAGGAACACCGTGTAGTCCCCTGAGCCCCAGACCTCCCACTCCAGGTAGGTGCACTCACCTCGCTCGATGACCTCCTCCCTGGCCCCGAACTGTATCTCCGGCTCGGCCCGCGGGATAGGCAGCAGGTTGCACCCCAGAGATCCTACCAAGGTCAAAATCACTGCGGCCATAGTGAGACTGGACGGTCTATCTCCTCTCATCCTCTCCGCTTTCCTCCCGTCAGAAATCTAGTGGGCATCCTGCCGTGTGTCTGCAGCCGGGATCGTCGGCCAAGCACGCTGCTACGCGCCATTGTGACGTGTGTGCCAATCAACTGCCTCTTTCAACTGGCTTGTTCCGGAACCCGCGCCTCACCGCCCCCGTGGCCCCCTGCCTACTGGGGACTGCAGCAATACGCCTGTCCCACCACCGGGGAGTCCAGCGGATCATACGCCCCCTGGCGATCGAGATCCATCCCGGCCAGAAAGCTACCCGCTGGGCACCACGTGTGCAGTTGATGACTGTTGATCCCAGATCTCTCCACGCCTACCCAGGAGCACTCCCCCCAGTGACTGGATGCCGCCGGGGCCCTCGGACAGCAGCGCGCCTGCCCGACTACAGGCGAGTCCAATGGGTCAGAGGCTTCCTCACGGTCAAGATCCAGGCTAACCATATATTGCCCCTCAGGACACCACGGCACCGCCTGGTGGCTGTTGATCCCCGCCCTTTCCACACCCACCCAAGAGCACGGACCCCAGGGCCACGGAGTCCATGCGCATGACGCTTGTCCCACCACGGGGGAGTCCAGCGGGTCGTACGCCCCCTGGCGATCGAGATCCAGGCCATCAAGAAACGTGCCGTTCGGGCACCATTCTCCCGGCTGGTGACTGTTGATGCCCGCGGTCTCCACCCCGACTGTCAGGCTAAAATCAAAAGTGATGCCACCAATCTCCGGCGTGTTCGTTGGCGGGGGAGGAGTTTGCGTAGGAGGCGGCGGGGTGGGCGTGGCAGCAGGAGGGGGCGGAGTGGCTGTGGCGGCAGCCGGTGGTGAGGGAGGCCGTGTGGCCATGGCGGCAGGAGGTTCCGGGGGACGCGGAGTGGCCGTGGCCACGGCAGGTGGTGGCGCAGTTGTCGCCGCTGGTGGTGGCGGCGCGCTGGTGGGCACTGGGCCAGAGCCGCTCTTGACCTGAATGACCACCCTTTCCTCATAAGGACCGCCGGGAGCACCAACCACGAGCGCATACATCGTGGTTTCCCCGGGGCACACAGATTCAGCGCCCGAGGCACGAACCTTCTCGCCGTCAAAAAACACCGCGTACTCCTCAGCGCCCTGCACCTCCCACTCCAGGTAGGTGCACTCCCCGCGCTCGATGATGTCCTTCATGGCCTCGAACTGTATCTCCGGCGCGGCCCCAGTGACAGGCAACAGGCTGCACCCCAAAGCTCCTACCAAGGTCAAAATCGCTGTCGCCACAATCAGACTGGACGGTGTATCTCCTCTCATCTCCTTCTCCTTCTCTTTGGCAAAGCCCCGAAGGCCCTTAACCTCCGGGAGGTTCGCCAGGTGTTTAGGTCACGGAACCAAAACCCCTCCCTCCTTCACACCCACTTCGGCCTGCCGCACCATCGCAGAGCGCTCGAACTCCCCACACCCACTCGGCGCACAAGCGAGAGAAATCGCCAACAGAACTAGTGAGATGTGCCTTCTCGTGTTGCTAGCTCCTCACGATGCTCTGCCTGTTTGCCCATGCTTGCCGTTACTGCCCGACCACGATTTGCAGCGACCAATCGAACGTTCCGGAGTATTCGTCGGCCACGCCGTCCCCATCAGAATCGCCCCCATCGGTAACAGGCCGCTGTAGCCGCATCTCGGCCTCAACTCCGTGCGTCCCCGGGCTGAGAACGCCGACCGGATACAGCCACACAGTGACATAGTCCATATCTCCATCCTCGTCTATGTCCCCAGACTCCTCGGTCTCGCTCCAGTAGTCCCCCGTGTTCCGCAAGGTCTGCCCATCCAAAGCGACCATCAACTCCACGGACCCCAGGAAATCGGCAACCTGCTGGGAGGTGTCTGTGGTCCAGCCAAGTCTCAGAACGATGGGCGTATTGGCGACCACCGATTCCTCCTGCGCCATGAGGGGTATCTCCACCGGCGCGCCGGACTCAGCCATTGGCGGGGCGCTGGTAGGAGCTGGGCCAGGGCCGCTCTCTACCTGAACGACCACCCTTTCCTCGCAAGAATCGCCGGGCAGGCCAACCACGAGCGCATAGATCGTGGTTTCCCCGGGGCACACGGATTCGCTGCCCGAGGCACCAACCAGCTCGCCATCCAAGAACACCGGGTAGCCCTCAGCGCCCTTCACCTCCCACTCCAGGTAGGTGCACTCCCCCCGCTGGAGTACTTCCTCTCTGGCCCAGAACTCTATCTTCGGATCGTTCTTCGTGGTCCCGGGATCTATCTCCGGATCAGGCCCAGGGATGGGCAACAGGCTGCACCCCAA
>Ga0315534_1000296_pt1 | contig 33254 bp, 30 predicted proteins | sample SalMarSW160240MG_FD_203094 | JGI IMG/M metagenome (GOLD analysis project Ga0315534, IMG submission 203094) | Salt marsh sediment microbial communities from the Plum Island Ecosystem LTER, Massachusetts, United States - Salt Marsh Sediment SW1602-40 ...
AAATTACCCTGATCTTGCCGTGATTCTGCCCGAGATAATTACCACTTTTTACCCGATAGACGATACCGTCGGGTGCCTTGATAAGTCCCCAAGTCTGATCCTTATACTCCAGCGTACCCATCATTAGCAACGAGTTTAATGGAAATCCCTCCAGCACTTCCTTGCGACGATTTGCATCCGGATGAATCTGGTTGTTCTGGGAACTCTGTGCAACATTTTGTACCTGTGTTTCCCATGATGTAAACGGATCCTTGATTTCGTCAGATTTATACACGAAGGTCTCAAACGGCTTGAATTCCGGTAATGGTTCGACCTGTCCCTGTTTTTCCGACTTAACCTGTTCTACATAATTCTGCAGATCGGACATCCCATCATCACTGCACGCCATCAACATACCGCTCAACAGCAACAACGCAACCAGCCGGTGTGCCGTGTTATGTTCGCCTGCATCCCTGCAAAATGAATGCCTTATGACAATCGTCTTCATTTCGGTGACTCTTCCTTGGCCTTTTCATTGGCGGCAATTTCTTCGTCATCCAGATAACGATACGTCTTGGCTGTAGCCTCCATTACCAGCAAATCCTCCTGGTTCTCGTTATCCTGTTTAGTTTTCTTTTGCGGAAAAATTGAAAAATCATGCAATGTCACAATGCGGGGCAATGACGCAACGTCGCTGACGAATTTACCGAATTCATGATAACTGCCGGTTACCTTGATGGTGATTGGCAACTCGGCATAGAATTCTGCAGGCACCTCTTTTTCCGGCTTGAATAAATCGATGTCAAGTCCGTTTTTCAACCCGGTTTGGGAAACATCCTGCAGGAGATCATCCACCTCGGTTTTACTGGGTAACTGGCGCAACATCGTGCCGAAAGACCTTTTCATCTCTTCCATCTGATTGCGGTAGGCCACCAGGTTCGCCGCCTGGTGTTGCTTTGACTTGAAGATCTCCTTGAGTTCACCTTCCTTGCTGCGTGACACATCGAGTGAATTCAGCTGTGTCCTGGTATCAAACCAGATTCCAGCGCCAGCCAATGCGATGCACAACAAAGCGATTGCAACAACCTTGATCGGAAAAGGCCACTTGCCATAATCATTGAAATCAATATTCCGCAGATCATCCAGATTAAGCTTCATGTCTGTAATCCTGCTGTTTTACTTGTGTTGTTATTAGGTGATACCTGCGTCACATTCAAGGTAAATTTGCTGGTACGAACACTTTCCTTCTCTTTTGACTCGATTACGACAAGCCGTGGATTAGTAAACCAGTCGGAAGCATCGAGATTACGCATAAATGCGGATACGCGGGCATTCGATTCAGCCACCCCCTCAATCACCAGTGACTGGCCCTGTTGCTTTATATCAGTAAGGTAGATGCCATCGGGTACCCTCTTTGCCATCTCGTCGAATACATGGACAATCTCCGGACGTCTCCTTTGCAATTGCTGAATAATGTTCATACGGGCCAGCAACTGCTGTTTCTCGGTTTCGAGCTCCTTGATCTCGGAAATCTTCTTGTCCACTTCTGCAACTTCATTTTCAAGAAAATTATTACGTGCATTCTGTGCGTCGATCATACCATTGATATGGATATGGGTATAAATCATGATAACAGCCGTCAATACGGCAGCGCCTGCAGCAATAGATATGAATTGTCTTTGTTGCTCCTTGCGCAGTGTTTCACGCCACGGTAACAGGTTAATCCTTGTCATCGTTTATCAAACCTCCTCATGGCAAGGCCACAGGCGATCATCAGAGAAGGTGCGTCACTGCTGATAACATCCGGCTTGATCTTTGATGCCAGAGTCATGTTAGCAAAAGGATTGGCAATCGATGTCGTCATACCCAGTTTTTCCTCCAACATCTCATCGATACCCGGGATCGATGAGCAACCACCGGCGAGCACTATATGATCCACGCTGTTGTATTGACTGGAAGAGAAGAAAAATTGCAGCGAGCGGCTGACCTGTTGCGCCATAGCCTCCTTGAACGGCTGAAGCACTTCCGGTCCGTAATTATCGGGCAAACCACCCTGTTTTTTAGCCAGGCCAGCCTCTTCATAGGACAGGCCATAACGGCGTTGTATTTCTTCGGTAAGTTGCTTGCCGCCGAATACCTGTTCACGTGTATAGATGATGCGAAAATCATTCAGGACATTAAGGGTCGTCATCGTGGCACCGACATCAATGACGGCAACGGTCTTGCCAACCCCTCCGTCCGCCAGTTGCTGGCCCAGAAGGGAAAAAGCGGTTTCCATCGCAAATGCCTCGACATCCACGATTTTGGCGTTCAGCCCCCCCAGTTCCAGGGCGGCAACCCGGATATCGACGTTTTCACTCCGCGAGGCTGCCAGCAGGACATCCACCATGTCCTCCGTCTTATCCGTTGGACCAAGAACTTCGAAATCCAGATTGACTTCTTCCATGGGATATGGAATATACTGGTCCGCTTCCAATTGAATCTGGTCGAACATTTCGTCGTCCGAAAGTGAAGCCGGCATGGAAATGATTTTGGTAATAACCGCAGATCCCGCTACTGCTACTGCGGCATTCTTGGTGCGCAATCCGATCCGGCTGACGGCGCGGCTAATGGCGCTGCCGACGGCCTCGACATCCGTGATATTTTTTTCCGCTACCGCAGTTTGCGGCAGGGGAACGACCGCGTAACTCTCTACCCGGTAACGACCCCCGCTTTGACTTAATTCTAGTAATTTGACAGCCGTGGAACTGATATCAAGCCCAATTAACGGCGGAGCTGTTTTTTCGAAGAGATGCACGATTTTATTACCCTTCATTTATCCTTAAATGGGTAGGTAATACAGATATCCGTATACTAGCCCCATTTAAAACTATAGATATTAAGCTGTTAAAAAACAACAATTATATTTGCACCTGGTATGTTATCGTCCGTTAGCGTGAAAAGTTTTATACTATTAGTAGTATTATTTATATGACGAATCTCTCATTCCCCTCTAAAAGATGATTTTTTCCCGCAGAATTGTGAAATTGTGCCTGATTGGGCTGGGCGGAGCGATATTGGCAGGGATGCTCTTCGCTGTGGTTGCTTATATCTATCTGACGCCGAAGTTACCGGATATTGAGACCTTGAAGGATGTTCATCTCCAGGTCCCGCTGCGTGTCTATACCCGAGACATGAAACTGATTGCCGAATTTGGTGAAATGAAACGAACCCCGTTGCGATACCCGGATATCCCGGACCTGATGATAAAGGCGGTACTGGCAGCGGAAGATGATCGTTTTTTCGAGCATCCCGGCGTGGATTACCAGGGGATCCTGCGGGCGGGACTTAACCTGGTGAGGACCGGAGAAAAGACCCAGGGCGGAAGCACCATCACCATGCAGGTGGCCAGAAATTTCTTCCTGAGCAGCGAAAAGACCTATCTGCGCAAGATCAACGAGATCCTGCTGGCGTTGAAGATCGATAAGGAATTGAGCAAGGAAGAGATACTCGAACTCTATCTGAACAAGATCTATCTCGGCAACCGCGCCTACGGTCTCGCCGCCGCCTCACAGATCTACTACGGAGTCACGCCTGATCAGCTCAGTTTAGCGCAGATGGCCATGATTGCGGGACTGCCGAAAGCACCCTCCAGATATAATCCAATTGCTGATCTCGATCGTGCGATGACGCGCCGCGATTATGTCCTCGGCCGCATGCATAAACTGGGGTTCATTGATGACGAGGTGTTCAATACCGCAATGGCGGAACCTGACAACGCCGAGTTACACGGCCTGTCCATCGAGATAGAGGCCCCCTATGTTGCGGAAATGGTACGTGCAGTAATGGTCGATCGTTTTGGTAACGATGCCTATACCGGCGGATACAAGGTCATCACAACAATCGACAGCCGCCTGCAGAAGGCTGCAAACAGGGCGTTGCGCGATGCGCTATGGGACTATGACGAGCGTCATGGCTATCGCGGACCGATCCGACACATTCAAATCGACCCCTTCCCGGAAGAGGAGCAACGTCAATCCATTTTCGACAAGATCCCCACCGTGGGTGGGCTGATGCCTGTAATCGTGATTCATGTCGAGGAACAACAGGCGATCGCGATTGGATCGGATAATCAGACACTGCAGATTCCCTGGTCCGGTTTGTCCTGGGCTCGCCGCTATATTGACGACAACCGCTATGGCGTGGCCCCACAGACAGCAGCCGATGTACTCACCCCCGGAGACGTCGTCTATGTACATGAGCAGGGTAAGGAAGGATGGCGTCTATCGGAAATCCCTCAGGTCGAGGGAGCTCTAGTGTCCATTCGACCGGATAACGGCGGGATCAATGCCCTCACCGGCGGTTTCGATTTTTATCTAAGCAAATTCAACCGTGTTACCCAGGCGGCGCGCCAACCCGGCTCGAACTTCAAGCCCTTTATCTATTCAGCAGCACTGGCAAAAGGCTTCACTCCGGCCAGCATCATCAACGATGCACCGGTAGTCTTCGATGATCCGGGACTGGAAAGTGCCTGGAGGCCTGAAAACTACAGCGGTACATTCTTTGGCCCGACCCGCCTGCGTGAAGCGCTGGTGCATTCGAGGAATCTCGTGTCGATACGCCTGCTGCGCTCCACGGGAATCAGATACACGATTGACTACATCTCGCGGTTCGGTTTCGATCCTGCCGACCTGCCCAGAAATCTGTCACTGTCGCTCGGCAGCGCCGCGCTGACACCACTCCAGATTGCCGGCGGCTACGCGGTGTTCGCCAACGGAGGTTACCGGGTAACACCTTATTATATAGAACGCATCGAAACGGATAATGGCGAGATCATTAGCCAGGCCACGCCTGATACCGTTTGTCCCGATTGTACGGAACCTGTGGTTGCGACCGCCGATCAAGATAACGGCATAACAACCACTGGCGTGCAAGATGCCGCTTTCGCGGAATCCCCTCAGGATCCGGCGGCGCAACAAGCTGATCAGCCCACCCGGCAGCCTGTCAAGATCGCAAAACGCGTCATCACCCCCCAGAATGCGTACCTGATGACAACCATGATGAGGGATGTAATCAAGCGCGGCACGGGAAGACGGGCACGACAACTCGGACGCCATGATCTGGCCGGCAAGACGGGCACGACCAATGAACAGCGGGACGCCTGGTTCTCGGGTTTTAATGCCGATATCGTTACCGTTTCATGGGTGGGTTTCGATCAGTCACGCTCTCTCGGCAATCACGAGACTGGAGGACGCGCTGCGCTTCCCATGTGGATAACTTTTATGGGCGAGGCATTGAAAGGGGTGCCGGAAAAACCCCTTGAACGTCCACCCGGGCTCGTAACTGTACGCATCGATCCCGAAACCGGCCTGCTCGTCGACAGCAATTACCCCCATGCGATATTCGAAACCTTCCGTACTGAGGATGTACCAGAGCGACATGCGGAAGTGGCATCATCCGTCGGCAAGAACGGCACAAGCGAAAAGACAGAGATACCGGAACAATTGTTCTAACGATCATCATATGCGACCTGACAAGGAAAACCGGACACGTAAATTACTGGCCATCGAAGCGGCCAAGATCATGACGGAAAGCGGCGTGAAGGATTTTTATACCGCCAAGCGCAAGGCCGCCGCGCGCCTTGGCATGCCAAATACCAGAAATCTGCCGCGCAATACCGAGATTGAACAGGCATTATTGGAACATCAGCGCCTGTTCAGGAACGACACCCAGCCTTCACAGTTAAGGGAATTGCGCCAGACAACCCTGCGGATTATGCGCTTCCTGCAGATTTTTAATCCCCATCTGGTGGGACCGGTACTGTCAGGTACCGCGGATCAACATTCGGAGATCACCATCCATGCATTTACCGATACACCCGAGGACGTGGCGCGGCACCTGATTGAAGAAGCAATCCCATTCAAGATACGGGAAAACCGGCTGAACCTGTCAAAGGCCCAGGTAATCCGCTATCCCGCCTATTATTTCCTGGCCGGGGAAACGGGTATCGAGATCACGGTATTCCCTTACAACGGAATACGTCAGGCACCGCTGAGTCCGGTGGACGGTAAACCGATGCCCCGTGCATCGATCAGCGAACTGGATCGCCTGATTCAACAACAGGCCACATTAATTGAATCATCAGAAATCAACACCGGCTTCATGGAAGCCGAGTGATCTCACTTTCTCCGATCGACCTCGATGTAATCACGCTTCCCGGGTCCGACGAATAACTGTCGCGGCCTGCCGATGCGCTGATCCGGTTCGGCGATCATCTCCATCCATTGCGCCACCCACCCCACGGTCCTGGCAATAGCGAACATCACGGTAAACATGTTGGTGGGTATGCCGAGCGCCTTGTAGATAATGCCCGAGTAAAAATCCACGTTCGGATACAGCTTGCGCTTGATGAAGTAGTCATCCTCCAACGCGATCTCCTCAAGACGCATCGCAAGCTCGAACATCGGGTCACCCGCATTGCCGAATTTCGCGAGCACCTCATGGCACATTTTGCGGATGATCTTGGCACGCGGATCGTAGTTTTTATAGACACGATGACCGAAACCCATCAGCCTGAACGGATCATTCTTGTCCTTGGCCTTGTCAATATACTTTGTGATGTTCTTGACATCCCCGATCTCGCTCAGCATGTGTAACACCGCCTCGTTGGCACCACCGTGTGCCGGCCCCCACAGCGCCGCAATGCCCGACGAGATACAGGCAAACGGGTTAGCGCCCGAACTGCCCGCCAGGCGCACCGTCGCCGTACTGGCGTTTTGTTCATGGTCAGCGTGCAGGATAAAGATCATGTCCAGTGCCTTCTCGGCGATCGTATCCAGTTCGTAGTCCTCACTGGGTACCGAGAACATCATATGCAATAAATTACCGCAATATGTATAGCGGTTATTGGGATAGATGAACGGTTCACCGATCGAGTATTTATACGAAGCCGCTGCGATAGTCGGCATCTTGGCGATTAAACGATGTGCGGCTGTCTCGCGGTGCTGGGGTGCATGAATATCGGTGGAATCATGATAAAAAGCTGACAATGAGCCCACTACACCCACCATGCTCGCCATCGGATGGGCATCATGATAAAACCCGCTGTAAAAACTTTTAAGGCTTTCCTTGATCATGGTGTGCTGTCGGATGGTCATGTCGAACGCGTGCAACTGCTCAGCGGTCGGCAGTTCTCCATACATCAGCAGGTAGGCAACCTCAATGAAACTGCTCTTTTCCGCCAACTGCTCGATGGGATAACCGCGATAGAGCAGCACACCCTTGTCACCGTCGATATAGGTAATGCCACTGCGGCAACTGGCGGTCGACTGAAAACCGGGATCAAAGGTCAGATAACCAAAATCACGATAGAGGGTGCTGATATCTATCGCTGCCGGACCCAGATTACCATCCAACAGCGGCAGTTCGATACTCTTGCCGGTCCTGTTGTCGGTGATAGTGACGGTGTCCTTTGCCATAAAGATTCCTCCGTTTCTGCAAAATGCCTAAAGCCACTGCAAACGTTTCAGATCAGGATAGCGTGGCTATATCCCTGGCTACTTGTGCAACGGATTGCTCGAACAGATTGCGTTCTTCGTCCGTCAGCGGCAATTCAATAACCTTTTCCATACCTCCCGCTCCGAGAATTACCGGTACACCGATCGCGATGTCACGATGGCCGTATTCCCCATCCACGATGGCGACACAGGGCAATATCCGCTTTCGATCATTGCATACCGCATCCACCATGGTTGCAACCGCCGCTGCAGGGGAATCATTTGCACTGCTGGTCTTTTTCAGGGCGAGTATCTCCGCACCACCGTTACGGGTGCGATCCACGATCCTGGCGATGGCCTCCTGATCGAGAAAGTGCTCGATCGATATGCCGTTTACGCAGGTATAGCGCGGCATGGGCACCATGCTATCGCCGTGCCCGCCCAGGACCATAGTACTGATATCCTTTGAGGAAAAACCTGTTTCCAGCGCAATGAAGCTCGCCATGCGGGCAGCATCCAGCACACCTGACAAACCGAACACCCTGTTACGTTGCCATCCGGTTGCCTTCATGAAGGCATAGGTCATCACATCGACCGGGTTGGTTACCAGTATTACCATGGCATCGGGGGCATAACACATCACATCATCGGCGATACCGCGAATGACGCCGAGATTGGCGTCGAGCACATCGGAACGGGACATACCGGGTTTGCGCGGCAGACCGGCTGTGATCACGACGATGTTCGACCCGGACATTGCACGTGGATCATCATCTCCGCTAACCCTGGTATCGAATTTGAACAAGGGCGATGACTCATGGATATCCAGGGCGGTTCCCTTTGCAACACCTTCGCGGATATCGGTAAGCACGACCTGATCGCAAACTTCAGCAATTGCGAGTATCTGTGCGGTCGATTCGCCGACACGGCCGGCTCCGACAATTGTTATCTTTTTCATGGCAACTCCTTGCTCGAACTCGATAACCGGAATTGGCAATGATCCGGTTACGATTAACGACATAACCTGAGTGTCTTTATATGAGTATCCCTTGTATCAGTTTTACTGGTTACGGGTGATCCGCCGATCCCTCGCCGGCACTTTGAGGCAAATAAAGTATCAGGTCTCCGGGACATGGAATCGGCCTGCAAGTACAAATATTGAGCTTAAGCAGCAGACTCGAAATTGTGTCCGGTCAGGCGCACTCACCTATCACCACCTCGTTGCCGACATGGGGATAAAAATCGGGATATGGCATACGTGCAACGCCCGATTCAACAGCGGCCTTTGCCACTGCAGGTGGTATACGATCGATCAACCTGGGATCCAGGGGCTTGGGTATTATCGAATCCTTGCCAAATTCAAGGGCCTCTATGCGGTAAGCACGAAGTACCTCCTGCGGTACGGGTTCACGTGCAAGGGCCGCGAGGGCATGCACCGCAGCAACCAGCATCTCCTGATTGATACTGGAAGCCCGCACATCGAGTGCACCACGAAAGATAAACGGAAACCCGAGCACATTGTTTACCTGGTTGGGATAATCACTGCGTCCGGTAGCGATAATCATGTCATCGCAAACCGCCTTGGCGGTCGCCGGATCGATTTCGGGATCGGGGTTGGATAATGCAAACACGATCGGCCTGGCTGCCATGACAACGATATCATCGATCGTCAACAGATTCGGACCGGACACACCGATGAATACATCGGCATCCGTCATGGCATCACGCAGTGTACGGTCATCGGTCTTGGTGGCGAACTCCTGTTTATAGGGATTGAGGCCGGTACGTTCACTGTGTATCACGCCGTTGCGATCGACCAGCCTGATATTATCCTTGCTTGCCCCCAGCGCGAGCAACAGGCGCATCGATGCAATCCCTGCCGCACCGGCACCGAGACAAACGATCTTCGCAGAGTCGATGGACTTGTCCTGAAGTTCCAGTGCGTTTAATAACGCCGCGCCCACGATCACGGCGGTACCGTGCTGGTCGTCATGAAATACCGGGATGTCCAGACGCTCACTCAGCGTCTTTTCGATCTCAAAACAATGAGGTGCCGCAATGTCTTCAAGATTGATGCCACCGAAACTGGGGGCGATACTCGCGACTGTATTGATAAAGGACTGTGGTGAATCCGCGTTGACTTCGATGTCGAATACATCGATATCGGCAAATTTTTTGAACAAGACGCATTTGCCTTCCATCACCGGTTTGCTTGCCAGGGCGCCTACATTTCCCAGACCGAGCACAGCACTGCCGTCAGTAATTACCGCGACCAGGTTACCTTTCGCAGTATAGCGATATGCAGCTTCGGGATCAGCGACGATGGCCCTGACCGGTTCCGCAACGCCTGGTGTATAGGCCAACCCCAGGTCGTCCTGCGTGTGACAGGGTTTGGTAATCGAAATACTGATCTTGCCGGGCTCTGGTTGAGCATGGTAGTTCAGGGCAGCCTGTTTACGGTCCTTGGTCATAAATGTTTGTACAGATATTTAATATTAAGGAAACGCGCAATTATCGGTGATTGGCATGTGCACTGCAAATGGAAGCTTAAAAGGGCCCGTGTAATCATATACTCAACCTCATTGCACAATCTTGAACCGTTGACCGACTTGTGGTTGGCCGTCCGGGTAGATACCGTTGAGCAACCTCAGTTGTTCCAGCTGGTGTGACCGTAATGCCGAATCCGTTGCGATTTTTTCAGCATTATCACCCGGTTGTATTCGCTTCAGATGGATACGCAACGCCTTGGCGAACTTCGCCTCGTTGGCTCCGAGTGGGTGAAAAGATTTCGCAGTCGTGAGAAATTCACTATTGTATCTGTCAAGCCCGTCTTTATCCTTTGTGGCACCGATAAAAACAAAGGCATGTTCATTGAAAAATATGACGCAGAAACGGGTATCCCTCCTGCCATAAGTTGTCCTTACAGATGAAACGGCCGTGTATCCTTCCAGTCCGGCTGGATACATTTCTTCCTCCTGTTGCAGTCGGGTTAATTTCATCTTGATGGTCATAAATTCTCGCGGTGTATAGGGTCTGCCTACATCCTCGACGATCACCTGCATCAATCCATTCTTTGCGGGTGGCCGCGCAGTCAGACTGTCGGGGTTGTTGTCAATCCTCCAGCCTGCGGGAAAATCAAATGCAATACCTAATCCGCCATGATAAAACGCGTGATCCCGTATAATGCCTTCCCGCTCACTGTCGCCGAACACCAGGCCTTCGATATGATCCTGAAATCCTTCACGGTTATCATGATTCGCCGAGTCTGCCTTGAATTCATCGGCACTTGCGACGACTTCCTGAAGACGGGTGTCGTTATCGGGGTGAGACGCGAACACCCCGTGGTAGATCCTCGGCTCCCGTCCTTCTTCCGCCGAAAGTTGCCTTTCAAAATCCTCCTGGTCCTTGAGCACCCCGATGACCCTGATCATTGCCTGCGGATTGTAATCAGCGCGCGCCAGATATTCCGAACCCAGACGGTCGGCCTCTAGTTCATGTTCACGCCCGTATCCGCTGATTAATGCGCCGCCCAGGGTATTGAAGATACTATATGCCGCCTGTGTCTGTAATTCCGGCACAAAGATGGAGCCGATCGTATAACCGATATCGGCTGCACGTGCGGCACTGATCTGCCTGACGCTATGGCGAGCCGTGACATGGCCGATCTCGTGACCAAGCACCGCAGCAAGTTCGGCCTCGCTGTTCAGATAGGCGATTAATCCCCTGGTGATATAGACATAACCGCCGGGCAATGCAAAGGCATTCACCATGGGCGAATCAAGCACGGTAAAATGATATTCCAGTTCGCTGCGATGGCTCACCGCCGCAAGTGACTGGCCGATACCGTTAACATAGGTCTGCAGCGCGGCATCATCATAGGCACCGCCGTATTGTTTCATGATCTCCGGATTTGCATCACGGCCGAGCTTGATCTCGTCCTGTTCTGACAACATCACAAAATTACTTTGTCCTGTCACCGGGTTCACGGCGCATCCTGTAACCTGCAATATCAGCGCGAATACTGCCGGAATGACAGTGAAGAATAATCGACAGTGCTGACTCAACGCAGCACCTGTAATGCCACGGGATGGCGTATCCGCATCACCGTTTGACCCTTACCCTGATACATCCAGCCACGGGCGATTACCCGCTCGTCAAGAAATCCCTGAAGATTCACACCATCGAAGTAGGATAAATCCCGACGATCAATTCGCAATGCGATATCGTTCTCAAGATCGAGCCATACGGATTTATCCGTCTCACCGATATGTCTTACAGTGCCCTCAATGATATGAAAGGGATGAGAATTGCGTTTTATACTAAGGTTATCGGCATTGTCGTACGGAATCGACCATATACCTTTATGTTGCATCCGTGCGCGCATCTCGGCCTCCCTGTAACATTCTATATTCCACAGATTGGGAGGTACTGCGATCAGCGCCGCATAACCGTTTTCAAGCAACCAGGCCTCGACATTTTGCGATCCGGATATATACAGATGCGCGAGCCAGCGTTGATAGGTATCGCGGCGTTCGGAATCGAAACGGATACCCACCCTGGTGTGCGGTTTGAGTAGTGCAGACAAGGCATCACGAGCCTCGTCGGCGAACGGTTCGGACGGCCTGCCGTTCTTGCCCGTCTCCGCGGCGTTGATGCCGATCAATCGTATATGCCTGCCGTCATCGAGCTTAACCGTATCGCCGTCATAGACATAAGCGATCCGGGCAAATTCATCGATATGATCCGGCTCGCATCCCTGTCCTGCAACGGGTGCGGCAACCAGCAAAATGACTATCAACAGCAGGGGCTTAAAAACCATGAATTGTATTCTGGCATACATGTCACAAAAAAGGCGTCCCAAGGGACGCCTTTTTAACACCAGACTACGGCTATCGCTATCTCTTGATACCGTACTTTTGTTTGAACTTGTCGACACGTCCCGCTGTATCCACTATCTTCTGCTTGCCGGTATAAAAAGGATGGCAATTAGAACACACGTCAAGTCGCAGGTCCTTGCCCGCCGTGGAGCGTGTAATAAAGGTATTGCCGCAGGTACAGGTGACAGTTATTTCACCATACGCCGGATGGATATCGGATTTCATCAAAATCAACCTCTTAAATAACTATTGGATAATGCCGCTATCTGAGAAAAGCAGGGCGGAAAATCTTCCGAGGGCGCGTATTGTATGCAAATTACACCCGGTCGGCAAGTCAGCCGCTATGTTATGGAGTGATCACAACATCTATCGCAGCCGGGACCACAGACCGATCAGGCCCTCTAAGTTGTTGTAATTTTAGGGATTGACTAAAATGACAGCCAGTAACAGGAACACGACAATGCCAACACAAACGACCAGGATTAAGGCTTTTAAATTCGATTACCTCGGGATGGACAAGGATTCCATCAAGCATTCGCTCGCCAATCGGCTCGAGTACACCGTTGGCAAGGATCTCTATACAGCAACCATACGCGACTGGTTCAATACCACCACCTATGTCGTGCGTGATCGTTTGATCGAGCGCTGGATGGAAACCATGCGCACCTACTATCGGGTCGACGCCAAGCGCGTCTATTACCTGTCGATGGAATTCCTTATCGGCCGGACATTGTCCAACAGCCTGATGAATATGGGTATCTACAACGAACTGTCAAAGGCATTCGACGATATCGGTATCAGTTTCGAGGAAATCAGGGAGATTGAACCCGATGCCGCGCTGGGTAACGGTGGACTGGGACGGCTGGCCGCCTGCTTCCTTGATTCCATGGCCACGCTCGGTATCCCGGCTTACGGCTACGGAATCCGCTATGAATATGGCATCTTCAATCAACATATCGAGCACGGTCACCAGATCGAACACCCTGATAACTGGCTGAGGTATGGCAATCCCTGGGAGTTTCCCCGCGCCGAAGTACTGTATCCCGTGAAATTCAATGGTCGTGTCATTGAATACAAGGACGAAAACGGTACACAGCGTCATCACTGGATAGACACCGATGAGGTCATGGCCATGGCCTATGACACACCCATCCCCGGTTACCATACCAACACCGCCAATAATATGCGGCTCTGGTCAGCCAAGGCATCGCGCGATTTTGACCTGAAATATTTCAATGAAGGCAACTATATTAAAGCAGTCGAGGCCAAGACCCAGACCGAGAACATCTCCAAGGTGCTCTATCCCGATGACACGTCATACATGGGCAAGGAACTGCGACTCAAGCAACAATATTTCTTCGTGTGTGCATCGCTACAGGACATTCTTTACCGCTTCAACAAACAGCATGACGACCCTACCGAACTGCCCGACAAGGTCGCCATCCAGCTCAATGACACTCATCCGGCGATTGCCATCCCGGAGTTGATGAGAATCCTGATTGACAAACATCGTCTTGAATGGGATACGGCGTGGGACATCATTACCAGGACATTCGCCTACACCAACCATACACTGATGCCGGAAGCACTCGAGTCGTGGCCCGTACAATTATTCGAGAAGATGCTGCCACGGCACCTGAAGATCATATATGAGATCAATCATCACTTCCTCAAGGAGGTCACACACCGGTTCCCGGGTAACAGTGATATGGTGCGTCGGATGTCCATCATCGATGAAAGCGGCGAGCGTCGTATTCGCATGGCACACCTGGCCATCATAGGCAGCCACAAGGTCAATGGTGTTGCGAAACTGCATACTGAACTGATGAAAAGCACCATATTCGCCGACTTCAATCGCATTTATCCGGACAGGATCATCAACAAGACCAACGGCATCACGCCCAGGCGCTGGTTACATCACTGCAATCCCTTGTTGACCAGCCTCATATCCTCTCGTATTGGAAATGACTGGATCACGCATCTCGATGATATAAAAAACATCATGACCCTTGCCGACGATCCGGCATTCCTCGATGAGTTTACCCGGATCAAATGGATGAACAAGCAGCACCTCGCGAAACTGATCCATAAACGTCTATCCATTGACGTCAATGTCGACTCAATGTTCGATGTGCAGATCAAGCGTATCCACGAATACAAACGGCAATTGCTCAACATCCTCCATGTCATCACCCTATATAACCGCATCCGGTCCAACCCGGAATCGGACATCGTGCCCCGTACCATGATCTTTGCCGGCAAGGCGGCGCCTGGTTATACCATGGCAAAACTCATCATCAAGCTCATCAACGATGTCGCGGACATCGTCAACCATGATCCTGTGATTGACAACCGGCTCAAGGTGGTTTTTATACCCAATTACGATGTTTCGACAGCAGGCGATATCATTCCTGCAGCAGAACTGTCCGAACAGATCTCCACTGCGGGCACCGAGGCCTCGGGAACCGGCAACATGAAACTGGCGCTCAACGGTGCCCTGACGATCGGCACCCTGGACGGGGCCAACGTCGAAATCCGCGAAGAGGTCGGCGAAGAGAATATCTTTATCTTCGGCAACACCATCGAGGAGGTCATCGCATTACGTGACCGGGGTTACAATCCCCTGGATTACTATCATGCCAATGACGAACTGCGGCAAGTGCTAGACATGATCGGCTCGGGATTCTTTTCCCCGAACGATCCTAACCTGTATCAACCGATCTTAGATTCACTGTTGCAAGGCGGAGATCATTACCTGCTGCTCGCAGATTACCAAGCCTATGTGGCATGCCAGGAGGATGTCGGCGAACTGTACAAAAATCCCCACGAATGGGCACGCAGGGCCGTTATCAACGTCGCCTGCATGGGCAAATTCTCCAGTGATCGCACCATTGAAGAGTATGCCAGGGAAATCTGGAACACCAAACCGGTAAACATTGAACTGAACAATTGAACCTGACGGTCGCTCGTATTCAGGTCGAGGAGTGGCGATTGTGAGGAGCGGAATTAACAACCCGCTTAATGAGCACCGGGGAAAGTGCCGCAACGGAGTATTGGGGCAAAATTAAGGCGATTGTATACTTTACAAACCCAAGTATTTTGTACTAGAATGTCTCCATAGTATCATTAATTCAAGGAGATAATACATGTGTAACCTAACAGCCCCGCATTTCCAAGACGCAGAGAAGGCTAGAAAATATCTAGAGAACCTACGCTGGCCTGATGGCCCTGTTTGTCCTCATTGTGGAGGCATTGAGAAGATATACACAATGAAGAGTAAAAAGGCTAGAGCAGGTTTATATAAATGTGGTGATTGTCGGAAACAGTTCACAGTAACCGTAAAGAGTCTGTTTGAAGATAGCAAGATACCCTTGAATAAATGGCTCATGGCTGTCTTTCTAATGTGTTCCAGTAAGAAAGGAATTAGCTCTCACCAGCTTCATAGAATGTTGGGCGTAACTTACAAGTCTGCATGGTTTATGACTCACCGTATCCGCGAAGCCATGAAAGATCCAATTTTCTCTAAGCTTGGTGGTGGTGGCGGTATAGTAGAAGTAGATGAAACTTTTTGGGGTAATCGCAAACCAAGAGGACAGAAGAAAGGTAGAGGCTATCATCATAAAGAGAAAATATTTTCTCTCATTGAACGTGGTGGTGAGGTTCGCTCTTTCCATGTGAAAGCTGTTAATGCCAAAACCTTAAAGCCGATCATGAAAGAACAAATAGACGCTTCCGCTCATGTTATGACAGACGAAGCGGCTCAATATGTACCGCCGCGCAACCAATACGGCCCAAATGCTAGAAAACCCCTCGAAGATGATTTTGCTAAGCATAGTGTCGTTAATCACAGTCACGGCGAATATGTTAGAGGCAAAGCCCACACAAACACAATTGAGAGCTATTTCAGCATCTTAAAACGTGGATTAATTGGCACTTTTCACCACGTTGGCCCGCAACACTTAAAAAGATATATCGTCGAGTTTGATTTTCGTTACAATAATCGTCATATAGATGATGTAGAACGTGCCGATAAGGCATTGAAAGGTATAGCAGGAAAACGGTTGTTGTATTCAAATTGAGTCAATAAACAACCTAGGAAGGTAAGTATGAATTTAAATAGAGATAAGCTTAAAGCAGCCGTCCATTATATATGTGGAAGTGTGGATGATCCTATTAAGCTTGGAGCGACAAAACTGAATAAGATACTTTGGTATTCAGATATTATCGCTTTTCTTAAATGGAGTAATCCGATCACGGGTGAAACATATGAAAAAAGGCAATATGGGCCTATGCCTAGTCACATATACGGAATTCTTGAAGAATTGAGACAAGAAGGAAAAATACATATTTCTGATGTCGGACATTTTGGTAGAGTTAAAAAACAATATGTATGTTTGGAAGAACCTACCACTGAAATTTTTAATGCTGATGAAATAAGTATAATAGATCAGATGATTAGCTCTATATGTGACAAACATACAGCTACATCTATTAGCGACATGACGCATGATGCTATATGGGAAATGGCTCGCATTGGGGAACCTATACCATATGTAGCGGTGTTAGCATCTGCATTAGGTGAATTGAATGGTTCTGATATGGAATGGGCAAAAAGGGAGGCTTCTAGATTCGCGGGATAGGGATTTTCAATGATTTGGTTTTTTTCTGCTAAGACAGTAATAGAAGAAAATGCAGTTTCAGAAGCGATTGATCAAGCAAAAGCAAGATACAATAGGATTGATGATCTGTATGAGGGATTAAAATGGCGGCTAGCAAGGCAGCCAGATGATGCTCATGTGCCAATTCCAGATGTAGAAGGATTCCATACTATAAAAACTATACGCTGGTTAATTGAAGGTGTTCCAGTTATACAGGCGGTATATCGTATAACTGATGATGAGATAATTATCACGTCAATCAGGATTATTGATCCAGATGAAGAAGACTGAAAAAGAGACTAAGCAGCTTGCCGAGCAAGTATTAAAAACGATGCTTAATACTCCCCCGCCTAAAAAGGATAAATCAACAAAAAAGAAACCGGCTAAAAAATAGCCGGTTTTTAATTAACGGAGGTTATTATTATGGGAGATGTTATCTACTTAAAGCATTACGGTGCTGAACATTCATCGGAGGTTGAAGGTTTTGTATTAACATACCTTCCCATAAATCCCGAATTAAATGCTGGGGAACAGCCAATGCGTGAACATGGGTTGCCCCTTTTCGGACGGCCTCATCCCATCTCTCATGGGAAGATAACCGAGTTTTAAAACTATCCGCTTGTCCAACATACAACGGATACCAATGAACCGCCGTAATATAGGTAAAAATATACAATCCAGAAACATCATTCCAAACCGTATTTTCTTTCGTGTATATATCGAATTGAAGATTATTGCCATTACCTAATGGCCAACTACATTTTGCAGTCATTTCATTTCCCTCGTCGTGTTTAAGTGTTATCCCATGAACTCAAGGGGGTAAAAGGAGGGCACGAATGAGGAATAAAAGCTTGTTATCCTCGCTGGGTTCTGTCGGAACGAGCTTGAGGTTACTGCTTATAACCTGTGTATCCGGATATCCCTTACACAGCTTGGGCTCCCTGCCGTATCACAATATGTAGATTCGTGACGTCAATATATTGTGATTACGGTATGGGATTATTCTGACTGTTTTTTGTGGTTTTGTAAAGTATACAATACCGAAAATTAACGCTTCATGGCGTCGAAAAATTCGGCATTAGTCTTCGTATCCTTCAGCTTGTCCAGCAGAAACTCCATCGCCGCCAGCTCGTCCATGGGATGCAGCAGTTTACGCAGGATCCACATCTTCTGCAGTTCATCCGGCTTGGTCAGCAATTCTTCGCGGCGCGTGCCTGAGCGGTTGAGGTTGATGGCGGGATAGATGCGTTTCTCGGCGATACGACGGTCAAGATGCAGTTCCATGTTACCCGTACCCTTGAACTCCTCGTAGATCACGTCATCCATACGTGAACCGGTATCGATCAGGGCGGTGGCGATGATCGTCAGGCTTCCTCCTTCCTCGATGTTACGCGCTGCGCCGAAAAAACGTTTGGGTCGTTGCAGTGCATTGGCATCGACACCACCTGTCAATACCTTACCCGAGGATGGCACCACGGTGTTGTAAGCACGCGCCAGGCGGGTGATCGAATCCAGCAGGATCACCACATCGCGTTTATGTTCTACCAGGCGCTTGGCCTTCTCGATTACCATTTCCGCTACCTGGACATGCCGACTGGCAGGTTCATCGAAGGTACTGGAGATGACCTCGCCACGCACCGAACGCGCCATCTCGGTCACCTCTTCGGGACGCTCGTCGATCAACAACACCATCATGTGACATTCGGGATTCTTGGTGGTGATAGAATGCGCAATGTTTTGCAGCATCATCGTCTTGCCGGCCTTCGGTGGCGAAACGATCATGCCGCGCTGGCCCTTGCCGATCGGCGAGACCAGTTCGATGATCCTTGCCGTAATATCCTCGGTACTGCCGTTGCCAATTTCCAGCATCAGGCGTTCATTGGCAAACAGGGGGGTGAGGTTTTCGAACAATACCTTGTTCTTGGCGACCTCGGGAGGCTCGAAATTGATCGAGCTGACCTTTAGCAGGGCGAAATAGCGTTCACCCTCCTTCGGTGGCCTGATTTTTCCCGCAACAGTATCACCTGTGCGCAGGCTGAATCGCCGAATCTGGCTCGGTGACACGTAGATGTCATCCGGCCCCGCAAGATAGGAACTGTCCGCCGAACGTAAAAAACCGAAACCGTCCTGCAAAATCTCCAGCACACCCTCACTGTGAATATCTTCGCCTTTTTTTGCCTGCGATTTGAGTATCGAAAAGATCACATCCTGTTTACGTGATCTGGCCATGCCTTCTATGCCCATCGAATGAGCGATTTCAATCAGCTCTGAAGCCGGTTTTTCTTTAAGTTCGGTAAGGTTCATAAATGCAAATAGGTTTTCAGGTTAAGTTGAAGGTTGAAGTGATACAGATTCATGGGCATCCGCCCACAAGGCAGACAAGCGGCAACGCAATTTCTTAAACTAGTTAATTTTTAAACGGGAATTTGCCGGTCAATGGCGCTGTTGTTGTTGTCTTTGTTGTAACGCTACCACTATTCAAAAACAGTGTCTAGCATTTTGGCGCTTACTGGGAATATATCACAATTAAATATTACTGTCGAGAAAGGCTGACAACTGCGATTTTGAGACCGCGCCGACCTTGGTCGCTTCCACGTTACCGTTTTTAAACAACATTAATGTCGGTATGCCGCGGATCCCGTATCGCGGGGGTGTGGCAGGGTTTTCATCGATGTTGAGCTTGGCAATCTGCAACCGGCCTTCGTATTCAGTGGCGATCTCACCCAGTATGGGTGCTATCATCTTACACGGTCCGCACCATTCCGCCCAGAAATCCACCAGCACCGGGCCATCGGCCTTAAGCACCTTATCCTCGAAATTATCATCGGTAACCGGAATCGTATTGTTACTCACTTCTGTATATGCCTCCGTAAATAAAAACCTTAATATCTAAAAACCATCGGACAAAAACCAGGCGACTTATTTAGAATATTCAAACAGGGTAGACTACCCGCGTGGCGGATATGAAACAACAGGATATAGGCGATACCGACATTTCACAAGTAGCTCGGACGGATCAATCACCGGGCCGACCAGTGACAATGATAACCACGTTAGATACCACGACATGAGTGACAAACATCTGACAGATGTCCGTTTTACATCCTTTGACCTTGCTCAACCCTTGACGCAAGGCATTGATGAAATGGGCTTTTTATACTGCACCCCGATTCAGGCCGAGGCCCTCCCCATCGCTCTTGCCGGTCACGACGTGGCGGGTCAGGCACAGACCGGTACCGGCAAAACCGCCGCTTTCCTGATTGCGATGATGCATCATCTGTTAAACAGCAGATGGTCAGATACGGCCATGGATCAACCGCGCGGCTTCATTCTGGCACCGACACGGGAACTCGCCATCCAGATCCACAAGGAGGCTGTGGCCATCGGTAAATACACAGGTCTCACCATTGGCGTTGTTTATGGTGGTGAGGGCTACGAATCACAAAAGGAGATGATCGCTGCCGGGATCGACATCCTGATCGGTACACCCGGCAGGGTCATAGATTTCTTCAAACAGCAACTTTTCAACCTGCGCCATATTGAAGTGGTGGTGCTGGATGAGGCCGACCGCATGTTCGACCTCGGTTTTATAAAAGATATCCGCTATCTGTTACGGCGTATGCCCAGTCCGGACAAGCGCATCAACATGCTGTTTTCGGCAACCTTGTCCTGGCGCGTCATGGAACTTGCCTATGAACACATGAACAATCCGCAACTGATCCGCATCGAGCCTGACAATATCGCTGCGGACAAGGTCAAGCAAACCATCTATTACACTGCCAACCAGGAAAAGATACCGCTGCTGCTCGGCCTGCTCAGGTTGATCGATCCCAAGCGCACCATCATCTTTGTCAACACCAAGCATACCGGCAATCAACTGATCGACTACCTGCAGGCAAACGGGCTGATGGCCGAAATCCTCTCGGGCGACGTCCCGCAAAAACGCAGACTGCGTTTGTTGATGCAGTTTCAGAAGGGTGACCTCCCCTTGCTGGTCGCCACCGACGTCGCCGCCCGTGGCCTGCACATCCCCGATATCAGTCATGTCATCAATTTTGACCTGCCTCAGGATCCGGAAGATTACGTCCATCGCATCGGCCGCACCGCCCGCGCAGGGGCAAGCGGTGACGCCATCAGCTTTGCATGTGAGGATTTTGCCTTCTCCCTTCCTGACATAGAGGCCTACATCGGACACAAGATACCGACTCAATCCATTACGGCAAACATGTTGGTAACGCCACAGCCCCCGGCTCGTAAAAAGAAACAGAAACACAAGCCGCACAAGAAAAACCGCCGCCACAGAAACACCAGGCATCCGGCCGAGAAGCTTAAATAGCCATGGATACGTCAGTTGTCGACAATGAGATTGCCATTCGACTAGGCTGCTTTTTTGGTGTATTTACACTCATGGCCGTGTGGGAACTCCTCGTGCCCTACCGCATGCTCACAACCTCCAAGCCACGGCGCTGGTTGTATAACCTGTCGATGGTATCTCTCAATAGCATATTGCTGCGCGTGATCTTTCCGGCCGCGGCGGTCGGTATGGCCCTGACGGCCGCAGAGCGACACTGGGGCCTTTTCAACAATGTCGGCATGCCTGTGTGGCTCAGTATCGTGACCTCGGTCATCATCCTTGATTTCGTGATATATCTGCAACACGTCGTCTTTCACGCGGTACCGACCTTATGGCGCTTGCACATGGTGCATCACACCGATCTGGACATCGACGTGTCAACGGGTAACCGCTTTCATCCCGTGGAAATCATCCTCTCCATGCTTATCAAGATCGCGGCTGTCAGCGTCATCGGGCCTCCCGTCATGGCGGTGATTATCTTTGAAGTGCTGCTGAACGCGACCTCGATGTTCAACCACAGCAACATACGGTTATCCAATGGCATCGACAGGCTACTACGTCTGTTTGTTGTTACACCCGACATGCACCGCGTACATCATTCGGTGATCAAGCGTGAAACAAACAGTAACTACGGTTTCAACCTGCCGTGGTGGGATCGCCTGTTCGGCACATATCGGGATCAACCAGAGAAGGGACATCTCGACATGGCCATCGGCCTCGAGCAGTACCGTGATGAGAAGGAACTGACCTTTCCCGGGCTGATTCTGCTACCGGTCACCGGCCGCTTGGGTGCATACCCGATCAACCGTTCCGACGAATGACCCTGGCAAATTATGTCGCATCCCTGGCACAGCGGAATCCCAGGTCATCATGGTGAGACTTGGGATCGAGATAGAAGCGGTAGGCACCGCGTTGAAACAGTTTCAGGGCATAATGACCCTCACCACCCCACGCGGCGCCTCTGATCACCTTGTACTGTTCACCGAAGTCCTTACTTTGATAATCGGTATGCGGATAGGGCTGATACCAGTCACTGACCCATTCCGAGACGTTGCCCGCCATATCGTATACACCGTAAACCGATTTATCTCCCTGATAGGAACCGACCGGCGCAACCCCGTCATCCCACAATTCCTCGCCCGTATTGCTGATACCGACTGTCCAGGTGTTGCCCCACACAAACTCATTGCCTTCTTTGCCACGCGCTGCTTTCTCCCATTCCTCCTCGGTCGGCAGGCGCTTGCCTGCCCATTTACAATACGCATTCGCATCCTCCCAGCTGACCTCTATAACCGGCAGATAGTCCATGTAGGTAAAGCGCTTTTCGATTGCATCGAGCAGTTGTTCCTTGCTCATCGGGCGGGTGTCGATGTCGAGCTTGAATACCTTCACGACCAGATTCCGGATCTTTTCCACGTCCTGTTTGTTGAGGCGTTCCCGCGCCATGCTCAACAGGTAACCATCAAAAACCCAGTACTCCGGTGGTCTGTGATGCTCGGCGGTGACGAATCTGCGGTACTGGCCGTTAGTCACCTCATAACGATCGATATAAAAGGCATCGAGGTCAACATTATGTTCAGGATGTTCATCGAGATACCAGGGCTTGGCGTTACCAAACTCACCGGCACTCCTGGTCTTGTCCACTTTGTCGCTGCCCATGATAAACTCACCCGCCGGAATCAGTACCATCTCGTCATCCAGTGATGAGGCCTCGGCACCACGGGGATTGGCTGTTCCTGTCTGCTCTTCTGCAATTGCAATGGTTTCGGATGTCGACAAGGCGAACACCACGATAAATATCAAAGACATTGTTCTATATATGTTTTGAGATACTGGCATCGTTTTTTTCCGTCCCGTGACTGTCGTCCGGCGATTGTCCATCGGCATCCTTTGCACATCTGAATCCGAAACTCTTGTTCTTGGTTGTCCTCATGAAGAACGATCGGTTATAGGTCGGCGCCGACAATCCACATTTATAAAACGAACAATCCCACCATGAACCGCCCTTCAGAGTCTTGTACTTTTCACCATAATTTTCCGTGACATGGGTATTGCCCGGATATGGTTGGTACCACGAAGATGTCCATTCCCAGACATTGCCTGACATGTCATACAAGCCATATACACTGACCCCTTCCTTGAAGGCGCCTACGGGTGTGGTATCACCATCCTGTTTGAGGGATATCCAGCGCTGCGGCATGTTGGCCTTGCGGATATCGAAGGTGTTGCCCCACGGATACGATCTGCCGTCCGTGCCCCGGGCGGCCTTTTCCCATTCCTCATCCGTCGGCAGGCGCTTGCCGGCCCAGGTGCAGTAATCGACTGCATCATACCAGTTCACGTAGGTCACGGGATGATCCACCTTGCCTTTTGGGTATGTCCGGTTGGTAAAATTGCGCGGCGACTTGTGCCCCGTTGCGTCAATAAATTTTTTATACTGCAGGTTGGTTACTTCATATTTATCGATATAAAACGCATCCAGATTCACTGTGTGCTGTGGCCCTTCGTCAGGCAGACGCTCATCCGTTCCCATGATAAATTTACCCGCAGGTATCAGCACCATCTCGTTGGGTTCGGCACCGATACGCGTCTCGTCATAATACATCTGGACACTCATTCCCGCCTTATCATCACCCGCTGCAAGTTGAGCCTGTGAAGATTCCGTGAGCTCCTCTTCCATTTCACTCTTCCGACTGACTGTCATCATTTTGCCGCTGCTGTTGTTGGCATGACAGGCGACGCATTCTCCGATGATGCGCTGATTCAGCATCGGGTGAGTCTGGCTTGTGTGACAACTGTAACAGTCATCGTTGTCATGATGGGTCACTTTCCTGGCATATACATTCGCCGAACTGGAGAAAGCGATCGCCGCAATGAAAGCCATAGCCGAGAAAAATCCAATCAGCGGGGGATATCCATTCATCGCTAAAACGTCCTGCAGATTAAAAACCTGTCATGATACCCGATCACGCACTGATCATCACGCTGGCAACCTCACGGGTAGTAACCGGCGGTAATCGGCACCGGTTACACATCGGGTGTAAAGAATGCCAGTGAAAATCATTAGTGAAAATCATTCCGGATCAACTTGCGCACTGCGAATACAAAGGTAAACAATCAGTTACCTGTAATGTACTACAAGGATCATGAATCACTGATGAACGGGACGACTTTTCTTACCAAACCGTAATTTCCACCATGAACGTCTCCATTCAACTGCTTCACTGCCCTGGATTATCCCTAAATGCCCATAATACGCGGATTTCCCGGCTTTCGCCTTGACACCCGACCGCTCGCATGGCATAAAATCCGGAACCGTTTCGCTAGACCTATACCCCGAAACGGGTTGATGGGGGATATCGGGAGAATTCACGCTAGGCCAACTAGTCTACCGAGTCATTCTGTAGAGCGATTTGCTATACGTTTATATACACGTTGGATAACAACACCCAAAAGGAGAAAAATATGATGTCACGTTGGTTAAGTGTTGCTGCAGCAGCAGCTTTTATGGTGTCGGCAGGCTCAGCAAGCGCCATCGAAAAGGACGCCGCGCTGGCACTCGCCAAAAAGAGCGGATGTCTTGCCTGTCACAGTATTGAGAAAAAGGTTGTCGGCCCTGCTTGGATGGACGTATCGAAAAAGTACAAAGGTGATAGTTCAGTCAAGGATACACTGGTCAACAAGGTAAAGACCGGTGGCAAGGGTAACTGGACCGAAGTCACGGGTGGCGTTCCGATGCCTCCGTACTCACCGCGTGTTTCGGATGCAGATATCGAAACACTGGTTGGTTTCGTGCTGTCACTCGCGCAATAATTCAAGCAACCTCAATAATAGGCAAAAGCCAGCGTTTTCGCTGGCTTTTGTTTTTTATCCCGCTACTCCACATTGCCTATTCCACGTTGAAGGCGAACCGCATTCCCTCGTGGTAATGGCTTTCTAGCTCGCCATCGTCTTCCCGTTCGACAATATTACAGAACAGCACATAGCGGCCGGGTTTCAGGTCAAACCTCGCTTCCTGTGTACTGTCAGGTGAGAATTCCTCTATCTCGCCAATAAACTCCCCGGCCTCGTTTTCATTAACCTTGCCATCTCGCATCGGCAGTTTGTCCAGAGGCAGATCTGTTTTCACTATGACCAGTTCATGTTTCTCCTTGCCATGATTGCTCGCCCTGAATGTAACGGTACCGGCCTTGACATGATCGGTATCCGAGTTGATGTGCCACTCCTTCAATTCAATGTTAACCACAGCACTTTGACCAGCCCGGGTATTTGCAACCGCGGCTGTCGATAACGCAGCCGCAACCATCACAACATAGATGGATCTTGTGTAATGATTCAGTTTCATATGTCCCTCGCCTACACCTGTAAAACAATTAATAAGAATAATAATGATTCTCATTAATAAGTCAATCGCCCTGAACACTCCCCTGTAACTTAATAAATACTTATATATTATAAAGTTAAAGGCCTGTCTTGCACCTCATGTCCTACAGGGTTGAGATGGCGATGATCAATGCGACCCGCCGTTATCGATTGGAGATGTTTGTATGGAATATTGTACGCTGGAAAGCAGCTGACAAACGATGGGAGACACGTCTACCGGGTCGCATCACAACCCGCATGTACCCGGCACCGCAGGCCGGAGTTTATACCTCGACCATCTCGAAATCTTCCTTGCCCGCGCCGCAATCGGGACAGGTCCAGTTGAGAGGGATATCCTCCCAGCGGGTACCCGGGGCAATCCCGTGTTCAGGCAGTCCTTCAGCCTCGTCATAGACAAAACCGCAGATTACACACATGTATTTCTTCATAACGTTTATCCCGATTGAATGATATTGAGTTACAGGCTACGGTTTTCAAGACAGGAATTAATCATATTACCTTCAACGCCAACTGCTACTCCGTTTTATTGATGTTAGAATAGCCGCGCGTGATTACCAAAATCACATCAGTTCATCATATCAAACACCGCGTGATGATGTGTGATCCCGCGTAACAGCGTGAAACATCCCTGGCTATTGTCCGACAGACGATCGGCTCTGTATGGTATACGATTCATGGTCCTGGTGACGAAAACGGTTTAGATACATGCCAACACAACAAATAATCCCTGTCGTCATGGCACTGTCGGGGAGTGATCCGACTGGAGGCGCCGGGATACAGGCCGATATCGAGACCCTCGCCAGTATGGGCTGTCATACCGCTCCGGTAATCACCGCTGTGACCGTACAGGACACGCAGGATGTGAAGAGCTTTGCCGCTATCGATCCCACCCTGGTGATCCAGCAGTCGCGTGCCGTGCTGGAAGACATCAACGTCGCTGCGTTCAAGATTGGTATGGTGGGCAGTGTCGAGATCGTCGAGGCCATCCACAGCCTGCTGATCGATTACCCCGACATACCGGTGATACTGGATCCCGTACTGATCGCAGGTGGCGGCACTGAACTTGCCGATGATGAGATCCGAGTTGCCATGACTGAGCTGTTGTTTCCACTGACTACCATGCTGACCCCAAACAGCAACGAAGCGCGACTGCTGGCTCCGGAAGGTGATAACCTCGAAGCATGTGCCCAGGAGATCCTCGATAAAGGCTGTGAATTCGTATTGGTCACAGGCACGCACGAGGCGACACCGTATGTCACGAATATTCTCTACGGTAACCGGCGACGGATCGAAACGTACGACTGGGAACGCCTGCCCGGCACCTATCATGGTTCCGGTTGCACACTATCATCGGCCATCGCCGGACTGCTTGCGCAAGGGATTGATCCCGTGACCGCCGCACATGAAGCGCAGGAATATACCTGGGAATCACTCAAACAGAGTTATCGAATCGGCATGGGTCAATACATTCCGAACCGTCTGTTCTGGGCGCGCGGACACGCAGAAAGTGAGTCATGACACAATGCTGATCAAGGGCCTGTATGCGATCACCGATACACGCCTTACCGGAAAGGCGCTGCTCGAAAAAACGCGCCAGGTGATCGAGGGAGGGGCGACATTGATCCAGTACCGCGCCAAGACCGTAGATATGCATCTGCGCTCCAGGGATGCGCGTGGTCTGCGGGTATTATGCGAGCATTATGATACGCCCTTTATCATCAATGATGACGTCACACTGGCCCAGGAGTGCGGTGCTCACGGCGTACATCTGGGCAAGGGCGACGAAACGATCCAGCAGGCGAGGGCGGTGTTGGGCACACATGCCATCATCGGCGCATCATGCTATAACGATCTCGACCGCGCGAGGACGGCGCAGGAATCGGGCGCCGATTACGTGGCCTTCGGCCGCTTTTTCACATCATCGACCAAGCCTGACGCGGTACCCGCACCGATCGCGCTGATTGGTCAGGCGAAGTCTCTGCTGAAGGTCCCCGTCGTTGCAATCGGAGGTATCACACCGGATAACGCGGTACCACTGGTCGCCGCAGGTGTCGATGCCGTGGCGGTCATCAATGGTCTCTTTGGACAGCCAGATCCCCGTCACGCCGCGCGACGTTATGCACGATTGTTTTATCTGGTAGAACGCAGCCGTTCTTTTGCATAACATGCAATGACAACCAGAACCATCTAACGCCATAAGCAGGAATCCAAACATGACACGTTCACACAATCTTTTTATCAAGGCCCAACAGCATATCCCGGGAGGGGTCAACTCTCCGGTTCGCGCCTTCCACGGCGTCGGCGGCGAGCCGCTGTTCTTCAAACGCGGCAGGGGGCCCTATCTCTACGACGAGGACGACAATCAGTATATTGATTACGTCGCCTCCTGGGGGCCGATGATCCTAGGTCACGCCCATCCCGAGGTTGTCAACGCCGTCAAGGATACCGTCGACAAGGGCCTTGGTTTCGGCGCACCGACAGAAATCGAGATCAAGATGGCGGACAAGATCTGTGAGTTGATGCCCTCGATCGAACTGGTACGCATGGTCAACTCGGGCACCGAGGCGACGATGAGCGCGATCCGACTGGCGCGTGGTTTCACCGGGCGCGACAAGATCGTAAAGTTTGAGGGTTGTTATCATGGCCATTCGGATTCCCTGCTGGTCAAGGCGGGCTCCGGCGCACTAACGCTAGGTGTACCGACATCACCAGGCGTACCGGTCGCGCTCGCCGAACACACTATCACCCTGACTTATAATGACCTTGACCAGGTGCGCGATGCCTTCACACACATCGGTCATCAGATCGCCTGTATCATCGTCGAACCCGTCGCGGGCAACATGAACTGCATCCCACCCGTGGTCGGCTTCCTGCAAGGTCTGCGCGAGATCTGTGATGAATACGAGTGCGTGTTGATCTTCGATGAGGTGATGACAGGCTTTCGTGTCGCGCTTGGTGGCGCGCAACAACTCTATAACGTTACGCCGGACCTGACCACGCTGGGTAAAATCATCGGCGGCGGTTTGCCGGTCGGTGCCTTCGGTGGCAGACGCGAGATCATGGAACAGATCGCGCCACTGGGTCCGGTCTACCAGGCGGGTACACTGTCAGGCAATCCAGTCGCGATGGCGGCGGGGCTTGCGACGTTGAACCAGATCAACTGGCCTGATTTTCACGACAATCTGGAAAAAACGACCAAGCGACTCCTCGACGGGCTGGTAACACGCGCCAAGGCATTCAACATACCGCTGACGACAAATCATGTCGGCGGGATGTTCGGCCTGTTCTTCACCGAGGAATCCACCATCGAGAATTTCAGCCAGGTGATGAACTGCAACCTCGACAGGTTCAAGCTGTTCTTTCACGAGATGTTACAGGAAGGAGTATATTTCGCGCCGTCGGCGTTCGAGGCCGGGTTCGTCTCAGCGGCGCACGACAAGAACAACATCAAGTCAACGATCATTGCATCCGAACAGGTGTTCTCGAAACTGTAATTACGGGATGAATGACGCATGGCGATGAAATACAAACCACTGGGTCGTACCGACCTGACCGTTAGCCAGATCTGTCTCGGTACGATGACATGGGGCGAACAGAACACCGAGCCCGATGCACATGAACAACTCGACGCGGCAATCGATGCCGGCATCAACTTTATCGATACGGCCGAGATGTACCCGGTACCGCCGTGTGCCCAGACCTATGGCCTGACTGAAACCTACATCGGCACATGGCTGGCCAAACGTGGTAATCGTGACAAGGTGATACTCGCCACCAAGGTCACTGGCCGTTCCGGATCCTTTCCCTATCTGCGTGACGGCAAGCCGTGTCTCGACCGGCGTAACATCGAGACCGCGCTCAACGACAGTCTCAAGCGCCTGCAAACGGACTACGTTGATCTCTATCAACTGCACTGGCCGGACCGCAATACGAATTTTTTCGGCCAGCTCGGTTACCAGCACAAGGCCGACGAGGTCACAGTGCCGATTGCCGAGACCCTGCAGGTACTCGGCGACCTGGTCAAGTCCGGCAAGGTGAGGCACATCGGGTTGTCCAATGAAACCCCGTGGGGCACGATGACATTCCTGTGCTCGGCCGAACAACAAGGACTGCCGCGTGTAGCGAGCATCCAGAACCCCTATAATCTTCTCAACAGGAGCTTTGAGGTCGGTCTCGCCGAAGTCGCCCATCGCGAAGACACGGGGCTGCTCGCATATTCACCGCTGGGCTTCGGTATGCTGAGTGGTAAATACCTTCACGGCGCGCGGCCACACGGTGCGCGTCTGACACTGTTCGACCGCTTCACCCGTTATACCCACAACATCGCGCAATGGGCCACGCAGGCCTACGTGGAACTGGCGGAAAAACACGGCCTCGATCCGGCACAGATGGCGCTCGCCTTCGTCAACTCGCGCAGCTTTCTGACCAGCACGATCATAGGCGCTACCTCGATGGAGCAATTGCATGACAATATCAAAAGTATCGACATCGAATTATCGGCCGACGTCATCGAAGGTATTGAGAACATCCACCGGCAAAGCCCCAACCCGGCACCATAATCACGACGACGAACGTGTCAGGATACAATCTCACACGCACATCCATCCTGCTTGTATGCCTGTCGGTGATGATCTACCCCGTATCGCACGCGGCGCCTGTCATTACCGCAGTTAGCCCGCAACACCTCGATGCTGGCGGGCAGGGCGAGGTCACCCTGCATGTCAACGGCTGGCAACCCGATGACAGCATCACTCTCAGCCCAGGTGGGCCTTACCTTAAACACACCCTGCAACTGGAAGGCAAGGTCAATGACATCGCTGTTACAGGACATTATCTCTATGCTGCTTCAGATGATCATGGCCTGTTGATCGTTGATATCACGCGTCCATTCGAGCCGATCCTCGTCGGCCACTGGGACATCAGCAACAGGCTGACCCGGCTTGCGCTTGCCGGAAACCGGATCTTCGCAGCCAATGATACCTATATATATAGTATAAATATCACCCGGCCTGAAGCGCCTGTTTTAAACGGTAAAATACCCATCGATGTCCCGGTCAATGATCTCATCAGCGAAGATGATCGCGCCTATGTACTACTGGATAACAACAGGCTGTTGATCCTCACTGGCGATTCCATTAATCAACCCGGACACATCGCAATGGCAAACGTTGCTGCTTCATCGCGGCAAATCTTTGTCGACAACGGTTATCTGTATCTTGCGGCCGATCGTCAGGGCCTCATTGTCTACGATGTACAGGACCCGACAACCATTAAACAGGTCGAAAATTTTCACACCACCGGCCCGGCACTGGATGTGATGGTCTCGGATGGACTGGCATATGTCGCCATGGGCGATAACGGTCTCACCATTCTTGATGTCTCAGACCCCACACAAGTCAACTGGATGGGCAGTCACCAGCAACTCGGGCACGTCGACAGGGTAATGATACGCAACGGCCTGTTAATCGTATCAGATGATGCATCGAAACTGTTCGCGATGGATACGGATATTCCTGCGATGCCGGCAATACAATCCGCATATCAGGTAGATGGTCCCCTTTGTTGCTACCTGCCGTATTCGGATGGCGCACAAACCGTCGTCTATGCCGCCGCGGGCGATACATTGCTGGCAATCGATTTCGCTGTGACACCACCAGTACTGAGCAACGAAGGCCTCGATTTCGGACAGGGCGTCAACTTCGGCGGTGAACGGCGTTTGTTTATCCGGAACGATATCGCCTATGTCGCCGACTGGTTTTCCGGCATCCATCTCTATGACATCAGCAAGCCGGATACCCCGAAGATGTTATCGAGTTTTCACACCAGGGGCTCACCCAAAGGTATTGTGGTAAGAAATAACTATGCCTATGTCGCCGATGATGACCATGGTTTACAGGTCATCAACATCAGCGATCCCCGCAACCCGGAAAAAGTGTCTGACCTGCTAACCCCCGGCCTGGCCTATACACCGATCCTCGATGGCGACAGCTTATATCTTGCCAGTCACCGTGGCGGTTTTCAGATAATTGATATAAGCAACGTCCACAACCTGCAAATCATCGGCGGTGTCAATACACCCGGCAAGTCGTGGTCGATTAAGGCCGCCAATGATATTGCCTACGTCGCCGACGATGACACGGGCCTGCTGGTCTTCGATGTTAGCGATCCCACCGAGCCACAGCTGATCGGCCAGTTCAACCCCGGTGGTAATGCCGAGGAAGTATTACTCGATAACGACATTGCCTACGTCGCCTTCTTTGATCGTGGCGTTTACGTGCTCGACATCAGCGACCCCTCCAATCCGAGGCGAATCGGTCATGTCATGACACCGGGTAATGCCAGGGGGCTCGAACTTGTCAGTGTCCATAAAAGAAAGCATCTTTATGTTGCCGACTGGCTGTCCGGTATCCAGGTCATCGATATCGGTGAGCCGACAAATCCACACATCATCGGTAGTTACGACACCAGGGGCGCAGCTTGGGGACTGCGTATCAAGGGTCATTATGCCTTCGTGGCCGACTGGTGGGGCGGTTTTACGGTACTCGATATCAGCGAACCGGAACGACCGGCGTTTACGGGCAGCTATCATATGACGGGCAGGGTCATGCAGACGCGGGTCAAGGGTGAATATATTTATGCGGCCAACGGGGCAGGGGGCCTGCAGATCTTCGACATCAAGAACCCCTTGAACCCAACCTGGATCACGGGCGTCGATTTCGATGCCGAGGCCACCGCCATCACGATCGAGAATAACCGCGCCTATGTAGCACTTGACGATAATACCATCGCCGTCGTCGACATCTCGAATCCCTTCACGGCAAGACAGATCGATAGCATCACAAATAAAAGGGATCGCGAGGCGATCCCTTTTACCAATTCGAAGGTCACCTTGTATAAGGGCATCACGTATATAGCCGGTGCCAAGACCATCATCGCCAGAAAACCATTACCTGAAATCGACGTCAAAAAAATGGATGAAGACACACTCGACCTCACGCTCCCAGCCGACCTGCCGACGGGTGCCTATAACCTGGTGCTGACGGACCCGCAGGGCGATATCGCGATAAAACACAATGCCATAGAGGTCACCCTGCCCGCCTTCGGCAAGCCGGCCTTTACTATGGAGGACCTGAAGAAGGCCATGGATTCCATGGGCAACAAGGCATCTCCATTGGAATAGAAGCCTGCTTGCCAATCTATTAGGCAGCATGTTGTCATTGTATCAAGTCTAACCCCATTACATTAATAATTGACATTGAACTGTCATATATGACAATTTAATTGTCATATATAAACACGAGAAATATCACAATGGCCGATTTCAAGGATTCTGATCCGTATCAAATCACGTGGCTGATTCGCCGCGTTTACCAGGCGATGGGCCAGCAGGCTGATAAGTATCTGGAATCTCTTGGTATTTCTGTAGCCGATCGGGCAGTGCTGGAATTTCTCTATCCTGACAAGCAGTTGTCAGTGCCCCAGATCGCGGAACAATACCGTGTGAGCAGACAGCACGTCCAAGTCACCG
>Ga0315534_1000297_pt1 | contig 33246 bp, 31 predicted proteins | sample SalMarSW160240MG_FD_203094 | JGI IMG/M metagenome (GOLD analysis project Ga0315534, IMG submission 203094) | Salt marsh sediment microbial communities from the Plum Island Ecosystem LTER, Massachusetts, United States - Salt Marsh Sediment SW1602-40 ...
TCACCCAGGGCCGCCCCCTCTTGCCATGCAACCAAACCCGGCCCAAGCTGTTATCACCCGGCACACTCCGGTCAGCGCCTTCGCTTCGTCGGCGGCAGACAGGCCTACGCCCCAGGTCAATGTCACGGATCAAACTATCAGCGGGTTGCCCTGCATCCCGGCGCTGGTAATTTCACCCTTCGAACCGTGCCGTCCGACGCAATACCTGTGAGTACGCCCCCGGCAAAGATCCCCGCTCCACTCGTGCCACCGTCGACCGGCGTCTTTCAACAACCCTGAACATGGAGAACCCAGGTTCCATCCCGGTCGGCTGTATTCATGCCGCACAGGGCCCCATCCCCCAATCCGGCTGATGCTTCCCGGATGTTCAAGGCAAGGTTGTTACCAGGTTTCGGTCACCTTCGTGAGACCATGCGGTCGATCGGGATCCATGCCGCGCGCCTGGGCCAGGCCGAGGCTGTAGAGCTGGCCTGGCAGCACCGCCAACAGCGGCGAGACCCATTCGGGTACCCGAGCCTGCAGCGGGAGCGCGACCTGCGCACGTGAGAGCAGCGAGCGATCGTCGCTGATGATCAGCATTTCGGCTTGCAGCGACTCGAGCCGGTCCACCAGGGATTTGAGATCTTCAAGGACGTTTCCGCTCGGCGCGATAAGCAGGATCGGGAACCCCTGGTCAACCATGGCGATCGGACCGTGCATGAAATCCGCCGAAGAATAGGACTCGGCAATGATGCGGGTCAATTCGGTGATCTTGAGCGAAACCTCGAACGCGGTGGCGTAATTGTAGCCCCGGCCGATGACTACACAGCGCTCCATGAAGCGGTAGCGCTCGGCCGTCTCAATCACGGCCTGGTTGTCCTTGAGGGTCTCCCGCATCAGGTCAGGCAAGCCCTGCAAAACCCCCAACCGCTCCTGATCGTCATCCAGATGACAGGACATCAGCGCCAGCGCTGCCAGTGATGCCGTGTAGGTCTTGGTTGCCGCGACCGCCTTCTCGGGGCCGGCGTGAAGGGGGATGACGTATTCGGCAGCCTCGGCCAACGGCGAGTCAGGGTCGTTGGTAATCGCGAGCGTAGGTTGGCCCTGCCGGCGGCCTTCCTCCACGACGGCCAGGATATCCGGCGACTGTCCGGACTGCGAGATTCCGACCACGCAGGCTCCCTGCATCTTGGGCGGCCGGTCATACAGCGTGAAAAGCGAAGGGGTAGCCAACGCCACCGGCAGCCGGTTCAAGGACCCGAACACGTACTGGGCATAGCGTGCGGCATTGTCGGAGGAACCGCGTGCCGCGATCAGCAGGTACTGGAATGTCTTTCCTAGCTTTTGGGTAATGCTGCGGACGTTTTCCGATTCCGACTCGAGGAAATCGGCGATCACCTGGGGCTGTTCGTAGATTTCCTTATGCAGAATTTCCCCGCTCATAGGCCGTCCCCTTTCTCCAGGCTGGAGAAAAAGCGATCCAGGGCATGCCGCCCCGGCGCCAACCCTTCTACCCGATTTTCTCCATCAACCAGGCAACGCCATCTTCATCGTTGCTCGGGGCCACCAGATCCGCAACCTGCTGAACCTCGGATGCCGCATTCCCCATCGCAACCGATACTCCCGCGACGCGTAACATGCTGATATCATTCGGCGAATCCCCTACGGCGACAACTCCCTCCAGCGGAATCCCGAGATATTCACTCAGCGATTTCAACGCGCTGCCTTTATCCACGCCGGCGCGGTTGATTTCCAGGAACCGATCGCCGGAGTACGTGAGCTCAAGCGGGATGCGCATCGTTCGAATCTGGCCTTCGAGATCTTTCAAAATTGGATAATCCGCCACCAGCGTGATCTTCCCCGGCTGCAGATCGGTCTCGAACAGCAGGTCGGACGCCCGGTGCAGATAGCGAGGGTCGATCACCGACGTGCGGTGAAAGTCTTCGTAGGGGATCTCGTAGGAGATGTTGTCTGGCGAGCCGAAATAGATTCCCACGTCAGGACGGCGGGCGAGCTGCACCACGGCGCGCGCGGTCTCGGGGAGAAGGGGCTGGTAGGCCACTACATGATCCTGTGCCGAATCAAAAATGTACGCGCCGCCTGAGGTGATATCGGGCGCTGTCAGCCCGAGATCCTCCAGTAAAGGGAGCGTTCCACAACGCGGCCGGCCCGTGACGAGGCTGACGATCAGGCCATCAAAGGATACGTTCTGAAGAGCTTTTCGTACCCTCGGACGGACCTGGTGGTGGGAATCGAGCAAGGTACCATCGATATCCACTGCCAGCAGCTGAACCGGGGTTGAGTCGAGTTTGCTAAGCCTGTTCTGTTTGTCGCCCAAAGGTAGGTTCTTCCTAGCCCGTAAACCCCGGGATGGTGCGAACGGGAGCTGGGAAAGCAATCCATTCCGGGAAACCGATCGTCAACGAGCACGCCTGAAAAGATACCGGTAAGGGACGGCGAACCGAGAGTACCTGTGATCAAGGGAGCCTTTGCCTGAGGAAGCGCGTTCTGCCTCTTCGGTTTGCCGCATCTACCTATTATATCGTGCCACATCGTGGCTGAACATTTGCCCGGGCAAAATGTCTTTAATTCATGACATATTCAACATGATAGTTGACAAGGGAGGAAGAGCGACATAGACTAGTAATACCTGATGCAATTTGAGTTGGTCCTTACATTTGCGACGGTACTGCTTCCGTTTCTGGGGGTTCGCGTTGTAGGTGCGGCAGTGCAGCCTGATCCACGGCTGGCCAGGAGGCGAAGGAAGCAAAGAGAGTAGAAGAGCGCAGGACGACCCGACGCTCGATACCCACTTGGATCCTGCTCTTCCCATGAATTAAGAAGTATTCGTCGCTGCGCCATCCGGGCTCCGGCAGCATGCATCTGGCCGACTCTCGAGACCGCAGCCAATGGGAAAGCAGAATGGGTGCGGCTTGGAACGCTTCTACTTCTCATACTTCTTCCGCAAAGGTATCCCATGATGTCGGTTGATGGCAGCGAGCAGCCTGGAAGCCAGCGGCTGCCTTCGGTGCTTCGACTCACGAGATCCCGGTTGCCCAAAATCGATGAAGGGAGGTGGTGCCTCCGAGAACACCCTAAGTTCGTGAATAGAAACAGCCTTAAAACCGGACATATTCATTAATGGAGGAGGAAGCACACAATGCTTACTGCCATATTGTTGGCGCTCTGGGCATACTTGTGCATCTACGACATCCTCGGCCCAGTGTTCTTCCTAGGTTTCCGACCACTTATCGCCGGCTTCGGTGCCGGGATCATCGTCGGCGACATCCAGACCGGCATGATGATCGGCGGCACGCTCGAACTGATGGCGCTTGGTGTGTACACGTACGGCGGCGCCACCATCCCGGATTTCACGGTCGGTGCGATTCTCGGCACCTACTTTGGAAAGACGGGCGGCTTTGAGGTCGGAATATCACTGGCGATCCCCGCGGCACTACTGCTCACCCAGGTCGATGTTCTCCAACGCTTCTTGAACTTCGTCTTTGTCCACCGCGCCGACGCTTTTGCTGAGGCCGGGGACGAGAAGGGCTTCATGCGGATGATGTGGTGGACCAGCCACCTGATCTGGGGTCTTTCACGGGCTATCCCGGTGTTCCTAGCCGTTGCCTTCGGCGACCAGGCGGTTCAGGCGGTATCGAACTTCTTCGATAAGAACCCATGGTTCAATAAGGGCATTTCCGTAACCGGCGGCATTCTGCCAGCACTTGGTTTTGCCATGCTGCTGAAGATCTTGCCGGTGAGCACTTTCCCGGCATTTCTGCTGCTTGGTTTCGTACTTTACGCGTATCTCAAAGTGCCGTTGGTGGGCATCGCGATCGCCGGCGTGGCCATCGCGCTTGTCTACCAGCAGCTGAAATATCGCGGACAGGAGGCCTGAGATGGAGACTACGGCTTCTACCAAGCTTACACGTAGCGACCTCATGCGGGCTTTCTGGCGCTACCTGTTCCTGAATCAGTTGGGATGGAACTACGAGCGCATGCAGTCTGTTGGCTACTGCGCCGCGATTCTGCCCATCCTGCGCAAGACCCGCCCCGATCCTGAAGACTTCAAGGAAGCCTTCATCACCAACCTGAACTTCTTCAACACCAACCCGGTGGTCGGCTACCCGCTCATCCTTGGCGCTCATGCAGCCCTGGAGGAGTCAGGCGCCTCGCTGGAGACAACCGAGGGCTTGAAAGTCGGCTTGATGGGTCCGCTGGCGGGGGTTGGCGACACGATCGTCTGGGCTCTTTACAACAGCATCATCATGAGCATTGGCTCCGTGATGGCCCTGCAGGGCAATGTAATGGGGCCGATCCTGGTGATCTTGCTGGTCTTCTTCCCGTACCTGGGCGTACGCTACTGGCAGTTCTTCTGGGCGTACCGTCAAGGCAGCAACCTGATCGGCCAACTGGGCGGCGGCATGATCGAGCGGATCACGGAACTGGCCACGCTGGTCGGCCTGGTCGTGATCGGCGGATTTGCACCATCGATCGTGAAAGTCACGACGCCCCTGGAGTGGAGCCGGGACGTAACGGTACGGGGTGAACTGACGACGCAAACCGTCAACATCCAGCAGCAGCTGGACGCGATTCTGCCATATATGCTTCCGCTCCTTGTTACATGGCTGGCATACTGGCTGCTCAAACGCGGCTGGAGCCCGATTCGGACCATCCTGGTGCTGACGGCAATCGGCTTCATCGGCGGTGCGTTGGGGATCCTCGGGTAACAGGGGTCCATGGGCAACCGGATCAAACATCAAACAGGGTAATTGGGGCATCCCAATTACCCTGTTTCTATCATCTCAGCAGGCAAAGCCGAGGGAATACGATGTTCGAAACTTATCTGAAGATCGCTCGGGAACGGCTTGATTGGATGCTCGAAGAACAGGCCGATCCGATCCAGGCCGCGGCCCATCTTATCGGAGACGTGATCGCGGAGGGCAAGAACATATACACATTCGGATCAGGCCACTCCCAGCTCCTGGCGCGCGAGATCAGCGAACGCGCCGGCGGTTTGGCGCCGGTCTTCCACCTCCCCGATCCCACCTGGGGATTAATGGAACGGATCGAGGGATATGGAGAGACACTTTTTGAACAATACCCGCTTCAGCCCGGGGAAGTGATCTTCATCATCTCCAATTCAGGACGCAACCCTGAGCCGATCGAAGCAGCACAGTACGTCAAAGCGCACGGTTTGAAGCTGATCGTGGTGACTTCCTTGGAACATTCCCGCAGCGTCGAGTCACGCCATTCGAGCGGCAAACGGCTGTTTGAATTCGGGGATATCGTACTCGATACCGGCACCCCCATGGGGGATGCGGCGATCGAATTCGAGGGCATGCCGATGAAAGCCGGCGCGCTTTCCACGGTGCTTGGCGCAGCCATCATGAATGCCGTCATGGTCGAGGCCATTCAGTATCTGCTCGACAAAGGCGTCACTCCACCAGTGCTGATCAGCGCCAACCTGGACGGCTCTGACGAGCATAACGAAGAGATTCTGGCACGCTACAAGCACATGGCATGGGCGCCGAGATTCTTTTTCTAGCAGCCCTTTAACTCACGCTCAGGGCCGGGTCCAGTAGATCCGATCGACCTGCGTGAATGTATAATTAAACCTGGCCTGAGCGAGGGCAGGAGGTCGCGTGGTTGGGATTATTGTTGTAACACATGGCGAGATGGCCGCCGGCTTGATCCAAGCGGCGGAGATGATCGTCGGAAAGCAGGAGCAGCTGAGCCCGGTCCATCTGCTCGAGATGGATGCCGTCGAAGGCTTGATGGAACGTGTCGAAGAGTCGATCGGGCAAAATGACACCGGCGAAGGCACCCTGCTCCTGGTCGATCTGCCCGGCGCAAGCCCATTCAACGCCTGTGCACGTCTCGCCATGCAGCAGGAAGGTTTAAAGCTCATCAGCGGTGTGAACCTGCCCATGCTGGCAGAACTGCTTGTCCAGCGTCCAAGCCACACGCTTCCTGAACTGGTGGAAATTGCCAAGCAAGCCGGCAAGTTTGGTATCAAGGACCTCTCGGAGATCCTCAATCCGGAATAATACACGACGTACCCTGAGGCGGCTGGAGGAGGTTCCCTATGCCCGTCCGTCACATCCGCATGGATAACCGTTTAATCCACGGACAGATCCTGGTTTCCTGGAACGCAGCAATCAAGATCGACCACATTATCGTTACGAATGATAAGGTTGCAGCCGACCCAATCCAGGTGACCTTGCTGAAGGCCGTGGCTCCCATCGGCGCGAAGGTGTCGGTCCTCTCGCTGGATGACACTGTCGCTTACTGCAAGGGCCCTGAAGCGGAAAATGAGACGATTTTCATCATCGCGAAATTCCCTGAGGATGGTGTCGAACTACTCAAACGTGGACTGAAGATGGATGAAATCAACCTGGGCAACCAGGCGTATACCCGCGGATCGAAGAAGCTCTCGAACACCGTCTTCCTCACCGAGCAGGGCGTCAAGGCCCTCAAAGAAGCGCATGATATGGGCGTGACGATCACCTGCCGGATGATGCCGGATGACCCGAAGAAGGAATTCTGGCCCACGATCGAGAAGAATTTCTCCGAGTGGGTGAATTGATCGAAACCTTCAATCTGATTCCATCCGGGATTGCGAGGTAACGGCAGGTTCGGTCTCATCAACCCAGAGTCAGGCACGGGGTGATCCCGGCCCGGCATGACACCCGCGTCCACCGCGCCGGAAACCGTGGATCCTGAAGGAAATCCGTCTCCTGGGACTCTGGGTCGACCGCGCGAACCAGTCTCGCCCCCGCTATCCCACCCCTGGAGGTGATCATGGAAAACCAGGTTACAGCCTATGCGGCCCGAATTCAGGACATCCTCGATGGCATTCTCTCAACCCAGATGGAGGCCATCCTCGAGGCGGCCGGAATTGTGGCAGACGCCGTCGCCCAGGACGGAATCCTGTACACCTTCGGCACCGGCCACAGCCATGTTATTGCCGAAGACATCTGTTCCCGGGCCGGAGGTCTCGCCCCGGTTGATGCGATCCTCGAGCCCAGCCTCACCGGAAACCAACAGGTGGTGAAAAGCGAGTACATGGAGCGCATCGAGGGTATCGCTGAGATCATCCTCGATTACTACCGCGTGACCCCGAAAGACGCTCTGATGATCATCTCCAACTCCGGGCGAAATGCCGCACCGATCGAGATGGCGGAAGGCGCCCGGCAGCGGGGAGTCCCTGTGATTGCTATTACCTCGCTGAAGCACTCAAAGGGCACGACATCCCGCCATTCAAGTGGCAAGAAACTCTATGAACTTTCCGACGTCGTGATCGATAACGGCTGCCCGAAGGGAGACTGCGTGTTGACCCTGGAAGGACTCGCCCAGCCCGTGGGCGCCAGTTCGGGGGTGGCCGGGATGTTCATCGTGCATGCGATCATCGTGCAGGCTGTTCAAAATCTACTCGACCGCGGACTCGAACCACCGGTTTTCATGAGCGGAAACCTCGACGGACACGAGCGCATCAACAAGCCGCTGCTCGACCGCTACTGGGGCCGCATCAAACTCTGGTAGGGCATCATGAGCGATTCGAAAGTTCAGGCCAGCGTCGTTCAGGTCGATATCACCCCTCCGGTGGGGATCCCCATGGAGGGCTACGGCGCGCGCGAAGGCGTCAGCCAGGGTGTTCACGATCCGCTGGTCGCCCAGCTGCTGATGCTGGAAGGAGCCTCCCGGCGTCTGATCCTGGTCGCCGCCGATCTGCTCGGCATACGGCTCGGCGTAACCCGGAATCTGCGCACCGCCATCGAGCAAGCCATCGGCCCGTCAGATGGCGTGATGATCGCCTGCTCGCACACACACTCGGGCCCGGCCGGATTCATGCCGGAGGTTCCTGGGCTTCGGACCTACAGCGATCCGGATTTCCAGCATTTCGTCGAGCGCAAGATCGCCGGCGCCGCGCTTCAAGCCAGCCGACAGCTCATCCCGGTCCAGCTCGGGTGGGAATCGGGACGGGTGCGAGGGATCGGCACCAACCGCAATGACCCCGATTCCGATCGGCTGGACGACGAGCTGCTGATCCTGCGCGTGGACAATTCGGAAGGCCAGCCATTGGCTGTCCTGATGAACTACGGATGCCACCCGACCGTGCTGGGCCAGGACAACTTGCTGCTCACGGCGGACTTTCCCGGCGCTGCGCGCTCCATCCTGGCGCGAATCTTCCCGGACACGGTCTTCCTCTTTACCAACGGCGCGTCCGGAGACGTGAGCACACGTTTCACGCGCCGGGAGCAGACGTTTACCGAGGCGGAGCGTATGGGCTCCATCCTGGCGGGTGGCGTGCTCGGGACGATGCAGAAGGTGGAATCCAGTTCCTCTGCGACCCTGGACTGCAGCACCCACGCCCTGGAGGTGCCATTTCGCGAATTTCCACCGGCGGAAGAAAGCCAGGGCCGGATTGATGAACTGCAGCATCGTCTGGATGCGATGAAAGCCGAGGGCGCCAGTCACGGTGACTTGCGCCGTGTCTTCACGCAGTGGCAGGGCGCTGTCGGGCAATCGAAGATGCGGGAATCACTGGCCGGGCAAAGCTCGATTCAAACCGAGTTGCAAATTTTCCACATCGGGGAGGGGGCGTTGATGGGCCTTCCCGGCGAACCCTTCAGCCAGAGTGTGCTGCGGATCAAAAAAGACAGTCCCTTCTTGTATACTGGCGTTGTGAGCTATTGCAACGATGAGATCGGTTACTTCCCCGATGCAGAATCCTTCCGGGATGAAACCTATGAAGCGTTGATCAGTCCGTTCCGGCAGGACGTTGCCACGCTGATCGAAGAAACGAGTCTGACCTATCTGCAGGAGGCCCATCATATTTGATTTCAACGCCAATGATCTGCTGCGCCTGCTTGGCATTGGATTTGCCGGCGCCTGGCTATTCGTGAGACTGGGATACTGGAAAGGCTGGTATTGGCGCACACGCGGAGGCGTGTATGCCTATCTCCCGCTGGGGGTGGTCTTCTTCCTATACACCTACCAGGAGCAAGCGCAGGCCCGATTCGGATCCTACTACTTCCTCTTTGTCGGCGGCATCCTTCTGCTGGCGCTGGTCTGCGTGTGGTGGTCGCTGCGGCCGCCCAGGTTCGTTCAGCCCGCGTGGGTTCGATGGGTCGAAGCCTACCCCAAGCGGATTCGCGATGCGATGGCCAAGGACGTCGAGCAGGACACGGACTGGGAGAAGCACGTCCATACCAAGGAAGCTGTCGACGCCTGGGCCCGTTCCCTCAAACTCAAGCTCCCGAAATCCAAATAGGTTCAGCCCCTCGTGACACCTTCTCATAAGCCGGGCAGCCTGGCGGTCCTATGCGATTTCGACGGTACGATCGCCCACGCACAGACGATGGATTACCTTTATCAGCGCTTCGCGAGCTGCGGCATGGAATTCGCCCGGCGCTGGGAACGGGGCGAGATCGGGACCGCTGAGGAAATCCGCTCGACCTTCGCAACGGTCACCGCTTCCCGGCAGGAGATGGAACGCGCGCTGGAGGAAATCGAACTCGATCCAGGATTCAACGTATTCCTTGCCGGCGCAGAGCAACGCGGCGACCTGGTCGCCATTGTCAGCGATGGGTTGGACTGGTATATCGAATTCCTGCTGAAGAAACACGGTATCGATGGCGTCCCGGTGTACGCGAACCATATTGCCTTCGAAGGAAATGGATTCCGATTCGAATTTCCCTACTACCACCCGGATGTGCCGCTGCGAGGCGTGAGCAAGCGGCACATCGTACAGAAGTTCCGCCAGCAAGCCGAGCGCATTGTCTACGTGGGAGACGGAAAGAGCGACGTCGAGATCCTACAAGCCGTCGACCGGCTGTTTGTAAAAGGCTGGCTGGCGGACTACTGCCGCCAGCACAAGATTGAGGCGATCCCGTTCAACAATTGGAACGACTTAATGGTAAAGTGGCAGGAGGCCGGGGAGCGCTGACCGGCCGGCGGCCGGGATGTTCGGATTGCCTGCCGATCCCTCCACAGGATCAGCGATCCGCCTCTTTCTCACGCTCCTGGCGTTTCGCCAGGCCGGCCTGGCGTCCCCTCGCCCGGCTCTCGAGGATCAAGCGTACTGGCAGCCTGGAAAGCACTCCAAGAACGTACGTCCCGAGCGCCGCCAACAGCACCCCAACGGCAATCCAAACGATCGAATATCCCATCCGGTACAGCAGGTAGCCGAATACGAGGTAGGCCGGATAGGTCAGCCAGACGAGCGCGCTCAGCGGCTGGTAGAGCCTCTCGTTGTAGGTAAACTGGAAGATCCCCTCCAGCAGGACCAGGACTGCGATGCAGGCGATGATCGCGATCCGCAGATCGAAGAACGCCGCCGCCAGCACCAGCACGAGGACCGAGATGTCATGCGGAATAGCCTGCCATCCAACCCGCTTATGCAGCATCAGCTTGGATTCCCGAACCTGGGAAAGCACATCCTCAAACTGCGCGTCTGAAAGTCGAGCATAGCGGGTGCGAAGATCGTCCCTGCGCTCGCCTCCTAGCGATTCCAATTCACGCGGGCTCAGATCAAAGAGTTCCCGGGCAAGTGCCTTGCCCTCGTCGAGCGCGGATGGAGCGGATCTATGTCGGGTCATATTCGTTTTCCTGCTGCTCCCACCTGACTTCGTTACCGTGTCGTCTATGGTTCAAGGATGGTTCCCGCCGCCGGATGTATCAATCCAGTAGGCCAGATTTTCCGGCCGATCGGGGTCAAGGCCCTCCGCGAGAGAGCGATAGTATGCGAGGTAGTGGATCGCCGGGAGGTACAGCGGTCCCAGGCTTCGATCATCCCCTCCGGCCTGAAATTCTACCAGGAAGTCCGCTTGCTGCTTCAGCTGCGGGCTGGCCTGATCGCACAGCACACAGGTTACGGCACCCAGAGCATGCATGTCGGCGATGAAGCGTGTTTCATGCTCGAGCCCGCGCCGGGAAACCAGCGCGACCAAAAGCATTTCCGGATTCACCGTCGTTTGCGGTCCATGTCGAAAATCAAGCATCGGATAGGCATCAGCCGGCAGCAGGGTGGTCTCCTTGATCTTCAACTGCGCTTCATGCGCCAATCCGATGTTAGGACCGTTTCCAACGAAGGCGAATGAGCGCAATGGAGAGGTATCAGCTATTTCACGGCCAACCGTCTCTGCCTGCGGCAGGAGCGATTTGCACACCTGCGGCAGGCCATCGATGGCCTTGAAAAATTCTTCATCCTCCGCAAGCGCTGCTGCCAGGTACTGCAGCGCGATCAGCATGCCGGTAAACGAGCGCGTCGTGGTGACGGCTTCTTCCTGGACAGATTGCAGAATCAGGGCTGCATCTGATTCGCGTGCTAGCGGGCTGTCTTCCGTGCAGGTGATGCCCAAGACCGGAAAACCGGCCGAGCGCATGGCATGTACCGCGTCCACGACCTCGGTTGTTCGGCCCGAACGTGAAAGCAGGATAATCGCCGTGCGCTTCGGCGAGCGGCCAACGACCTGGGGAAAGAGCGTCAGGTCGGCAGCTGGAATCGCCTGCGCGGTCCGCCCACAAACCATACTGACCAGCGGAGCGCCATAACGAGCCGCGTTGAGGCCCGATCCGCAACCGCTGAAGACGAGATGCTGGGCGCGGGAGAGAATGGATCGTGCCTCCCGGATCTGGCTGGAAAGCTGTGGCAGGAGCTCCCGCCAAGCGTGCGGCTGGGAGCCAATCTCCTGATAAATCGCTTCACCGCGCACAGGGTTCATATGGATTTTGCCCTTTGTCCGCCGAGAGCCACAGCAACGCCCGGATTATAGCGCCCTGCATATTTGAGTTCAAGCTTGCGGCGCCAGGCTGGGCGCAGGTATCAGCCGCATCTCGTTTCCGCCAGGAATTCTTGGTAAGCCTCCCCGGCTTCGATGGCCGCCATCCAGCGGGAAGGTTGGCATCAGCCATGTCCTTGACATGCCTTAAAGCCAGGGGGTAATATGGAATCGAACGTGGCCCCCGATCGCGTGGAGATTCGAGATCCGGAATGACTCCCCCTGCTCGCGATCTCGACATCAATCAAAACGCACCCCTTCTGGAAGAGGCTGCCCCATGTCAATCTGTATGAATTACGCGACCGTTTTTACCCCTGAAGAGATACTCACCGATAGTGCAGTGATCATTTCAGACGATGGTCACATCGAATATGTCGGGCCCATGGAATCAGCGCCCCACACCGAAGATCTGACACTCGACCTGCGCGGCCGTATGGTTATCCCCGGATTGATCGATGTTCACGTCCACGGTGGATTCGGTGTTGGATTCGGTAATCCGGATACGCTCGAGAGCGACCTGGCGACCTACTCCCAACGTGTCGTCGAGAACGGCGTGACCGGATTCCTGACATCCATCGCCACGCCGGATGCACCCTCCCTGATCAACGTCATTACAGCCTATGCCCAGCTTTTCAAGAAGGATTTCGGCGGTGCGGTACCGCTGGGCATCCATCTGGAAGGCCCTTTCCTCAGCCGGGAGAAAAAGGGGGCATTCCATCCCGAATGGCTGCGTGATCCCGATCTCGAGCAAGCCCGTGCCTTCCTCGAAGCCGGCGACGGCTGGATCCGTCAGATGACGCTGGCGCCGGAACTGCCCCATGCAGATGAAGTGGCTGCGCTCTTCCGCCAGCAAGGAGTGGTTGTTGCCGCTGGGCATACCAATGCTGACTACGAAACAGCTCAGCGCGCGCTTCGATCCAATTTCACCCATGTAACCCATACCTTCAACGCCCAGCGCGGTTTTCATCACCGCCAGCCGGGAGTCTTCGGTGCTGTATTGACCTCCGATGAGGTCACGGCCGAATTAATCGCCGATACCATCCACGTGCATCCCGGCGCGATGAAAACGCTGTACCGCTGCCTGGGAGACGATCGCATCGTCCTGATCACGGACGCCATTCTCGGTGCCGGCCTGCCAGATGGAGTGTATGAATCGGTCGAATTCATGGTCACGATCAAGGATGGCGTTGTGACGCTCGAGGATGGGACTCTGGCCGGCAGCTCAGCCCGCTTGAACCACTGCGTCCGGAATATGCACCAGACGGTCGGGGTTCCGCTGCACCAGGCTGTGAAGATGGCCTCGCTAAACCCGGCGCGTGCGATGGGATTCGCCGATCGGATCGGAAGCATCGCTCCCGGAAAAGAGGCCAACCTGGCCGTAATCGATGACGAGGTGAATATATACCTTACGCTGGTCAAAGGCCAGATCATTTATAACCGGCTTTGATATCCACCCAACCGATTGCAGCAAAATATCCTCCAGCTTCGACGGGGCGGATGGCACGGATCGATCTGCCGTATCGTTACCATGAATCTTGACCGACGCCGGTCTTCCATGTGGCGCCCTTAGGCAACACATCTGCAGGGAGAGTGAGAGCATGCCGGATAAACTCAAGGTGGGCCTGATCGGCCTCGGCTATATCGGGAAGGTGCACGCCACGGCCTACCGCAACATCCCCCTCTGCTACAGCAAGCCGCAGTGCACGGCAGAACTGTCGTCGGTGCTGCGATCGCAGCTCAAAAGCGAACAAGCTCTAATGGACGAGATCGATTTCGATCTGCGTACGACCGATCCCGAAGAGTTCTTCGCCCAGCCGCATGACATCGTGGATATCTGCACCCCGAACGCGCTTCATCGGGAACAGACGCTGGCGGCGCTCGAACGGTGCAGCCATATCTACTGCGAGAAACCGCTGGCCATGAATCTGGAAGAGGCGCGTGGGATGCAGCGTGCAGCCGAAGCCGCTGGCGTCCTTACCCACGTAGCCTTCGTCCTGCGCTACCTGCCCGCGATCCGCCAGATGAAAGCCCTGCTCCAGGCCGGCGCGCTGGGTGAGGTGCTCAATTTCCGGGCCCACATGTTCCACAGCAGCTACCTGGACCCTGATCGACCAATGTCCTGGCGGCTCAGGGAGGCAGAATCAGGCGGCGGCGCGTTCGCCGATCTCGGCGCGCATCTCATCGACCTCACCCACTACCTGCTGGGCGAGGTGGCACAGGTTTCGGCACAGATGCGGACCTTTATTCCGGATCGCCCGACCACCAGAGGTTCATCCACGAAGGAAAAGGTCGATGTCGACGACTGGACCCACTGCCGTTTGATCCTGAAAAGCGGTGTGCCGGGGCACATCGAGGCGACCCGGATGGCGGCCGGCGCCGCCGAGGAGACCGGCTTTGAGATTTTCGGTCGCCGCGGTTCGCTGATGTTCCACATCAGCCATCCCTATGCTGTACGCTACCATGATCTGCAAGCCGGACGCTGGAACGAGGGAGCGATCGATGCGCCCACACCGGCCGGCGAGCGCCCGGTCGCCGCCTTATGGCCCAATGCGAAGTACTCCCAGGGTTTGATGAGCGATGCCCACCTGGCCTCGATTTACGACTTCATGCTCAACATTAAGGAAGGGCAGCGCTCCGCGATCGATTTCGGCGCCGGCACGGCCGTCCAGGAAGTATTGGAAGCTGCCTACCGCTCCGCGCGGGAAGGCTCCAAGCCAATCGAACTGCCGCTGTAGTTCAGCGGCGCAGGGAGGCCGCCATGCGGTGCCAGGTGTGCCGCCGGCCGCGTAGCGCCAGGGAAAAGGCGTAGATGTTTTCCGGCACCGCAATGCCGATTGTGCCCGCATCGCCGATGTGATGCATGTCGGCCCCGGCCATCTTGCTCATCAACGCGATTTGCTCGATCGTGCTTCGGCTGGCTCCCTCCTGGGATGTACCGATCGCAGAGAGCACAACCGCATCCCGACGATGGGCGAATTCCACGAATGCGCGCACGACCTCAACCGTCATTCCCGGAATGGTCCCCGGAGCCGGGACGATCACCCCATCCGCGCCCTGTTCGAGATAAGCTTCCAGGTCGGATTCGGTAAGCACCGGTTCTTTCACCCCCGCTCCGTGTACCTTACCGGCCAGGATCATGGCCGCGTCACCGATCGCCCGGCGGATCGAACCCACGCTGGCCGCAATCCCAGCTCGCGTCACGCCGGTGGCTGGATTGCCCGTCAGCACCAGGAAATCGGCGCCCTGCTCCACCGCCAGCTGTGCGTTCTTCGCCGTCGCCAGACGCCCGCCTACTTTTTCGAGGTCGGGATGGGCTATCGGTTCGAGATTCAATCCGACCGGCCGCCCGATCCAATCCTTGACCATCTCCAGGGTGCAGCCTTCTCCGCGCGGGAAGGCTCCAAAGCCGGACCGTGGCTCTCGATCTCCGGCTCCGCAGTCGGGGAAACCAACGATGCATGGATGCGTGACGTCATACAGGTTGAGAACCAGCAGGTCGGCGCCGAAAGCCGCCGCGAGCTCGAGGTTGGATACTTTGTCAATCAGTGGCGGTGCCGCGGCGATCACCTCAGCCACAACGACGCGCCCCTCGGAGGCCTGGATCGCGGCTTTTAGATCCGCCGGGGAAAGGGCTTGAAAATCGCTGGGGTTCGCATCGATCAACCGCTTCATCAGCCTCTCTCCCGCGGGTTGAGTGTCACCTGCAGAGGTTCACCGGCGCAGGTTACCATCGCTTCCACCAGCTCCTGTGTCCGAAGGGCTTCCTCGGCGTTCGTCTCGGGCTGCTGGCGTGTGCGGACACATTCGAAGAAATGCTCCACCGCTCCCTGAAAGCCGCGCTCCTCCAGCGCAGAAACCCAGCGCCCCGGGCGATCATGTCCGATCACTTCCAGGTGATCCTCATGGTAAATTCGCAGCTCCCGAAAGGCATCGACCTGCACGCTCAAAGCATTCCCATGCAGCGCGGCCGACTCCTGCCAGGAACCGGCTTGCAGGCAGGTGGAGACCATACCCATCCCTCCGGATGCCAGTTGGGTGAGGCTGATCGCGCCCAGCATTCGATCCCCTTCCTGTTCGAAGGCTGTGTGCAGCACCTGCACCTCGCCGCAGAAAAATCGCAGCAGGTCGATCTGGTGGATCGTATCCTCCAGGTAGTTGTTGAAGAGGCTGGAGTGAAATGCCGAGGGACGGTGCTTTTCGATCAGACAGGTCTGGATGCGCTTCCCCTCGAAGAGAGCCTTCGCCTGGCGGTACAGAAGCGAGTACCTGCGGTTGAAGCCGAACATGAGGATGCGATTGCGCTCGCGTGCCAGCTCCCCGAGGGTGCGCGTATCGGCGCTCGATTCGGTCGGAGGTTTCTCAACGAAAACGTCGATACCCGCCTGCAGGAGCTGCGCGGCCAACGCTGCATGCGTGGATCGGGGCGTGAGCACGAAAGCTGCCTGCGGGCCGAGGTCGATCAGCGCCTGCAGGTTGGTCGTTCCGAAATCGATCTGCCAGTCTGAGCAAACTTGATCGACCGTATCCTGCGAACGGCTGTGAATGCCCAGCAAGCTGACACCCGGCCAGCGGCGCAGAAGCGGGAGATAGGCTTTCTGCGCGATGATGCCGACGCCTACGACGGCGATCTTCATGGTTCTGTTTTGTGATCCCATAACGACCTCAATTCATGCGGTTGGCGAAAGATGTAATCGGGCTTCAGGTCGATCAGGGCTTCGACCTCGACCGATCCCCACAGCGCTGCACCTGTCCAGACGCCGGCGGCTCGTCCCGCCTTAATGTCCTTGACCGAATCTCCAACGATCACAGCCTGTGCGGGTTTCAGCTCAAGTTTTTGCAGCGCAAGCAGGAGCGGCTCAGGCGATGGCTTGGGCCGCTCCGTATCATCCACGGCAACCCAGGCTTCGATCCATCCATCCAGCGGCAAGGCTTTCCGGGTCTGGCGCAATTCCTCCCGAGTCTGAAGCGTCACAACACCCAGGCGTAATCCTTCCAACCGCAGGCTGCGCAGCACATCGGCCACGCCAGGAAAAATGCGAACCTTCTCTCCCAGGTCGGTGTGATACGCGCTCGACCAGAGTTCTAGAAGTGCCGGAGCCTCAGCTCCCACAAGCTCCTCGGCCGCCTCACGGCTGGACACACCGAAGAAGCGGGTAAGCCGATCGTGCCGGGTCGGCTCACCGGTCAGCTGCTCCAGTGCCCGGGCAAGCGCTTCCAGATCCGCCTCCCGGCTGTCGATCAGGGTTCCGTCCAGGTCGAAAATCACGCCCCTCAGAGGCACGAAAAACTCCTTGCAGGAGAACTCAGTTCAACGTGTCCGAAAGTCAGGTCGCACGTCCCAGCTGATTTGCCGCTGCGGAAGCGGTGCGCCGAACCCTATCGAATCGCTGCGATCGACGACGCTGATCGATGAGACCATCTATCTCGTGAACGTTATCTCGTGTATCCATCGATGACCAGAACCGGCTCCGATCGCTATCACAATTTACAGCTGATGGTAGACGATCTCGCCTCGGACGATCGTCAGGCGGACGTTCACCTGCTCGTCGATTACGACGATATTGGCTTCCTGTCCAACCGCCAGCCGGCCGAGCCGGTTCGAGGCGCCGAGCACCCGGGCCGGGTTCAGCGTGGCCATTTTAACGGCGTCCTCCAGCGGAATCTCCACCTTCTGGTGAATGTTGCGAACACACTCATTCAGGACGGCTGCACTGCCGGCGATGGTGCCATCTTCCTGGGTCGCCTTGCCTCCGCGCACGGTGATCTTGAAACCCAGCAGTTCGTAGTCGCCATCCGGAAGGCCTGCCCCGGCCATCGCATCTGTGACAAGTACGACCCGGTCCGCGCCCACACAGCGGATCAACACCTTCATCGCGCCCGGGTGAACATGGATCGTATCGGCGATCAGCTCCGCCGTGATCTCCTTCGAGGTCAGCACGGCGCCCACGATTCCCGGGTCACGGTGGTGGAGTCCGGTTTGCGCGTTATAGGTATGCGTGATGTGGTTCCAATCCCCTCGCAGCGCCCGGACGGCGGTGTCGAAATCCGCTGCACTGTGCCCGATCGCCAGCACCGCTCCGGCCCGGCGGAAGAGCGCGGCGACTTCCTCGGCGTGCGGCAGCTCGGGCGCCATCGTCATCTGGCGGATCCACCCCTTACCTGCCTCCAGGTAGAGCTTGGCCTCGTCCACGTCCGGGTCCCGGATCCAGGCCGGGTTCTGCGCTCCCTTGCGCTCCAGATTCATGAAGGGACCCTCGAGGTGGATCCCGAGCGGCTGCGCTCCGGGCTGGCGCTGCTCAAGGAGAGGAACATAGGCTCGAATCAGCCCGGCCAATTCCTCGGCGCTGGGCGCGGTGATCGAAGGCAGAAACCCGGTTACACCATTCTGGACCACCCATTTGGAGTATTCGGCCAGATCCTTTTCGAGCGTATTCGGATGGCCGAAAGTGATCCCATGTCCGCCGTGGACGTGGATATCGATGAAACCCGGTGCAACGAACAGGTTGCGCAGATCCAGCCGCAGCCCCTCCACTGCCGGTGCGGCTTCCATCGGACCAAGATAGGCGATCAACCCCGCATCATCGATGACGAGGCAGGCTTTTCGGAGCTGTTCGTCCGGGGTGAGGATATTTGCATAGTCCAGGTGAATCGTCATGATCATCTATCCTTCCTGAAAATGTCCGACGATCGAAAATGCAAGCGGTGATCCCTTCCCTGCAACCTCGATCTCCCGAACGAATTCGTCAACCAGGAGCGTTTCGCATCCTGGTTCGTCCAGGCCATCTGCGTCCCGCCTGTTTCCTGCAGCCTGATCGGGCGGATCGGTTACCCCAAGTCTGCGGGTTGTTTGGACCTCTTCTCCAGGGTGGCGGCTGCGATAAACAACGCGGCCGGCGGAACCAGGATCAGCCAGACCAGCAGGAAATTCACAAGCCAGGGGCCTTTCAACACGACCCATACCACTTCCCGCACTGCCAGGATGAGAATGACCGCCGCGCCACCGATCAACTCCCATTTCCAGGCCGATAGCAAAGCCAGCACGGCTGCGAGCCATAATCCCAGGAGGAATAGATCATCGAGTGGGACAGGCTCGGTCGCATAAGGGTCGGGCATGATGATCCGCAGGCTCACAAAAACCAGGACCGGGATGGTCCATATACGAGCGATCCACCGCATGATGGTCGCCGAACGGAATCGTTTCTCGGGCATCGTCATTTTCCTTGGCTCTCCAGCTTCAACCGGGTAACCCAGCAGCGAAAGGATCTTCATGGCCGTGATGGCCTCGCAGCCAGCTCCCGCCGGGTGGTCGACCAACCGCACCGAAGTAATGGTTTCGCCGCTTTTGAAGCTACACGCTTCTATTTATAAGATACACCTCTTCGGCCTGCTCACAATCCTAAAGGAAGCGGTTTCCCGGGTTAAGTCGAAGCATCCCACGCTTCCATTCCGCCGGGAGGGATCCAACGTCATGGACCGTTTGATTAAGTGGTGTATGATGACCCTAGCAAGCCATTTCTTGGAAAACACAGAGGCATCGAACATCACACCCGCTCAGGGTGGTCCCGTCATCCGCGACCTGAAAGACCGCGTGCGGCCATTGGCCGCACAGCGTAGACTGGGGCTTGATTGACAATGCCTAAGGCGCAATTGCCCGGTGGCCTTCACCGAAGCGAGGACCCACCCATGAAAACCTATTCCATTCCGTCTATGATTCTACTCTGCAGCCTGGTCCTGCTGGCGGCATGCAACGCACCCACCGGTCCGCCAAAGGAGCCAGAAACGACAGCCCCGGGAGCCGTTCTTCCCTCATCGACCCCGGCCGCGCCAACGGCTCCGGCCGAACGAGTGCAGCTTGACCCTTGCACCTTGCTCAGCGCCGAAGACGTGGAGTCCATTTTGGGAGGGCCGGTGGACGTTCAGCCGGCTGGAGGAACCGGAGGCTGTTCTTATATCCTGGCGGACGGAGACATGCCGGGAATGGTCCAGCTTGCCCTCACGGCTGCGCAAGGCGCAGAGGCGAAGACATTGACCTTGCTCGGCATTGGCTTCCTGGCGGGTTTCAGCGGTGACCCGAACCTATCGGCAGAATTCGAAACCCTCAACCAGGAGGTCCCGGATCTCACGCTGCTTGAATTGGTGAATCGCCTGGCCGACCTGTTCCAGGGCACCGGCGTGAGCGTGACGCGCGTCGAACAGCCCGATGGCGGCGGCGTGTGGCTGCTCTACCAGACCCAGGCCTACGCCCAGGGTACGCTGCTGCTCGTGCGGGGTAATGAATACGTCTCGCTGACACAGATCGGCGGGGACATGGCCGCTGCAGCAGAGAAGCTAGCCGGCCTGGGCGATCGGGTGTTCGAACGGCTGCCGGCGAATTTCTACCTGCTGGACGAGGATGGCGATGGATCCTTCACAATCGGGCTGGGCGATGAAGGCGAAACGGAGGCGGTCGAGCAGACCTACACGGCGGAGCCGTCAGCCGAGCTTGTCAGCGGCCTGGTATGGGTGAGCGCCGCCAATGCCGGCCAGGTGTATGCCATCGACCCGAATTCCAACGAACTCGTTGCGACCATCGATGTCGGACGCTTTCCCAAGGACCTCACCGTTGCCGGAGGCCGCGTATATGTCGTCAGCGGGAGCGAGGGCGCGGTCTGGAGCATTGATCCTGAGAGCAAGAGCGTCGCAGATACCCTCAAGCTAAACGGCGAGACGATCCATCTTGATGCCGATGCAGAGTCGCTCTGGGTTGTCGGCGGGCTGGGCATACGCAAGATCGACCTCGTGACCTTGACATGCCCCCAATTCATGATCCACTTCTTAAGTTAGACTCACCGGTTCCACCACCTGTTCACGCACCCCTGTGGGGAACCGTCACGGCGAGGCCCGGCCGCGATTGCCATGCGCCAGTGCCTGGGCTCCCTCCACCCAGTACCTGTCTTTGAGCCGATAGACCTGCCGCTCCGAGATGCCAAGCATGTTCGCGGTTTGCAGGTTTGTGAGTCGCCCGGCTTCGACCTCGTTCAGCACGTATAACCGTTTCTGTTCCTTGCTTGTCAATGTCACCTCTTTGTCCATAAGGTGACATTTTCACTGAACTATTCAAACCTGACATTTTCATTGGACTATAACAACTTGATGAGAGGCAGTTGACTTTTATGTCATGTTATGAGATGATTACGGTAACGTTGCCGGTAACGTTACCGTAATCATAACACCCTTTACCGAGGTTCGATGTGCAAAAGAAGAGACGCGCGGTAACAATTCGTGACGTCGCCAAAACGGCGGGTTTCTCCGTGTCAACCGTCTCGCGGGTTTTAAACGGTAAGACAGACGTGGCCAGAGACACTCAAGATCGCATCCTGTCCGTTATCGACGAATTAGGCTATGCCACCAACCTGGCGGCGCGCAGCATGCGCAGCCAGAAGAACAACATGGTCGGCCTGATTATGCCTGACATCGCCTATCCATTTGCCATCGAGGTGATGAAAGGTGTCAATCGGGCGATTGCCGAATCCGAGTTTGATCTGCTAGTGTACACCTCGGGCGATGTGCGTAAAAGCGAAGCCGCCTCACACGAACAAAAATACGTCTCCCTGCTTACGAATTCCATCACCGATGGTGCCATCATCGTTGCTCCAGTGTCGGGTGAGTTTTCCACCGATGCGCCGATTGTCTCCATCGATCCGCTGATGAGCAATCCCCATTATCCCTCCGTGCACGCCACCAATTACGCAGGCGCAGTGGATGCGATGGAATATCTGCTTGGATTGGGACACTACCGCATTGCCCATATCAGCGGCCGTAATGAACTCGAAAGCTCAAATCGGCGCTTGAAGGGTTACCGTGATTCATTAGAAAAAGCGGGAATCGCCATCGATCCGGCTTTAATTGCGCCCGGCGATTATACGACCAAGACTGGCGCTTACGCCGCCAGAGGGCTTTTGTCTCTTGATCATCCACCCACAGCTATTTTCGCCTCCAACGACCAGACGGCGATGGGCATCTATCAGGTGGCGGAGGAGATGGGACTGCGAATCCCAGAAGATCTTTCTGTGATTGGTTTCGACAACATCACGGAATCGAAATACATGCGACTGACCTGTATAGATCAGTTCATTTCCGAGATGGGCTTTATCGCCACACAAATGCTTATCAAGCTGATCCATGGCGAGCTGCTGGAGGCTCAAACCTACAAAATGCAAACCCGACTCGTTGTCCGTGATTCCTGCCAAGCGTTGGTCAAGAGCGAATAGGCTCTGCCTGAAACACACGTGACAGGCGGTCGTCGGACGGGAGGCCGTGGAGCGAATTTAGAGAAAGGGGTTGACCACATCGTCCGTTCTGTACGAAATTGTAAGGCTTCCTTAACCCCGAACCGACGGAAGGAAGACATGCAGTTATGGATGGAGAATGTCTCCGCACAGCACGAGCACTTCTTCCGCCACATCAATAAGGAGAAGCAACAACTCGCAAGATCAGCATCGTTATGAGGGTCTTACGCATCGCTTGCTTTGCATGGCCCGCGTCCAGTACATCGATAACCCAAATGCCTTCCGCAACGACCGCAGCGTTCGTGCTGGTAGCCTGCGACCCAGGGGTGACTTCTACACACAAAAAGATCCTCGGTGCACACCATACAAATACTACGGTGACGAGAGCCAGGGTTAGGTTCGTATATTTATGAGGCTAGTAACTTACACCTGCAGAACAGATTCAATGGGACAAAGCATTTGATCACATTAAGATCCAATACCTGAGGTGGTCACCGGAATGGAAAGCAACGAAGCCATCAGAGATAGTACAGAAAAATATTCTACCTCGTGGACTAAAAAGCTAGCCAACATTCTCAAGTTCCGCGAATTAAATGTGACCATTGCTTTTCTAGTCCTGTGTTTGTTCTTCTATTGGAAGAGACCGGATACCTTTCTAAAACCTGCCAACCTGGCTGTCATCATGCGTTTCGTGGCCACCTTTGGGCTGTTAGCCATTGGTGAGCTGTTTGTCATTATCACGGGTGGTATAGACCTGTCCGTGGGATCGATGACCGCTCTTACGGGAGTGATATCAGCCACGTTGATGGTCAAAGGAGTTGGTTCCATCCCGGCATTAAGCATTCCTCTTTCCATCATCATCGTTTTTATCCTGGCAAGTCTTGTAGGACTCTGGCATGGTTTCAGCGTCGCAAAGTTGAATATCCCCCCTTTCATCATCACACTCGGCACTTGGCTCATGGCACGAGGTTTAGCCGCTTATATAACTAGAGGCTACCCAATCGTCTTCGTGTCGGACTTTCCTTTCTTGAGGCTCGGGCAGGGGCAGATATTTCAGATCCCAATCATGTTCATCATCTTGGTAGTAATAGCACTTATCAGCTCCTTCACGTTGATTTCAACAACGCTAGGACGTCACATCTATGCTATTGGGGGCAACATCGAAGCAGCGCGGGTATCAGGGGTTCATGTCAACCGCGTGCGCATATATAGCTATATCACGAGCAGTATTTTAGCCTGCCTCGTCGGGATCATATTGGCTTCTCGCCTGGGGCAGGGTACCCCCACCGTAGGCACCGCGTACGAATTATGGGCCATTGCCGCTGCGGTCATCGGGGGCACTAGCCTCTTCGGGGGTGAGGGGTCCGTACTTGGTGTGATCTTGGGAGCCGCAATTATGGGCGTCATGATCAACGGGATGGTACTTATCAACCTGTCATCCTACTTACAAAACGTGATCCTCGGTATCGTACTGGTTATCGCGGTCACTTACGATACCTTACGAAGACAGCGCAGCAGGTAGGTTGGGAGCAGAGCAATGACCGCAGCACCGATCGTAAAGATGGTAAATATTCAAAAGAGCTTCGGGGCTGTACAGGCTCTTCGCAGTGTGGCCTTGACATTAGATCATGGCGAAGTATTAGGGCTTGTTGGGGACAATGCTGCGGGTAAATCCACCCTGATGAAAGTCCTCAGTGGTGCTTATCTCCCGGATGCCGGAGACATACGGATTAATTCAAAAAAGGTGCATATCACTAACCCAGAGGATTCTCGTCGTCTAGGTATTGAAATGGTGTACCAAGACTACGCCCTGGCTAATAATCTGGATGTGTCTGCGAACGTTTTCCTAGGGCGCGAGATCGTGAAATGGAAACTCGGCCCGATAGGAATGATGAACAAGAAATCTATGGAAGAGCAGGCACGAAGTCTTTTGGATCGCCTAAGAATCGAAATCGATAATGTGCGTTTGAAGGTTGAGAACCTATCGGGCGGTCAACGTCAAGCCGTAGCCATTGCTAGAGCGACAGCCTTCGATGCCAAAGTCATCATCATGGATGAGCCAACCGCTGCCTTGAGTGTAGCTGCGATAGGCAAGGTGTTGGACTTGATTAGAGAACTCAAGAGCCTTGGTAGCTCCATCATAATGATTAGCCATCGCCTGGAGGATGTTTATGAGGTGAGTGACAGAATCATCGTACTGCGTCATGGTCGCAAGGTGGCAGATTGCCCCGTAAGTGGAGACATTCGAGAGTTTCGTGAACGCATCTTGTCGTACATGATCGGAGCTAGAGATGATTTCTCCGAACAAAGCACCGAATAAAGGACTGGAGGTGATCTGTAAATGAAATTTACTCGATTTCAGTTCCCATAGATGAAAGACCGATCGATACACGAAGAAAAGGGAGAAGTGAGATGAAGACTCTTAAGCAACTGTTTTATGTGATTTTGATCACAGTCTTGCTTGGTTCTTGTGCCCCTGCCGCAGAAACCCCTGCTGCAGAAGTTCCTGCGGAGTTCACGGTCGTTGTCATTGGTAAGTCAGTGCACCCCTACTGGAGCAATGTCGAGAAGGGTGTTATTGCGGCGGCTGAAGACCTGGGTTTGAATGCCGACCAGGCCATCTTCTTTGTACCTCAGCAAGAGGATGTTGCCGCTCAAATAGAGACCATGGAGACCTACGTAGCCCAGGGTGTAACCGGCATCGCCATTGCCCCCTCCGATCCCAACGCACTTGAGCCAGTAATGAAGAAGGCGGCTGATGCGGGAATCTTCGTCACTACTCTGGACACGCCGCCAGTTGATGGATCTGTCTCGCAGGTATACATCGGCACAGACAACTACTCGGCTGGTCAAGCAGCAGGAGAGGCGATGGTGCAGCTGCTGCCCGAGGGCGGAACGGTTGGCATTGGTCGTGGTTCTGACACAGCTCTGAACGCGCTGCAACGCACCGATGGTTTCCTGGACGGAATTAAGGGAACTGACATTGAGACTCTAGAGCCCGTGAATGACCAGGAGGATTCTGCCCGCGCGCTGGAACTGGCCAATTCTGTCCTTTCGGCTAACCCGGATCTGGCTGGAGCATTCGGCGTATATGCCTATAACGGCCCAGCCTGGGCGACGGCCATCAAGGAGGCCGGTCGGGTAGGATTGACCAAGCTGGTTTGCTTCGATGCCACCACCGACATCATCAACGGCATCAAGGAGGGCGTGATTGACGCCACTGTAGCCCAACGCGAGTTTGACATGGGCTATAAGTCGGTGCAGGTTATTTACCTGATGGCCACGAAGGGCGTGGATGCGGCCATGTCTGAAATGGGAGTGGTGGATGGAGTTATCGACACTGGCGTGGATATAATCACGCCTGCCACCCTCAAAGACTACGAGGCCGGCCTGGACGCCAAGGGCATCCCGCATGAATGGGATACCCAGGGCTGGGAAGCACCATCAGGGGCTGCGCCAGTTACCGTGGAATGGTGGCATATTACCACCGTAGATCCGGGCAAGTCGCTCTGGCAGGATATGGCCAATGAGTACACGGCCGCCCATTCCAACGTGACGATTAATATCACGGTACTGGAAAACGAGGCCTTTAAGACCAAGCTGACCACCGTCATGCAATCCGGGGAACCGCCGGACATCTTCCAGAGCTGGGGCGGCGGTACCATGAATGACCAGATCAACGCTGGCCTGCTTCAGGACATTACCTCCTATCTGGATGCAGATGGCGGCGCTTGGCGCAATTCCTTCGCACCCGGTGCGCTGGCGGTCTATGCCCTTGACGGCGAGAATTACGGCGTACCGTGGGACATGGGCATGGTCGGTTGGTGGTACAACAAGGATCTGTTCGCCCAGGCGAATATCACCCAACCCCCAACGACCTGGACGGAACTCCTCGATGATGTCAAGGCCCTTAAGGCTGCTGGCATCGTCCCCATCGCCTTAGGCGAAAAAGATACCTGGACCGGCATGCACATCTGGTCGTATCTCGCCACTCGCATCTGCGGAAAGGACGGTTTTCTGGCTGCTGCAAACCGCACAGGTTCCTTTACCGATTCCTGCTTTGTAGAAGCCGGCGAGAAGTTACAGGAGCTGATTGCCCTCGAGCCATTCCAGGCTGGTTTCCTTGGCGCCGTGCACGATGAAATGCAGGGCACTTTTGGCAACGGCAAAGCGGCCATGGAACTCTCAGGGCAGTGGGCGCCCTCTGTCGAATCTGCTCAATCTGCCGACGGGGTCGGTGTCGTTAATCTGGGCTTCTTCAGCTTCCCGGCCGTCGAAGGAGGCGCTGGTGCCTTAACAGATGCCATGGGTGGTGGTAATGGATTCGCCATTGGCAAGGATGCCCCACCCGAAGCAGTTGACTTTGTCAAATACCTGACCGCACCAAAACAACAGGAGCGGGTTGCAGCGATCGGTGCTGGCATCCCGGTTGTCAAAGGCGGCGAGGTTGGTCTGACCGATCCCAATATGATCCTGGTCCAGCAAGGTTTTGCTGCTGCAAATTACTTCCAACTCTACTATGATCAGTATATGCCTTCAGCGATGGGTTCCATCATCAATGAAGCGGTTGCCGGTCTTTACGCTGGCGTAAGCTCACCTGAGCAGGTTGCCCAGGCCATTGAAGATGGGGCCAAGCAGGTTTTCGGTCAGTAAACCAGATTCTTTTAACATGGGGGTGGTTGGGAAACCACCCCCATTGAATTACCTTATCATGTGACCGTCATCGTTACACTTACACTGGAGTGCGAAGCGTCCTTTAAAATTTCACTGTTGCGTTGCGCAAAGCCCCAGCATCGGAATTCGAATCGGTGACTTTCACATCGATAACCCATACCAGAATCTCTCCATTCCGTTGGTATCCTTCCTATTTGAAATAGGAAAGGGGAGTGTTCATGGATATACCCCACGTCATAAAAGCTCCCTTGAAGTGGCAACCGCGAATCAGTCCTCCTCGCCGAATTCAGGATCGTCTGGCTATCTTTCTGTTCTTACTGCCCGCTTTTGCTATTTTTATTCTTTTTATCATTTATCCCATCGTTCGAGCCGTTTACTTCAGTATGTTCAACTGGAACGGTATGGGACCCGCCACAATTTTTGTTGGCCTGGATAATTTCAAGCAAATCCTGACCGATCATGTATTCACGAAATCGATAGGGAATTGTCTCTTGATCGTGGTTCTCTCCCTCTCCCTCCAGCTGCCTTTGGCCTTAATGCTCGCCATCATGGTAGGGCGAGACTTGCCCGGCCGAGCATTTTTCCGGGCCATTTTCTTTATGCCTTATGTGCTTTCAGAAGTCATCACTGCCATCATCTGGATGAGTCTGTTCAGCCCGGATCCCGAGCGCGGCCTTATCAACGCAATTTTGGTGCTGATACCAGGTGTCCATGCTCAGAATTTCCTGGGTAATTTGAACCAGGTCATGGGTTGTATCTTCGTCGTTTTAACATGGAAATATTTCGGATTGCATATGTTGTTATATATGGCCGGCTTACAAAACATCCCCAGAGAAATCGAAGAGGCCGCCATGATCGATGGCGCCAACCGCTGGCAGACGATTCGTCATATTACGATCCCCTTGCTCGGCAGCACCATTCGTACCACTGTCCAACTTTCCGTTTTGGGCTCGCTGACTCAGTTTAACTTGATCTGGATTATGACCCGGGGAGGACCCGTCAACGCCAGCGAAGTTATGTCTACTTACATGTATCGCTATGCCTTCATCCGCTTCCAGCTGGGGTATGGCTCGGCGGTGGCGCTCGTGATGTTGGCAATTTGCCTTATTTTCTCGATAACGTACCTATGGCTTGCCCGCCAGCCAGATTATCTGAGTGGTCTCTAGAGAGGGACTTCCATGGCAACCGTCAATGTTCATAAAGGAAGATATATCAAAAGGCTGCAACCCAGGCTTTTCCAGTACCTCATACTCTCCATCATTACCTTGATTATTTTGGTGCCCGTCGTGATCATGGTCTTTGGTGCCCTGAAAACGCGCGGCGAAATGTTTTCACATCCATATACACTTCCTATTCCTGCTCATTGGGAAAACTTTGAAGTGATTCTAAGAACCCCCTCGTTTTGGACCATGCTGCGCAATAGCGTAGCCGTGATGTTGGGGACGACGGCGGGCGTGTTGATCATTTGCAGCCTGGCGTCCTTTGTATTTGCCCGCATGCAATTTCACGGCAAGGACCTGGCTTTTAACTTTCTAACTCTAGGGCTGATGTTCCCAATCACCGTTGCGATCATGCCGGTCTATCTTGTCGTCCGCCAGATGCATCTGATTGATAGCCTCTTGGCGGTAATCCTGGTGCAAACGGCTTTTGGAATATCAGGTAACATCTTGATCTTGCGCGGTTTTTTCACATCGATCCCAATGGAACTGCAGGATGCGGCATACATCGACGGCTGTAATCCCTTCGGCTTTTTCTGGCGCATCTTGCTCCCACTGGCGCGCCCGGCTTTGGCGGCCATTGGAGCATTGACCATGATCATAAGCTGGAATGATCTGCTCACCCCCCTGGTTCTTCTCAACAGCGACTCCCTCTGGACCCTACCGCTCGGCACCATGCAGTTCCAGGGGCAGTACAGTTCAGATTTAGCGCTTACGGCAGCTTTCGTAACCTTATCCGCCTTACCGGCAATCATTTTCTACATGTTCGCCGAACGGCAAATTGTATCCGGCCTTACAGCCGGTGCCATCAAAGGATAGAAGTAGTAGGACCGTGACTTTGGTTGGGGCGTTCAACAGCGAGTTTTCGCAACCGGTTTGCCAATCATCTGGGATAGCCCAAGGCGGCAACCCGTGCCAGCTTTCTGCCGCCAGGAAATCACGGTGCTGCCGGAATGACGGCTTACTAAACTACATGGATTTGATCTACACCAAAAGCGGCTTCGATACCTAAGACTTTAATTCTAAGGAGGTCACCATGGCAGACTATATTCCCAAACCCGAGCATAAATTCACCTTTGGCTTGTGGACAGTCGGCAACGTTGGGCGCGACCCTTTTGGGAGCCCGGTGCGGCCGGAAAAATCACCGGTGGAGCTCGTCCACCTTCTAGCGGAAGTGGGCGCTTGGGGAGTCAACTTCCACGACAACGACCTGGTACCCATTGACGCAACACCTGCGGAGCGAGACCGCATCGTGCGTGATTTCAAAGATGCGCTGGACGAGACGGGTCTGGTAGTCCCGATGGCGACCACGAACCTGTTCAGCGATCCTGTTTTCAAGGACGGTGCGTTCACCTCCAACGACGCGCGCGTGCGGGCTTATGCCCTGAAGAAGACCATGCAAGCCATCGATCTGGGTGTTGAACTGGGGGCCCACATCTATGTCTTCTGGGGCGGGCGGGAAGGCACCGAGACCGATGCTGCAAAGGACCCGGTCGCCTCTATCGAGCGCTCGCGCGAAGCCATGAACTTCCTATGTGAGTACGTGCGCGACAAGAAATATGACCTCAGGTTTGCCCTGGAAGCCAAGCCGAACGAACCGCGCGGCCACATCTTCAATGCAACGACAGGCCATATGCTGGCCTTCATCACCACCCTGGATCACCCCGAAATGGTCGGCGTGAATCCCGAGGTGGCGCATGAGCACATGGCCGGACTCAATTTCGTTCACGCCGTCGCCCAAGCATTGGACGCTGGCAAATTATTTCATATCGATCTCAACGACCAGGCTTTCGGCCGCTACGACCAGGACTTCCGCTTTGGCGCGGTAGATCTGAAGAGCGCCTTCTGGCTGGTAAAACTACTGGAGGATCACCGCTATAATGGCAGCCGGCATTTCGATGCCCATGCCTATCGCACCGAAGATTACGAAGGGGTCAAAGATTTCGCACGCGGCTGTATGCGGACCTATTTGATCTTGAAGGAAAAGGCCGCTCAGTGGAATGCCGATAGCGAGATCCAGGCTCTCCTGGCCGAAATCAACGCCGACGACGGCGCGATGGAGGCTTACTTTGGTAAGTACAGCCCCGAAAAAGTAAAAGGCTTAGCGTCTGAAACCTTCGACCGCCAGGCGCTGGCCAGGCGCGGCCTGCAGTACGAGAGACTCGATCAGCTGACTAACGAGCTACTGTTAGGCGTCCGTTGAATGGTGTGTTAGAACTTTCGCACGTCAGAGGGCTGTGAAACATATTCTCCCGAAAGATGGCGTAAAGAAGCGCGGCAACCTGAGTGGAAGTTTGCGTTATGTACTAACAGATGACCAGAGCGCCTAAATCGAATGAACCGGGGTATGTCCCCTACTCCGCGCTCCGGCCACATTCTCCTCCACTCAGTTCGCCCGAGGAAATGGATTCAAACATCTCGTCTCTAAGGTCATTAAGAAAAAGAAAGGCAGTATATGGAATCTATCGAACGACACGTACAAAACATGCTCTCGCAGATGACCCTGGAGGAAAAGCTTGCCCAGATCGGGTCGTATTGGATATTCGACCTGCAAACCAGCGGTGCGCTGGATTGGGATAAAACTGCGGACAAGCTCAGGCACGGCATCGGGCAGATCACCCGTCTAGCTGGCGCTTCCACGCTCGAACCGGTGGATGCGGCCAAAACGGCGAACGCTCTTCAGCGATTCCTAGTGGAAAAGACTCGCATGGGAATCCCGGCCATTTTCCACGAAGAATGTTGCTCCGGCGCTGTGATGATGGGCGGTACGGTCTACCCGCAGATGCTGGGACTGGCTAGCAGCTTCCAACCTGAGCTGGCCGAAGCAATGACGACCGCAATTCGCGCCCAACTTCTCGCCATCGGTGCCCGTCAGGGTCTGGCGCCAGTGCTGGATGTTGCCCGCGACCCGCGCTGGGGGCGCGTGGAGGAGACCTTTGGCGAAGATCCAACCCTGGTCAGCCATTTTGGGATGGCTTACGTGCGCGGTCTACAATCCAGCACCCTGGCGGAAGGCGTCATGGCTACTGCAAAGCACTTCGTAGGTCATGGCCTTCCGCAAGGCGGGCTCAACTGCGCACCAGTCCACCTTGGAATGCGGGAGATCTTCCAAGACTACCTGGCGCCCTTTCAGGCCGTGATTCGCGAGGCAAAGGTGGCTTCGGTCATGAACGCCTACCCCGAACTGGACAGCGAAGTTGTGGCAGCCTCACGCCGTATAATGACCGATTTGCTACGCCATGAAATGGGGTTCGACGGATTGGTTGTTTCAGACTACGAAGCGATCATCATGCTCCACACCTTCCATAAGATCGCTGCCAGTCCCGGTTATGCAGCAAGTCTGGCGTTGAAGGCTGGCATCGACGTGGAGCTTCCCGATACTGTCTGCTACGGTGAGCCGCTCAAAACCGCCGTACAACGCAAGGAAGTTAGTCTTGAGCTGGTTGATCAAGCCGTTGCGCGGCATTTGCGGAAAAAGATTGAGTTGGGCTTGTTCGACAATCCATACGTTGATGAAGGCAAGGTTTTAGAAGTGTTCGAAACCCCAGGCCAGAGAAAATTGGCGCGTGAGATCGCCCGGAAAACGATGGTGCTGCTGAAGAATAATGGGCTGCTACCCCTACCAAAGTCGATTCGGAGTCTGGCGGTCATCGGACCGAATGCCGACGAGGGGCGCAACCAACTTGGAGACTACACCTATGCCGCAATGAGCCAGCTGATGCAATGGAAGGCACCTGAGAATTCCTCCTTCTCCAAAGGCGACCTAGAGATGCTCACCCAAGCTGACGTCAAGGTCACGACTGTGCTGGAAGGCATCCGGTCGCTTATCTCCCCAGACACAGCCGTGCATTACGCTATCGGATACGATTCGCCTGACGGCGACCACCCCAGCTTCGAAAAGGCACTGCAGGCTGCACGACAAGCCGAGGTGGTGGTTTTGGTGCTTGGCGACCGTTCAGGGCTGACTCTCGATTGCAGTACGGGGGAGACGCGTGATAGCTCGGACCTTAAATTACCGGGTAATCAGGAAGAACTTGCCGAGGTGCTCATGGCAACCGGGATTCCGGTTGTGGTGGTATTGATCACGGGTCGCCCTTATTCTCTATCCATGCTGGCGGAACGCGCCGATGCCATCTTGGAAGCCTGGCTGCCGGGCGAGGAAGGTGGCAATGCGATCGCGGAAGTGCTTTTCGGCGATGTGAATCCCGGCGGGAAGCTGCCGATCACATTCCCGCGCTCCGTCGGGCAGGTGCCGATCTTCTACAACTCCAAGCCGGCCGGGACCAAATCTCACTGGTATGAGGATTACGTGACCGAGAAGGTCACGCCCCTGTACCCCTTTGGCCATGGCTTGAGCTATACGGATTTTGAGTACCGCTGTCTGACGATCCAGCCCGAGCAGGTGCGTAGTGGCGAACTCGTCGATATATCGTTGGATATTGAAAATATCGGCCAGGTATCCGGCGAAGAAGTCGTGCAGCTCTATATTCATGATGTATTGGCTTGCACAACACGTCCGATTAAAGAATTAAAAGGCTATCAACGCTTGAAGCTGGAACCGGGTGAAGTCAGGCAGATCACCTTCCACTTAGACATCAACCAACTAGCCTTCTACGACCTGGATCTGAGACTTGTACTCGAGGCGGGTCAGATAAGCGTGATGGTGGGAAGCTCGTCGCAGGACATCCGTTTGCGAGGCGTGTTCGAGATCGTAGGAGATCCAAAGGTGGAAGTCAAGGAGCGGGTGTTCACGTGCCCAGTAAGCGTAGCCTAAGGACCTTGCGTGTCTGACACGTGACTACTCAGTGAATCTGGAATCGCTAGAGGAAATCACATGCCACATTTTCTTGGTGTAGACATTTCAACGACAGGCAGCAAGGCGATCGTCATGGACGAGAGCGGCAAGATATGCGCATCCGCCTCCTCACCGCATACGCTGCAGACTCCGAGGCCACTGTGGTCTGAGCAAGATCCGGGGCAATGGTGGACGGCGGCGAAAGCCAGCATCCGTACGGCATTGACGCAGGCCGAACTGGCCGAGGATAGCATCGCGGCAGTCGGTTTGACGGGTCAAATGCATGGACTCGTTTTGCTGGACGAGGCGGGAGAAGTCTTACGCCCGGCGATCCTGTGGAACGACCAGCGTACCCAGTCACAGTGTGATGAGATTCATGCTCGCGTCGGCAAGGAGAGGTTCATACAGATCACAGGCAATGTGGCACTGACAGGTTTCACTGCTCCGAAAATCCTATGGGTGCAGGAGAACGAGCCCGACGTGTACGCGCGAATAGCCCACGTGCTTTTACCGAAGGACTTCGTCCG
>Ga0315534_1000298_pt1 | contig 33225 bp, 24 predicted proteins | sample SalMarSW160240MG_FD_203094 | JGI IMG/M metagenome (GOLD analysis project Ga0315534, IMG submission 203094) | Salt marsh sediment microbial communities from the Plum Island Ecosystem LTER, Massachusetts, United States - Salt Marsh Sediment SW1602-40 ...
ACGCGCTTCATGAGCAGGATGTCCCGCGAAATGGTGGTCTCGATCAGCGAGTCCAGGATGTAGCGTCGCCATCGCTCCGGATCCCCAGCGAGCGGTGCTGCGCCCGGGTAGCCTCCAAAGGAGAGAAATTGATCGAGGGAAAACCCGAACGCCGACCTCATCTCGGCAAACGACCAGTGGGGGAGGCGCAGCTGCTCGAATCGGCCCGCGAGGCTCTCGACGAGCCCGGCCTGAACGAGCAAGGGCGCCGAACCCAGAAGGACGACGTGAAGCGGCAGCCCGACGGCGGTGTCCTCGTCCCAAAGCCGTTTCACCGTCTCGGACCAGCCGCCGATCTTCTGGATCTCGTCGAGGGCCAGGACCGCGCCGGATCCACTTTCGCCCGCCACCAGACGCGCAGCTTCCCATTGCGCCCGCAGCCACGCGCTGTCACGCAGGGTGGGCTCGTCTGCCGATGCGAAGCGGTGCGGACGGTCGAGACTCTCCAGCACCTGGCGGACGAGAGTGGTCTTGCCGACCTGGCGCGCTCCAGTAACGATCTGGAGGAATCACCGCGGTTCGCGGAGCCGAAGGGAGAGGGGCTCGGCAAACTCGCGGACGAACGAGGGAAGGGACGTTTTTCTTTTCATAATGAGTCATTTCACTCAATTGATTGAGTAATACTCAACAAGGCCACCCGCAGTGCGTCGACAGCCTCAGCTGGCTGGTCCGATGAGCGGCGGGAGCCACCGTCGGGTGATGGGCACTACTATCTCATCCGGGCGACCAATACCTGTGGTAATGGAGGGTGGGGGATCGACCGCACGGTGACGGCCTGCCCCTGATTCGAAGGCCGGACATGAGGTCCAGACTGTCACGAACCGGCATGAGCCCGAGCGGGTCACAGGCGTGAAATCATCTTCAGCGTCTGACGCTGCCGTGAAAGAGCGAGCCGCGAAGTCTCAGGCAATTGCACCGAAGTGCGGGTTGACGTTCCCCTCGGTGTCCATCAACGGCACCGGCGGCCCGACGGCATGCCCCTGCGCGTACCCCACGCCGATGCCCTGCAGCGTTTGCAGGATGGTCTCGTTCTCGACCTCCTCGGCGATGGTGGCGATGCCCATGATCCTGCCGATCTGGTTGACAGCGCTCACGACGGTTCCGTAAACGGGGTCTTCGACCGAGCCCCGCACGTAGTGGCCGCCGATCTTGATGTAATCGACCGGCAACGCCTTGAGGTGGGCGAACGAGGTCAGACCATTGCCGAAGTCATCCAGTCCGACTTCGCAGTTTATGGACCGCGCTTCGGCGATGAAACGTACCAGCTGCGCAACGTTCTCAAGCGCTGCCGCCTCGTTGACCTCGAAGCCAAGCGTATCGGCCGGAAGCCGGTGCTCCGCCAGGCGCTCGCGCACCGTGGGGATCAATTCAGGGTCGTGCACCGAGGAGACACTGAGGTTGATCGAGCAGAGCGGCAACTCGCGCTCCTGGTTCTTCCGACGCCACTCGGCCAGCAATGCAACGGTCTGCCGAATGACCCAGCGGTCGATTGCCGGTAACAGCTGGTAACGCTCCGCCTGCGGGAGAAACGAGGCGGGGGCCTCGACGCCGCCACGCTTGTTTGGCAGGCGCAGCAGGATTTCGCACCAGGGCCGGGCCGGACTCTGCTCGGCCAGGGGGACGATCGGTTGAGCGTAGAGCTGGAAGCGGCCCTCATCAACGGCGCGGGTCAGGCGGGCGATCTGACGCGTCTCCACGTCGGGGTGAACCCCGGGGGCCACCGCCGGCCCGAGATGGACGCGGTTGCCTCCCGCCTCCTTGGCCTCGTAACAGGCATTGTCGACTGCGCGCATGGCGTCAGCTACTCGTCCGCTCGAGGCTGTTATCGGGACGACGCCGATGCTGGCGCCGAGCGTGAAGTCCCTCCCTTCCCAGACGTACTTGAACTCCTCGATCGACTTCTGGATGCTGTTGGCGATCTCTTCCGCCTTGCTCAATGAACAATGTTCCAGGAGGATGCCGAATTCGTCCCCGCCGAGCCGCCCGATCGTGTCGTGGCTGCGCAGACGATCATTCAGCAATTCGCCGACCATCCTCAGGAGAGTATCGCCGGCCTCGTGACCGCAGACATCGTTCACGAGCTTGAAGCGGTCCAGGTCCATGTAGCATAACGCGTGTTCCTTTCCGTCGGCCGCGACCTCCGCCAGTAACCGCGCCAGGCGTCGCTCGAACCCTTGCCGGTTAATAAGGCCCGTAATGGAATCGTGCGTCGCTTCATGGGAAAGCGCGCGGACAACGCGCCGCCGTTCAGTGACGTCGTGAAAGACTATCACGACGCCCTTCGTGATCCCGTTGCGGTCGCGGATCGGGGCCGCGGAGTCGCCGATCGCCACTTCCGTGCCGTCGCGGCGCAGCAGCAGAACGCCATCCGCCAGATCGAGTGTGCGATCCTCACGGAGAACCCGGGGCGGGATGCTTTCGATCGACTGCCGCGTCGCTTCGGAGATGAGAGACAGAATGGTGTTCACGGGCTGCCCCATCGCTTCGCTGATGCGCCAGCCGGTGAGGCGCTCCGCCATGGGATTGAGATACGTTACGGTTCCCGTCAGGTCGGTCGTGATGATGGCATCGGCGATCGATGACAGGGTGACGAAGGCCTGCTCCTTCTTCCTGAAGAGGTTCTCCTGAGCGCGCCGCCGCTTCGTGAGATCTCGAATCGTCGCCAGATTGAGCGCGTCCCCCCCGGAACCAAGAAGACTGCGGCTGAACTCCACGGGAAACTCGGTTCCGTCCCGGCGTTGGGCGAACAGGCTGACCTTGACAGCCTCCGGCGGGACGTGTGGCGGCTCGCCGCCGGTTTTCAGGTGCCACTCGATCATCTTCTGGTAGCGCCGGGGGATGACCCGATTCAGCGGCTGGTCCAGCATCTCCGCCTCGGACCATCCGAACAGACGCTCGGCCTCCGGGTTCAGCGCGACCACATTGCTCCGCTCGTCGATGACCAGCATGGCGACGCCTATAGCGTCGAGCAACTGTCGAAATCCCTTCTCATGAATGGAACTTGCGGTCATGCCCGCTGACCCTCTACGGCATCATTCGGAGGTTGATGGTAAATTGATTCTATCTCATCGCCATGACGCTGTCTATTGGTTTCGGGCGATCGCAGCCTGCGGCAACCCTCGCGTGTACTGCTCCGTGTTCAAAAGAGCCCCCAATGCCATCTTTTCTCGACCACCCGCCTATATCGCAACGCCAATTCTTTGTGGACAGGCGCCATGACGGATCAATCTGCCACGTGATTTTGCCGAGGTAGTTCTGTCCGTAGTGTTCTCTGGTGGTGAGCGTGCCGCCGGGTGTGTCGAGGTCTTGGATTCGCTCGCAGGAGGCGAAAAACCAGAGCTTGTCGCGGAGGATGGGGCCACCGAGTGTCGCGCTGATGACCTGGTGTTTCGTCGACAACTCGCTGACATCGAAGTTCAGCACGGTGGTGGCCGTGCCCATCACCGGGTTGGTGGCGTCCATGCCGTCGATGAAGTAGGCGTTCTCGCCGATTGTCGAGCCGAGAACCCTGGGCTGCGGCACGTTCGCCCACCCGCCCAATGGGGCGACGCCGGCGGTCTGGTTGACGATGGTGGTGTAGTTACGGTTCTCCGAGCCGATCCCGAAGGCTGTGCGGGACGAGCTCGGCTTGTGTGAAGGCGACAGGGTGGCGTTTCGGGTCCTCGAAGACGGTAAGGTCGTTGCGGAACCGGAAACCATCGACCTGTTGGACCTCGAAGGGACCCTCAAACCGCGACGGAAGGGCGTCACGCTTGCCGACCCGGACGAGGTCATTCGGGCCGAAGCAGCCGAGGAATGATCGCCCTCGACACGAACTTTCTGGTCGGGTTTCTTGTCGAAGATGACGATACCCAGAGCCGGCCCGCCAACCGGCTGATCAAAGGTGCGATCGAACGCGACGAGGAGCTCTTCATCAGTGACATCGTGATGTGCGAGACGGTGTGGGTCTTGTCCTCAGCCTATCGATTCTCGCGCGCCGAGATCCTCGAGGCGCTGGCTAGACTACTGCGCGCGCGAGCCGTTGTCTTTGCCTCGAGCGACCGGCCGGCTCGCGCCCCGGAAGCGTATGACAAGGGGAAGGGCGACTTCGCTGACTATTTGATCCGGGAGCATGCCCACACTGCCGGCGCCGACACTTCGCCCCCGCTTCGATACCACTGGAGCTTACGCAGGATGATGTCCTCGGCGGTCTGCACATGCGTCGACCTGGGCGGATCGTCAGTGATCTGGGTGAGTCCGGTTCGTTCGAACTCGATGTTGTCGAACTCGCTTGTGCCCTTGACAAAAAAGTCCACCTTGAAACCGGTCTCGAGATGGATGGCGTTGAATGACCCACGGGAGGCCACCGCCTCCCTCGCAACATCGAGATCGACGTAAAAGGGGACACTCAGCCGGTCGACGAGCTCCACGACGCTGGAAACGTCGAGATCGACGATCAGATCCGCGTCCATCGTCTGCCGCGGTACGCCGTGGATCGCACTTGCGAACGATCCGCCCAGGTGATAGCGGATGCCGAGCTCTTCGAGTATGTCGATCACGCGGAGAACGACCGCCAGCGACGCCGGCGTCTCCGGACTCATCGTCGAGCCGCCGACCGGCGATCCCAGATCTTCGCCGCGGCTTTTTCGCCGACCATCAAACCCATGAGCATGCGCCGCCGCTCGTCCTCAGACGCACTCGGATACCGCGACCGCAGACCGGCCAGCATCAGCGCACGGTTGGTTTCACACGCGTCGCCGAGCAGCTCGAGCTTGCGCCAAGCGGGAAGCGCCTTCAGGATCTCGATCTGCGCTTTCTCCGCCGACGCCTCGGTGTCTCGCGCGAGAGTGCCCATATGAGCTGATTCTAAACCACTCTTGTTCGAATTCCCGCTGTCGGCCTTGGCACTGACCGCCCCCGAGATTCTTCGATGACCCTCGCCATCCCGGCTGCTGGGTGGGCGAACGGAATTACTTATGCCCGCGGGCGCCCACCAAGTCCGTTGCCTACCGCATTTTGAGAAAAGTATAGGGGTTATGCCGTGAGAGGGCAACTCACAAGGACGGTGAAAAACCGCGTGGAAAAGGCTCCCGAAGGATTTCACACCATCAATCTGGGGTGCGAACCGAGGAAAACAATCAGGGAAGTGTCCGGGATTCGTTCGAAGTCAGTACAACGCTTCACGAATTCCGAATTCTGAATTCGGAATTCTGAATGCCCCTGCCCACCCGGCGCCTTAATCGCTGGGATGTGGAAATTCCGACTTCCGAATTCAAACGGGTATCCGCTTGATGAGCTTCGCGACCGTCTTGAAGTCGGAGGTGTCGCAACGCTCGAGGAGCTCGAAGAGGGCGGACTCGGTGGTAGTGATGGTTGCGCCGGCGGCGGCTATGCGGTGAAGGGCCCATTCCTTGTCGGCCGGTCGGCGGGAGTTCACCGCGTCGTGCGGGACGTGGACCTCGAAGCCGAGGGAGACGAGGTCGAGCGCCGTCTGGAGGACGCAGACGTGGGTCTCGATGCCGGTGACGATGATCTGATTGCGCCCACTGTCCCCGATTGCCCTGTGAAGGCCGTCGTCGCGCGCGCACGAAAAGGTGAGCTTGCCGGGTGGCGTGTCGCCGAGAATGGCGGCAAGGCTTCCGACGGTCGGGCCGAGGCCCTGTGGGTACTGCTCGCTGGCCAGCACCGGCACTTCGAGCTCACGGCATGCCTCGACGAGGACCTCGATTCGCGGCAGGTGGCTCTGGTCGGCCATGACGGCGTTGATGCGGTCCTGGACGTCGATGACAAGCAAGGCCGCGTCGCCCTGGTTGAGTAGTCCGCTCATGTCGTTCCTCCAGAACGGAGATTGTAGAACGTCTTCTGGCTTCGGGGCGCGCTTCTCCCTTCGCGCTACCGAAGAGTGCCCCCCCTGACGATGTTTGGCCCTTTGCGCTCTGATCGATTGAAAGTCCTCACATCCAAAATCGTCAGGGACGGCACGTTTTGTGGCGCGCGCTTGCCTCGGAGTCCGCTGCAGGTTGGTGGATTTATCTGCGTCTATATGCGTGATCAGTGGTGTCTCACGGGTGGGTGGGTGGAAATCCGAAATCCGAAATCCAAAATTCGAAATCGGTTGTGGCGGGGCGGCTACAATAGCGCGATGGACGAAACCCCGATCATCGATGAACCCGAGGCAGAAGGGCCGCAGGCGCCGGCCAAGGCCGGAGAGGCGCCGCAGTCGAAGGCCCCGGCGCCAACCGAGGTCGTCTTCGAGGGTCTGGCCGCGGGCAAGGAGCCATGGCGGGGTGGAGGTGGGTGCAGCAGCCGTCTGCCGCTCTACGGATGCCTCTTCGGTCTGGTGCTGCTGATCGGCACCCTCATCGCCGGCACCTCGATGATGCGCCGGACGGTGTGGGTGAACCTGGAGCGCGCCCGGCGGGCGGTGGCCCAGAGCCTGCCGCGCGATCTGCCGGCGGCCGAGGTCCAGCGCACGATCAAAAACCTCGAACGATTCCGTGCCGTGCTCGAGGCTTCGAAGGACCCGTATCCCGAAATGGGTGAGTTCGTGAACAGGGTTCGCGCGGTGCTCCAAGACGGGCGCCTCACGGTCGACGAGGTCGGTGGCCTCAACGTCTATATCGAGAGAGTGATTGAGGAGTCGGGGATCCCGCCCTTCCAGCTCGGATTTCGGATTTCGGATTTCGGATTTCGAATTTGTTCTCGTGCGTTCGGAGCACCGGGGGGGCGGTCGGGAAATCCGAAATTCGAAATTCGAAATTCGAAATTGTCCCCGGCATGACCTCCCGTTTCGTCCTCAAGACCCCCTTCGAGCCTGCCGGTGACCAGGTCCAGGCGATCGACCGTCTGATCGAGGGCGTCGAAGGAGGGGTCGCCTTTCAGACCCTGCTCGGGGTCACCGGTTCGGGCAAGACCTTCACCATGGCCAAGGTCATCGAGGCCACCAACCGGCCGACCCTGGTCCTCAGCCACAACAAGACCCTGGCGGCGCAGCTCTACCAGGAGTTCAAGGCCTTCTTCCCCGACAATGCGGTCGAGTACTTCGTCTCCTACTACGACTACTACCAGCCCGAGGCCTACGTGGCGGCGAGCGACACCTACATCGAGAAGGAGACCTCGATCAACGAAGAGATCGACCGCATGCGGCTGTCGGCGACACGGTCGCTCTTCGAGCGTCGCGACGTGCTGATCGTCGCCTCGGTGAGCTGCATTTACGGCCTCGGCTCGCCGGAGGCCTACTTCGGCATGCTCCAGCTCTTCGAGAAGGACATCGAGCAGCCGATGGAGGAGGTCCTCAGGCAGCTCGCCAAGATGCAGTACGAACGCACCCACCTCGACCTCGCCCCCGGCTGCTTCCGCCTGCGCGGGGACTCGCTCGAGATCTATCCGCCGTACGACGACTCGGCAGTCCGGATCTCGTTCTGGGGGGACCAGGTGGAGCGCATCGAGCGCATCGATCCCGTGCGAGGAGTGGCCATCGAGGAGCTCGACCGGCTGCCGATCTATCCCCGCACCCACTACGTGACCCCGCGCTCACAGCTCTTGAAGGCCATCGACAGCATCCGCGCCGAGCTCGATCCCCGTTTGTCCGAGCTCACAGATGCCGGCAAGCTGCTCGAGGCACAGCGCCTCGGACAGCGGACCAACTTCGACCTCGAGATGCTGACCGAGCTCGGATTCTGCCAGGGCATCGAAAACTACTCGCGGCACCTCACCGGCCGCGCGCCCGGCGAACCGCCGCCGACCCTGCTCGACTACTTCCCACAGGACTTCCTGTGCATCATCGACGAGTCGCACGTGACGGTGCCGCAGGTCGGGGGGATGTACCACGGCGACCGCTCGCGCAAGCAGACCCTGGTCGACTACGGCTTCCGCCTGCCGTCGGCGCTCGACAACCGGCCATTGACCTTCGAGGAGTTCGAGGATCGGATTCACCAGGTGGTCTTCGTCTCCGCCACACCGGGCCCGTACGAGCTCGCCCACTGCGAGGGCGAGGTGGTGGAGCAGCTGATCCGGCCGACCGGCCTCCTCGATCCCGCGGTCGAGGTCCGGGCGGCGAGCCATCAGGTGGACGATCTGCTGGCCGAGATCCGGGAGGTGGTTGCGCGCGGCGAGCGGGTGCTGGTCACCACCCTGACCAAGCGCATGGCCGAGGACCTCAGCGCTTACTTGGCGGAGGTCGAGGTCCGGGTGCGCTACCTGCACTCGGAGATCAACACCCTCGAGCGCTCCGCCATCCTGGCCGATCTGAGGAGGGGCGAGTTCGACGTCCTGGTCGGCATCAACCTCCTGCGCGAGGGCCTCGACCTTCCCGAGGTCGCGTTGGTCGCAATTCTCGATGCCGATCAGGAGGGCTTTCTGCGCTCCGAGACGTCACTCATCCAGACCATCGGCCGTGCCGCCCGCAACGTCGACGGTCGAGCGATCCTTTACGCCGACAGAGAGACCGGTTCGATGCAGCGTGCCCTCGGTGAGACCCGGCGCCGGCGCGAACGGCAGGCCGCTCACAACACGGAACACGGTATCGAGCCGCGGACCATCGTCAAGGATGTCGCAAGCCCGCTGCTGGCGATGTCCGAGCTCGATTATTACGGTCCCGGTTCACGGCCGTTACGGGTCGCCGACGGCGATGAGGATTTTCCCGACGACGCCGTATCGCTCAACAAGCTGATCGCGGAACTCGAAAAGCGGATGCGGGCGGCGGCCAAGGCGCTCGAGTTCGAGGAGGCGGCGCGCCTCCGCGATAGGCTCAAGGAGCTCCGAAGGCAGCAGATCTACAAAACCTGATGTTTTTGAATGAGGAATGAGGAATTAGGAATGCCACCCACCCGCCCGACACGATCCGCCCACCGGCGGAGGGGCGGGAATTTCTAATTCCTCATTCCTCATTCCTAACTCCTAATTCGCGATCTACGCGATCCGGATCCCGAGGAATACCAGGTAGGCCGCGAACAGGACCAGCATCACCCCGCCTTCCCAGCGGTTGATGCGGCCATCGCGGAGAACGAAGAAACCGACCACGATGGTGGCAGCGACGAGGATCGGGATGTCCCAGCAAATGACGTTGATCGGCACCGCCGCCGGCCGGAGGGTGAAGGCCGTGCCGACAACGAGGCCCAGGTTGAAAACATTCGAGCCGAGGACGTTGCCGACACCGATCTCGGATTGGCCCTTGAGGACCGCGGCCACCGAGGTCGCGAGCTCGGGCAGGGAGGTGCCGAAGGCCACCACCGTGAGCCCGACCAACGCCTCGGAGACGCCGAAGCGGCGGGCGAGCTCGACGCCGCCGATGACCAGCATCTCGGAGCCGCCGATCAGGACAGCGATGCCGACGACGGTGAGGGCCAACTGACGCGGCAGCGTGCCGGCCACCACCGCGGGTTCGGTGCTGTGCCCGCGAGCCTTCAGAACCACAACCACGATGAAAACCACGAAGATCGCGACCAGGAGCAGGGCCGTCGATTGACTGATGAACCCTGTGCGGGCAAACACAACGAGCACCACCGCCGGTACGAGGCCGAACGCGAGGTCCCGGTAGAGCAGGTGGCGACCGCCGACGACGTGGATCGGGACCAGCACCGAAGCCACTCCGAGGACCAGCAGCAGATTCATGATGTTCGAGCCGACCGCATTGCCCAGGCTCAAGCCTCCGCTCCCGCGGAGAGAAGCCATGACCGAGACCGCAAACTCAGGCATCGAAGTGCCGAAACCTACTATCGTCAGCCCCACGACCATCGGCGAGATGCCGAGCTTGAGGGCGATGCGGGAGGCACCGTCGACGAGCCACGATCCACCCAGCGCGAGGCACAGAATGCCGCCGGTCACGAGAAACCACGGAAGGAGAATCTCGAAGGTCATTGCGGTGGGAATCCTACCACTGCAATTCCCGGGCCGCCGAAGCGGTCCCTGGAATTGCGCTAGAAAGGAACGCCGAAGCTGATGAAGAACTGGCCGCCGGACGCCTCGGGCGGCGGGTTGATTCTCCAGGCATACTCCGCCCGCAGCGGGCCCGCCGGGGTCACGTACTGGAGGCCGAGCCCCGGTCCCCACTCGATTTCGCCGAGGTTGACCTGTTCGGGCGAGGCCCACACGTTGCCGGCGTCGACGAAGATCGCGGCAAAGAGCGGGCCCGAGATGCGGCGCCGATACTCGAGGTTGAGGAGGATGAGAGCGTTGCCGCCGACGGGATTGCCGTCGACGATGGTCTGGCCGGGGATGCCGAGGTCGTCGGTGTTGAAGGCACGGAGGGTTGTGCGGCCGCCGGCGAAAAATCGGTAGGCGAAGGGGACCTGGAGGTTTTGCGGAAGGCTCGGGTCGGAGTTGATGGGCTCGATGACCCCGAGACGTAGCGCGATAGCGCTGAATCCGCGAAAGATCGGACTGTACATGGTTCCCCCCGCCTGCCACTTCAAGAAGTGGGCATTGGCCTGGAAGGCAGGGAAGGCGTACTGCAGCGACGCCGACGCGAAGATACCCCGGATCGGTGCGAGCGGGTTGTCACGCGTGTCCCACTCGATGCTGGGTGTGATCGACGCGACCTTGGATTCCTGGAGAGCGTCGTCAATGGTCGTGGGCTGGCTGATCGGCAGGTTGTCGGGCTGAATGATTTCGTACTCATACCGGAACCAGGGGCGCAGGGGGCGCTTGAGGCGGTCGCCGAAGTCGATCCATAGGCCGCGGCGCACCAGGTCGCGATCGGCCAGTATCTCGTCAGTGCGGTAGACGGCGAGGTATCCGGGAATCGGGAGCCCGAAAATACGCTGTTTACGCAGCGACAACGAATACTGCTGTTGACTCCGCGCCAACGAGACTTCGGCCGAGAAAGCGTAGGCGCGGCCGAGCAGATTGAGGTGAGACCAACCAAGGATGAGCCGGGCGGCATCGACGTTCGAGTATCCAACACCGAAGAGATAGGATTTCTGCTCGCCCTCCTCGCACGCAACCACGATGTTGCGGTCCGCCCGGTGCTCCTGGCCGGGCATCGGCGCAAGCTCGACGCGGCGGAAGAGACCGAGCTCGAAGAGGCCCCGTTGAGCGTCGAGCATCCTCCTCCGCGACAGCGGCTCACCGGCGCGAACGCCCGCCCGCCGAACCACGCCGGCAACCAGGTTCATGTGGGTGTGGCGGAGACCGGCGATGATGACGTCTCCGACGCGCACGAAGGGTCCCGACGAGACCTGAAAGGTGACCGAAGCGCCGCCCTCTCGCGACGTGTCGACCTCCGCATTGACCCGGCCTTCAGGATAGCCGGAGTCTGCCAGTGAGGCCTCGAGCCGGCTTTTGGCGCGCTCCACCGCTCCCGGGCTCCATGGGCTACCCTCGACCAGGTCGAGAGGGCCGGACTCGAGCTCGGCTGCCGCCTCGACCGGCAGACCCTCGATTCGGACCTCGGAGATGAGCCAGCGCACGGCCTCCTCAATGGGGAACAGGACCCGTACCTTGTCCTCGCCATCGACGGGAACCAGCTCCGCCGGTGAAACCACTGCGAACGGGAAGCCCCTCCGTTGGTAGAGCCCCTCGATGGCCTTGCGATCGGACTCGAGGGTCGCGTTGCTGATCTTCTGATTGAATCGACCGCCCGTTCCGCCGGGCTTCACGGAAATCGCGTCTCTGAGCTCTGACTGTCTGATGCTCTCGGCGCCCGGGAACTCCACGTCGGCGACCTTCAGCTTGCGGCCGGGGTCAATCGCGACCCGAAGGACTTGTTCGTCGGCTTCGACGACGAGCTCGGCGCTGACCGCGGCGAGGAGAAAGCCAGACTCCTGGAGGTTCTCCTGAATCTGCTCGGCCAACGCCTCGGTCTGAGCCGGATGGATCTCCTCGCGTGCGGGATCGGGGAAAGCATTTTCGGCGATCTTCAGATCCTCGGGCCGAGTCTCCAGTTCAAGGCGAAAACGAGCGCCGGGTTCAACCTTCAATACGACGTCGACCTCGGCTCCGTCGGCGCGTCGCTCGATCGACAGGACCTCTGCGTCCCAGTAGCCCATCGTGCGAAGGTTGGCTTCGGTCCGGTCCCGGAGACGATCTTCGAGTTTCGACGTGAGCTTTGCGCCGGCTGTGTACTTGGGTCCGGCGGCGGCCCTCACCTCTTGATTATCCAACCCTTCGAGGACCACCGTGCGCACGACCTGGGGCGCGCCGGCGGCGACGTCGAACTCAACCGCTACGGTGTTTGTTCGGCGGTCGAAACTGAGGTAGGCCTCGACCACGGCGTCGGCGAAACCGCGGTCGTGGAGCCGGCGCTCGACCCGCCGCCGGCTGGCGTCGATGCCTTCCGCAGTGACCGGATCGCCAACCTCGATCTGCATCCAGCGTCGAACCTTGACCCGAAGCGCCGGTTTCCCGGTACGGACCTTGACCCGCGAGATCTTCGAGCGATTGCTCATGCGTACCAAAACTTCGACGCCCCCCTCGGTCTCGGCCGTTTCCACCCGCAGCCGTTCCACCTCGCCGCCCGCGTACAAAGTGAGGATGAGCTCGCGCAATCGCTGCCGGTCGAGCCGGTCGCCCTCCTGCAGTTCCAGCACTTCGAGTATCGCGGCCTCGTCGACGGGCCCGATCGCCTCGACCCTCGCACTGACGATCAGCGGTCCCTCAGCTGCTGCCGTGATTGAGGGGACCGCCAACACGAATACCGCCGTCACAAGCACAGCGAGGGAAGAAGCGTGGATCAACGTTCTGTGGGCGGGGGCTGAGGCCCCCGCGAATTGCGGACGACGCTGACCGTATGTGATGACTGCAACCGCACTCATATGAGCCTCAATACGGTCGCCGCAATTTGAGGTCCAGAGAGAACGACTTGTCCTCGTGCTGGCCGGCCTCGAGGAAAAGGCCCGGTGACAGATACCAGCGACTGACCACGATCTGCTCACGCTCGCCGGAAAGGGTCGTTTGCAGGATGACCGTCCACGATGGTGTGATCTGTTTGATGACCGAAAGGCGGGCGGTGGGGTTGCCGGTCGAGTCGGCGGCGAATGGATCGACCCGTACCTGATCGACGGGGAGCGCGAGCTGAGCGCGGCGACTGAGCACCGAGGTCAATTCGCTCGAGAGGATCGAGGAGGCCAGCCCGAGGCCCACCGCGCCGGTTCCGTAACCCCGGCCGGTAGAACCGACACCGAGCAGCGAGTAGATATCCGGTGTGCTCAGGGGTGGGGTCGAAACCGCGGTTGTGACGAAGTGGTCGACGGTTCCGGAAATCTGTACTGTGATCTGGTACTCCTGGATCCAGGTCGCGGCCTGCAGATCGAAATATGGTTCGATGGCATCGGGGTTCGAGAAGGTGAGGCTGCCGCGCTCGATCTCATACCGGTTGCCGAGCAGCGTGGCTTCTCCGCCGTCCAGCATCTCGACCTGGCCGACCAGGCCGGGGTTGTTCGATGTCCCGGTGACCTCGAGCGAAGCCGAACCCGTCAGTCGCACGAACGGATTTCGGAGCTCGAGAGTCTCCTCTGCTTCGACCCGGAGGGCGAGATTGAGACCGCCGCCGCTCGAGCCCCGACCGGCTTCTTCGAGCCAGCCGAGGAGGATCGTCGCGACGTCCTCCTTGGTAGTCAGCGACATGCGGTCGACCGTGATGTCGCCGGAGAGCAAAAGGTCGTCGATCGGACCGTTCAGACGCCAGCTCCCGGAGACCCGAGCGTCGAGACTGGGCAGGACCTCGAAACGGACGCCACTGGCCGTGCCGTCGAGGGCAAGCACGATGGTGTCGTCCCGCTCCCGGACCCGTCCGCCGGCGCGGCCGCGGCCGCCCATAAACCGAAAATCCATGCCCTCGAGCTGGACATCCCCTGATGACAGCAAGACAGTGCCCTCGATCTGCGAAAGGATGGTCCGTGTTTCCGGAAGGCGGAACGAGCCTCCGTGGACTTCCGCGATACCTTCGAAGAGAGGTTCATCAACTGTGCCGAGAAGCTCGACGATACCGGTGGCGCGGCCCGCCGGCTCCCACTCGGGTAGGAGGAAGCGCAGAAACAGGGCGTCCATGGTGCCCGAAATATTGCCTCGAAGCTGCCGGTCGGGATCGATTTCCCAGCGCACAAAGAGCTCGTCGTCCCGTACGCGGAGCTGCACCCCCGGGACGACGAAGCCATCGCTGGACAGAGAGAACCCGGCGGGCTGGAGAAGGTGGATGGCCTGTTTCTCGAGTGCGAGATTGAGGCTCTCCAGACGGCCCTCTATGCGAGGCAACGGCTCATCTTTCCAGTCCACGGTGAATGAGCCTCCGGCCGTGCCCGACAGAGGGACCCCGGAATCGGGAGCGAGATGGGCGAGCAGTACGTTTGCCGAGGTCACCTGCAGGGTGCCGTCGCCGGACAGCCAGCCTTCATCGTTTCGGTCGAGATGGGCGTGGACCTCGAGGGCCCCCAGAATTTCGGCGTCGATATCGACCGTTTCGGGTTCACCCCGGATATCGAGCCGCGCGTGCTCGCTCTCGGCTCTCAGCATCGTCGTCGGACGGTCGCCGATAGGCACCTGAAAATCGAGGCTGACGTCGGCCGTTTCGCCGGCAAGACGCTGCACCTCCTCACCGAGGGATGCCAATGGCATCTGCGTCCATGACAGGGTTCCGCCGATCTCTCCGTCATGGACATTCCAGAACAGATTTCCCTCGAGCCCGTGATCGCAGCTGAGGTCGGCGCAGCTGAATCGCCCGTCGGCAAGCTCGATGGTTGTCGAAGTCTCCCCGAGATCGAGCCCCGCGAGAATCGGGTCTTCGATGCCCAACCGCCAGTTGCCGGTGGGTGACGCGATTCGCCCATCGAGAACCCCGCTGAATGAGACAGTCCCGCTATCGACCCACTGATCGAGGTCGATCCACGAAGCCGGTGTAGCGAGCGGGATGTGGCGACCGCGGATCTCCAGGTCGATCTGGTCGTCGCCCGCTTCGGCTCCCCAATTCATGTCGCCCTCGACCTCGCCGAAACCGTCTCCGACCTGGAAGCGGGCCGATCCGATGCGCAACGTGGAGCCGCTGATGGTCGCCTCCGCAACCAGCCGGTCGAATCGAATCGGATCCAGGATCAGCGGTTCAGCTTCGACGCGCGTGTTGACAGTGAGCTCGGAAAAGGGCCCGCTGAGATCGACCTGGATCTGACCCGACCCCGCGAGGTCGTCCGGAAGGACGGTCGACCCGACCCAGGCGTTGACCATCGGTCCGATCTCCGGAAAGACGGCCGGTTCGACGGCGATCGACCAGGACGGCTGCCAGGTGCCCAGGGTCAGTGCTCCTTGCCAGCGTGCTTTGGATTGTCCGATGTCGAGTTCCTCCCCATCAAATAGCAGGAACCCCTCACCGGTCAGGGCAACGCCCACAGCCCCGGAGACCGGCACCCCGGGGGTCGAGCCGTGGAGTATCAGATCGGCGTTCCCGTTTCCGGCGGGGAATGAACTTCCGTTCCAGTGACCGTCTGCCCGGAGATCAATGTTTGAAGCCAGCCCGGCCGATTCAATCTTGAGGTGGTTGAGGAATCTCTGCAGAGAGAGGCCTTCCCCCTCGAGGTGGGCAGTGTGGGGATACCGGCCTCCGAACTCGGCGAGCTCATAGCTGCCCCGCACGGAGCCGCCTAAAAAGTCGGCTCTCGTCAGCGTGCCGCGCAGGCTCCCATTCACCAGCGAAAGCCGTCCCTCGACATCGTCGAGCGAAAACCCGGAGACCGCCAGGTGGGGTGCGCTGATGTCGGCCTCGATCAACGTTGGCGCCCGGGTATCGATCACTGCCTCCACCTCAGCAGCACCTTCAAGCAAGCCGTGGGTCCTGACGAATCCGTCAAGCCAGCCGATGTCGAGAGGACCGCGAGCCTCGAGCCGTGCGCGGCCGCCGCCAATCCGTCCACGACCCTGAAGCTCAAAGCCGACGCTCTCGAGTCGGTAGTTGGAGAGATCGACTCCGTTGTCGTCGAAGACAAACCGCGCCAGAAGCGAGAATCCGACCGGCTCCATCCTGCCGATCTCGAGCTGCGCGTGCTCTACTTCGGCGAAACCCCGCGACTCGTCGTCCTCGGTCGACCAGCTCGATCGCACGTCCTGGAGGTCGAGGGCGATTTTCCCCGGTAAGTCGACTCCCTCAAACTCCAGGTCCTCGAGCGAGAACTGTCGAACCCTGAACCTGACCTGTCCCTGACCGTCTCCCGACGTCCGCGGCAGGCCGGTGACTGAGATGTGGACCCCTTTCGCCGCCGCCCGGCCGAACTCTATCGTGCGCCGGGTGAGCCACACTCGTCCCAGGTCCACCTGCAGAGCATCGATTTCGGCGTCGATCCCCGCGCCTTTGAAGTTGACCTGACTGAGCCGGAGGCCCGGAGGCAATAAACTCCAATGAAGGTCGCCGATTCCGAGCTCGGCCCCGTAACCGGCGGCCGTTTTGACGAGCCAGCTCCGTGCGAGGCGACGGACCGGTTCGGTCTCGAGAACCGTCCTGGCCGCCAGTGCGAAGATCAAGAGGAAAGCGATGGTCGCCAGCACGGCGATCACCGTGCGTCTGAGATGGCGGTATCTCACCCGCCCCGCTCCCCCCATTTGAGCTTCCGGTGCAGGATCTGGAAGTACGAGCGGTCGCGGTCAGTGATCAGGTAAACAGGGTCCTTGCATCTTTCAATCCGCACCAGGTCCTCGGTGCTGAGCGGGAATCCCTGCTGACCATCGAGGGTCAGCCAGACTTCTTCGGAATCTTTCTCGAGGCGCATCTCGACCTTCGAGTCAAGCGACAGCACGAGCGGCCTGTTGGTCAACGTATGGGGGCAGATCGGGGTCACGACGATGACCTCGAGATTAGGGTAGAGGATCGGTCCGCCGGCCGATAAATTGTAGGCGGTGGAGCCGGTCGGGGTCGCGACGATCAGCCCGTCGGCTCTGAATCGGCTGACCAGCGCCTCGTTCACGTGCACCGACAGATCGAGCATTCTCGCCAGCGCAGACTTGTTGATCACCGCATCGTTGAGGACGCAGTGGGTGGAGGGATCGTGACCTGGTGTCTCGACGGTCACCAGCAGGCGTTCCCGGCGCACCGTTTTCGCTCGACCTTCGAGCGCTGCGTGCAGCATCGGGACAAGGCTCTCGGCTGGATGCTCGGTCAGGAAACCCAGCGTTCCCATGTTGATGCCGAGAATGGGCGTACCGTTGATCGCGCCACGGGTCACCGAGAGAAGGGTGCCGTCACCGCCGAGCACCACCACCAGGTCGACCTGGCTCGGGAGCTCCTCCCGATCAACATCCCCGTTGACGTTCAGAACGGTGGCGGTCTCACGTTCGACCACAGCCTCGAGATCGAGTCGCGCCAGCTCGTCGAGCAGCTTTTTCCCGAGCTCGGTGGCCTCGGTGCTGGTGGTCTTGAGAACCACCCCGACTCGACGCATGGGTTGATCAGCCATCGACGCCCATTCTACGGCAATTCGCCTTCGGAACTCGCGGGCAATTTCCGCGAGTTCCGAAGGCGAATTACTATACAACATGTGGTGGCTATGGGTCTCAAAACCACAACATCTTGTGGTGTTTTATGAATCATCAATTCGTGCCAAAAAAAGGCGGTCCAAAACGACGCAAGTATTTGACGCCCAGACCCTTGACATGAAGTCCGTGGCGGATCATCATGGAGTGGTCAGAAGTGGTCCAAATAGGTCTGATGTGGGAAAGGTCGTCTATTGAGGGCTCACTTCGAGTTTCAAAGGGGGCAGTGTGGAACGGTTTCGCGGAGGCTTTCCGGCCACCATCGACGCCAAGGGGCGGTTCAAGCTCCCGGCGAGGCTGCGTGAGCAGCTCGAGATGGATTTTGGTCGGGAAGTCTACGTCTGCTCCTTTTTCCCCCACGAGCTCAGAGTTTACCCGTTGGCCGTGTGGCAGGGAGTCGAGGAGCGGTTGCTGAGCAAGCCGGCGATGAAGCCGGCTGTGCTGAAACTCATCGAGCGAGTCAACTACGGCCAACTGTTGGAGGTGGACGACCAGGGGCGAATTCTCGTGCCTGCTTTGCTGCGGGAGATGGTGGACGTGGAAGGAGAGGTCGTGGTCTCGGGCCGCATCAACCATCTTGCCGTCACCAACCGCTCCCGGGCCGCCTCATTCCTCAAGGAGTCGTCGCTGAGTGACGAGGAACTCGAGGAACTCGCGCAGCTGGAGCTGTGATGGAGGACGTGAGTGGCCTCCGAACACCTGCCGGTGCTCACCGATCGGGTGGTGGAGCTCCTTGTGCCAGCCGGACCGGGTCTGCTGGTCGACGCGACGGTCGGTCTTGGAGGACATGCCGAGGCTCTGCTCAGGGCGGAGCCCGAGTTCCAGCTCGTCGGTATCGATCGTGATCCCCAGGCCCTTGCCCGGGCTGGTGAGAGACTCCAGCCCTTCAGCGATCGTGTGCAACTCGTCGAAGAGACCTTCGATCGGTTGCCGTTGGTTCTCCGGCGACTCGGGCTTGGCCCGCCCGCGGCCGTGCTCGCCGACATCGGATGCTCCTCGCTCCAGCTCGACAGTGCAATCCGCGGATTCAGCTTTGCTTCGGACGGCCCGCTCGACATGCGAATGGGCGCGACCGGCCCGACCGCAGCCGAGCTGCTCGAGCAGGCAGAGTGGGAGGAGCTGGTGAGGATCCTGCGGGACTACGGTGAAGAACGGCGGGCGCGAGCGATTGCCAGTGCGATCGTCGGGCGCCGAGAACAGGATCCCCTGCGCACGACCGCTCAGCTCAGCCGTCTGGTCCAGGATGTGGTTGGGGGTCGAGAGCGACGCATCCACCCTGCGACCCGAACCTTTCAAGCGTTGCGAATTGCGGTCAACGACGAGCTCGGACAGCTCGAACGCTTTCTCGAGCCTGCAATTCGCAGCCTCAAGTCTGGTGGCCGAATCGCGGTCATTTCATTTCATTCGCTCGAAGACCGGATCGTCAAACACACCCTGCGGCGGTTGGCCGGGCGTTGTACCTGCCCTCCGGATTTCCCGGTCTGCCGCTGCAATCCCCAACGGGTCGTGGAGGTGCTGACGGCATCTCCGGTACGGCCGGACGAAGGTGAGATCGCCCGCAACCCCCGTGCGCGTTCGGCGCGCCTGCGGGCGGCCGCACGACGCCGGGAGGATTGACCGTGGATTTTCCCGTCATCGGCCCGTCCAATCGCTTTTTGATCCCACAGCGGGACCGCCACTGGCCGCAGGTCCTGAGCGCGTTGATCGGGGTTTCGGCAACGGTCGTGCTGGCGCTGGCACTGGTGGGCTGGCCGAGGCTCAAGAGCACCTCCATCAACTATGAGTTGATCCGGCTGCGTGCGCAGGTTGCGGAGCTCGAGCAGCGAGAACGCACCCTCCGGCTGGAGCTCGAACTCGAGCGAAGCCCGGAAAGGTTGGCGGCGCGTGCCCGCGAGCTCGGAATGGTACCGGCCGCTCCGGCCGGTTTGCCCGCGCAACCGCCGCTCGAGGTGGCGCCGTGAACCGCCGGCGCCTGCTGGTGGTGGTTGCGGGGATGGCGCTCGCTGCAGCTGGGGTGGTTGCGAGAAGTGTTCAAATCTCGGTCTTCGAACACGGTGCCTGGGCAAAGTACGCCCTGAAGCAACAGCAAGGTGTCATTTTTGTTCCGGGCCCGCGGGGCACGATCCGCACAGCCGACGGCTACGTGCTCGCAACCTCGATCGATCGAGTCGCGATCCAGGTCGACACCAAGCACCTCGAATACCCGGAGATGTTTGCCGTTGCGGTGGCGCCGCTGCTCGGCCAGAAGGAAAACGACCTCGCGCGCCGTCTCGGCGGCGAAAAGAAATGGGTGTGGCTGGCCCAGCGGGTGCGGCGCGAGGTGGCGGAACAGGTGATGGCGCTCGCGCAGCACGCAGTGGTGCTGGTTCCCGACTTCGCGAGGATCTACCCGCAGGGAAGTCTGGCAGCACCGGTTGTCGGATTCACTGGCCGTGAAGAGCTGCATACGGTTGGGCGGGCGGGTCTCGAGCACTACTTCGACGCCTATCTGGCTGGCGAGCCGGAGCAGTATCTGGCAGTCAACGACGCGGTCCAACGCAAGGTGCGGTTGCAGCGGCTGCATCGCGGTCGCGCCGGTTATGACCTCCAGCTGACACTGCTGGCGCGACTGCAGGCAAGGTGCGAGGCGGTGCTCGAGAGGACCCTTCGGACGTACAAAGCTCGCGCCGCATCAGCGGTCGTGGTCGATGTGCGAAGCGGGCATATTCTGGCCATCGCCTCGCTGCCGTCCTTCGACCCGTCCAGCCCGGGGGATGCAAAACCCGAAAACTGGCGCCTGCGCCCGGTCCAGGATGCATTCGAACCTGGATCGGTCGTCAAACCGTTCGTTGCGGCCGCAGTGCTTGCGGCCGATGTCGTTCGTCCCGGTGAGCGTTTCGATTGCCGCAATCGGGGCATCAGCGTCGCGGGCCACTGGATACGCGACCATGCCGATCCCGGCCTCTACACCATCGACGAGATCATCATCCACTCCGCTAACGCCGGCATCATCGAGGCGGCCGAACGGGTGTCGGAGGAACGACTGTGGCAGGCATTCGACGCATTTGGTTTCGGTCGACGTACCGGTGTTATTTTTCCAGCCGAGGCGCGCGGCTTGCTTCCGGAAACCCGCACCTGGTCGAATATGAGCCGAGCAGGGTTTGCTCTCGGTCAGGAGCTCATTGTCAGTCCCCTGCAGATGGCAATGGCCTATGCGGCGATCGGCAACGGCGGCTGGCTCCTCAGGCCGCGGCTCGTGACGCCGGAATCAGAACCTGGGGCCACGGCCGACCAGGGAGCGCGAACCCGGATCCTCGACGATGCCCTGGCCCGCCGTTTGTGCAGCATGCTCGAAAGAGTAGTTCGTGACGGCACCGGCAAACTGGCGGCGGTGCCGGGCTACCGGACCGGCGGTAAGACCGGAACCGCCCAGCGAGCGGTCGGCGGTGGCTTTGACGACGACCACCACGTCGCCTGGTTTGCGGGCCTGATGCCGATGCCGGACCCGCGGATTGCAGTTGTTGTGGCCGTCGAGGACCCGGTGGAGGTCGACTTCTGGGCGTCAGCCGTGGCGGCGCCGGTCTTCTCCGAGATCGCCGAAGCTGCGGCGTGCCTCCTGGACATCGCCCCGACCGAGCGGGTGCCACCCGCCGGTCCGCTTATCGCACGACGCGAGGCTGCGGCTGAAGGTGGAAACGCATGAAGCTCGAGACCCTCCTCCTCCGCCTCCGTGAGGGTCAGTTGACCGGCGACCCGGGACGCGAGGTTCGTGGCATCACCCACGACTCGCGAAAAGCGGGGCCGGGACTCATCTTCGCGGCCCTTCCCGGTGAGCGCACCCACGGCGTCGACCACCTCGAGCAGGCGCTGACCGCCGGTGCGGCGGCGGTTCTCACCGACCGCCGACCGCGAAAGAACCTCGACGTCCCCTGGATCAGATGCCGGCACCCCCGACCGCTGATGGCGAAGGCGGCATGGATCCTGGCCGGAAACCCACAGAAGAAGCTGCAGATGGTGGCGGTCACCGGGACCAACGGCAAGAGCACCACCGCCCACCTCATCAGCCTCGTCCTGAGCTCGGCTCGGCGGCCGGCGGCGTTCATCGGCACCCTCGGAGCGCGCATCCCGGGCGGTGTTGAAGTGCGATGCGAGCGGACGACGCCGGAGGCCACCGATCTGGCACCGATGCTGAAGAGAGCGGTGGCCGACGGCGCAGCTGCGGTGGCGATGGAGGTCTCCTCCCACGCCCTCAGCCAAGATCGGTTGACGGGACTCGAGTTCGACGTCGCGGTCTGGACCAACCTGACCCGCGATCACCTCGACTACCACCACGACATGGAGACCTACTTCGAGGTCAAGCGGCGTCTCTTCACCGAGCATTTGGCAGAGAACGGCCGCCGGGTCCTGCCGGTCGACGATCCCTGGGGTGCGCGTTTGCTCGACACACCCAGGGATGGCGACGTTTCATGGGGCCTCGATCGTGGCTCGGTCTGTGCCAAGGACGTCTCCAGCAATCTCGACGGGAGTCGCTTCAGCCTCCGCTTGGGTGACGAGGAAATATCGGTCGATCTGCCCCTTGTTGGGGTTCACAATCTGCGCAACGCACTCGCCGCCGCGGCCGCTGCCTACGCCGCAGGCCTTGATGCTCGCGCCATCCGGCGCGGCCTCGCGCAAGCGCGCCCGTTGCCCGGTCGTATGGAACGGGTCCCGGTCGATGCACCGTTCCCGGTCTTCGTCGACTATGCCCACACCCCCGACGGTCTGCGCTCGGTCTTGCAGGCCCTGCGCCGGGTCACCGACCGTCGCCTGATCGTCGTCTTTGGCGCCGGGGGCGATCGCGATCAGGGCAAGCGCGGTCCGATGGGCTTCGCGGTCGGTGAGCTTGCCGACGTTGCGATCGTTACCTCGGACAACCCGCGTTCGGAGGACCCGGCGAAGATCGCTGATGCGGTGGCCGAAGGCGTGCGTGCTGCGGGCGCTGACCCGTTGCTGGTGCTCGACCGCCGCCAGGCGATCGCCACCGCTCTCGAAGCGGCCGACCAGCGGGCTCTGGTGCTGGTGGCGGGAAAGGGGCACGAGGCCTGCCAGACCATCGGCGACGACAGGGTCCCGTTCTCTGACCAGGAGGTCGTTCGGGCGGAAGCGCGGAGGGCACGGTGCGCATGACTGCAGCCGATGTTGCCCGTGTTGTCGGTGGAGCAATCGAGGGCGATGCCGCTGTGCGCCTTCTCGGCGCCGAGGTCGACTCGCGGCGGCTCGAGGGCGGAGATCTCTTCGTGGCTCTACCGGGCGCACGGTGCGACGGTCACGACTTTGTCCGCGCCGCCCTCGAAACCGCAGCGGCGGCGCTGGTGCGGCGCGATGCCCAACTCGTGGCGCCTCCTCCACAGCGAGCGCTGGTGCGGGTCGATGATGCGTTTGCGGCCTATCATGAGCTCGCCCGTCACGAGCGCCGGGAGCGTGCCTGGCGGGTGGCCGCGGTGACCGGTTCGGTGGCGAAGACCACGACCAAGAACTTCCTTGCCGCGCTGCTGACGCCGCATTACCGGGTCGGCGCTTCGGGGGGTAATCGCAACAACACCCTCGGGTTGCCGGCCGAAATCCTCTCGCAGGAGCCGGACATCGAGGTCTTTGTCGCCGAGGCCGGGATGAGCACCCCGGGCGAGCTTGCGATCCTGGGTGAGATCCTGCGTCCCGAGCTGCTCCTCTACACCCGGATCGCGCCGGTTCATACCGAGTTCTTTCCCGACATTGCCGGGATCGTCCTCGCCAAGGCCGAACTCCTGCCGTGGCTCGACCCAGACGGTGCACTGGTGATCAACGCGGACGACCCGAATCAGGAGGGGTATTTCGCGCAGACCGGGGCCAGGGTCATTCACTACGGCTGTGAAGACTCGGAGGCGCGCCTCGAGGATGTGGAAGACTGCGGTCTACTCGGCAGCCGGTTTCGGCTGGTGCTGCCGAAAGGAGAGGCGGAGGTCGCGCTCGCCCTGCCGGGAAGGCACCAGGCCGAAAACCTGCTCGCCGCCGCCGCTGCTGCTTCGGCCTTCGGTGTGCGGGCCGAGCAGGTGGCGGAGACCGCGCCTCAGCTCCAGGCGCCGGAACACCGGGGACGTCTGGTCGAGATCGGCGATGATATTTCGCTGGTCGACGACAGCTACAACGCATCACCGCTGGCGGTGCGGCGGATGCTCGAGCTCCTGGCGCGGGTTCCGGGTCGCCGGGTCGCGGTGCTGGGTGAGATGTACGAGCTCGGTCACCTGGCGCAGGAAGCGCATCAGCTCGCCGGCGAACAGGCCGCCGCGGCCTGCGATGTGTTGGTCGCCGTCGGCGGCGCCGACGCGGGAAGAATCGCAGACGGGGCTCGAAAGGCCGGACTTCCCGACGGGTCGATCTACCTGGAAGAGGACGCCGATCACGCCGCCGAGCTCCTGCGCCGCGTGCTGCGCGCAGGAGACGTGGTGCTGGTCAAAGGTTCGCGAGGGGTAGGCCTCGATCGGACGGTGGCGGCGTTGACGGGGCAGGAGGCGGCCTGATGTTGTACGCGCTCCTCTATCCCCTGGGAGACACCTTCATCGGTTTCAACGTCTTCCGCTACCTGACTTTCCGGACCGGTCTCGCGATCGCGACCGCGTTCTTCATCAGCCTGGTGGCGGGCCCTTGGATGATCTCGAAGCTGCGCGCCCTCCAGGTGCGGCAATCGATACGGGACGAGGGGCCCGAGCACCACCAGGTCAAGGCCGGGACGCCGACCATGGGCGGCATCCTGATTGTCTCGAGCTTTGCCCTCACGACTCTGCTGTGGGCAGATCTCAAGAATCCCTACATCTGGACCGTGTTGCTCGCGACACTCGGTTTCGCCAGCATCGGATTGATCGACGACTGGCTGATCGTACGCAGGCAGAGCAACCTCGGTCTGACGGTGCGGCAGAAGCTCCTCCTGCAGGTGCTGGTGGCGGTCGCTGCGGGTCTGATGGCGCGGTCCGCCGCGTCCCCGGCGACGCACGCCGGCGCCCTCGCGGTGCCGTTCCTCAAGGACGTTCTGTTGCCGCTGGGAATCTTCTACATTCCGTTCGTGGTCCTGGTCCTTCTCGCGTCGTCGAACGCGGTCAACCTCACCGACGGCCTCGACGGGTTGGCGGTCGGCGCGGTCGCCATCGCGGCAGCGACCTACACGGTCTTCGTCTATGTCGCCGGCCACTTCCGGATTGCCGAGTACCTGCGCATCGTGCCGGTCTCTGGCGCCGGTGAGGTGGCGATCTTTACCGGAGCGATGGTGGGCGCGGCGATCGGTTTTCTGTGGTTCAACTGCCACCCGGCACAGGTCTTCATGGGTGATGTCGGTTCGCTCGCCCTGGGTGGCGGTATCGGGATTGTCGCCGTGGTGGCCAAACAGGAGCTCCTGCTGGTGCTGGTCGGTGGGCTCTTCGTGCTCGAGGAGCTGTCGGTTGCCATCCAGGTTGTGTCCTACAAGCTTCGCGGCACCCGGGTCTTTCGTATGGCGCCGCTGCACCATCACTTCGAGCTTCTCGGCTGGACCGAGACTCAGGTGGTCGTTCGTTTTTGGATCATCGCGGTGGTCTTCGCCCTCGCCGGGCTGTCGACCCTGAAGCTGAGGTAAACGTGGCGTACGAGTGTTCTCCGCGGGTGCTGATCGTCGGGCTGGGAAGCTCCGGCGTGGCCGCCGCACATCTTGCCGCGGCAGACGGCTCCGAGGTTTGGGCCACCGACCTTCGATCCGAGAGCGAGCTGGCGACAGAGTTGGCGGCTCTCGGCGGCGGTGTACGCACCTTCATCGGCGGCCATCCGGAAAGCTGCCTCAAGGGGGTTGGACTGGTCATTGCTTCGCCCGGCGTCCCGGCCGACGCGCCTCTGCTCGAGTCGGCGCGTGAACGCGGCATCGAAATCAACACCGAGATCGAGTTCGCGTGGTTCCATCGGCCGCAGGCCGAGCTGGTCGCGGTGACCGGTTCCAACGGCAAGAGCACGGTGACCGAGCTGACGGCGCGGATGTTGGTCGAGGCGGGTCGGTCGGCGGTGGCTGGCGGCAACCTCGGTACTCCCGCGTCGCAGCTCGTGCTCGAGGGCGGCTGGACGAGCTGGGTTCTCGAGGTTTCGAGCTTTCAGGCCGAACTCCTGACAGCGATGGCACCCCGAGTGGCGGTCTTTCTCAATCTGAGCCAGGACCATCTCGAGCGCCACCCCGATCTCGATTCGTACTTCGCAGCCAAGCAGCGGCTCTTCGCTTTTCAGACCGATGCGGATACGGCGGTGCTCAATGCCGACGACCCAATGGTCGCCGCGACCAGAACCTCAGCGCGCAAACGGCGATTCTCGATTGCTGGTGCGGCCGATGCCTCGCTCGACGGCGACCATTTGGTGCTCGACAGCGAGCCGATCATGCGCACGTCCGGAATGCGTCTGAGCGGGGTTCACAACATCGCCAACGCTCTTGCCGCAGCGCTGGCGGCGGCTGCCCTCGGCGCATCGCCGGCGGCCGTGGCCACGGTGTTGGGCACGTTCGAGGGGCTTGCGCACCGCCACCGCACCGTCCATGCAGAGGATGGGGTTCGCTGGGTGGACGATTCGAAGGCCACAAACGTCGGTGCCACCCTGGCCGCGCTGCGCGGTTACCCCGACCGATCCCTGCACCTGATCCTCGGCGGTCAGGCCAAGGGCCAGGATTTTTCGGTTCTCGCTGACGAGGTGCGGCGGGCGGTGACCCGCCTCTATGTCATCGGCGAGGACGGGCCCGCAATTGCCGAGGCCTTGGCCGGTTCGGCGTCGACCGAAAACTGCGGAACCCTGGCCGAGGCGGTGCGGCGGGCGCGGAGCCACGCGACATCCGGCGAGTGGGTCCTGCTGGCGCCGGCATGCGCCTCGTTTGACCAGTTCTCGAATTACGGCGAGCGTGGCGACTGCTTCACCGATCTCGTGCGGAAGGAGGTGGCGTCATGCCTATAAGGCAGCGCTTCGACCGCCTCCTGCTCGGCTCGGCGATTCTCCTGACTGCCATCGGCCTCGCCATCCTCGCATCGGCCTCGTGGCTGCTGGCGACCGAGCGCTACAACCGGCCCGGTTCCTACTTCTTCACCTGGCAGGCGGCGACGGCGATCATCGGTCTCGGGCTGATGGTTGTGAGCATGCACCTGAGAACGGCCCTTCTCACCGACCGGCGGCTCGTGATCGGCGCCCTGACAGTGGGGTGGGCCCTGCTGCTGGCCGCCCTCGCTCAGGCGGAGGTTGCCGCCACCCATCGATGGATCAGCGTTGGTGGGATCTCGATGCAACCGTCGGTGCTGGTACGGCTTGGTCTGATCATGTTGATGGCGATCCTCCTCGACGAAGCGCGACGTGAGGGTTGGCCGTGGCAGAAGTTGACCGTAGTCGGTGGGGTTTCCTTCGCGACGATTCTGGTGATCGTGATCGAGCCTGACCTCGGAACGGCGGCCCTGCTGGCGGTGATACTGGGCACGATGGCCTTTGTCGCGGGGATGCCGTGGCGGCTGTTGGCGGCCCCCGCGGTCATCGCTGCGGTGGTGCTGGTGGTGGCGATCATCACCTCACCCTACCGGCTGGCCCGCGTGCAGGCGTTTTTCGACCCCGAGATGAACGCCGCGGGCAGTTGGCAGACGTACCAGAGCCTGGTTGCTATCGGCAGCGGTGGCTTCCTCGGCCTCGGTTACGGCTCCGGGCTGCAGAAGCTCTTTTTCCTACCCGAACCACATACCGATTTCATCTTCGCGATCACCGGAGAGGAGCTCGGGTTTGTGGGTTTGATGGTCCTGCTCGGTCTGGCCGGGGTCATCGTCTGGCGCGGATTGGTGGTTGCCGCCCGCCTCGAGGATCCTCAGCGCGCCCTGCTCGCCTTTGGGATCACCACGGCCTTTGCGATGCAGAGTCTCGTGCACATGGTGGTGTGCCTCGATCTCCTGCCGCCGAAGGGCATCCCACTGCCGTTGGTCAGCTACGGCAAGACCGAGATGCTGGTCACGCTGGTCTCGATCGGAATCCTCCTCAATCTGTCACGGGAGGTCAAGGCATGAGACGGCGGGTGGTGATTGCGGGCGGCGGTACCGGTGGCCACATCTTCCCCGGATTGGCGGTGGCGCGCGAGTTCAAAGCGCGTGAGATAGATGTCCACTGGCTCGGATCGCGTCGCGGTCTCGAGGCCGAGCTGGTTGCCGAACGCAATATCCCGATCACACTGGTCGATCTCGAGGGCATTCACGCCCGGACACCAACGGCTGCGGTGCGTGCCCTCGCCAAGCTACCGAGCGCCATCGCCACCTCGGTTCGAACCCTGCTCAAGCTCAGACCCCTGGTGGGGGTAGTTGGGGTCGGCGGATATGCCTCCACCGCCGGAATGGTGGCAGCCGGGCTGCTCGGGGTGCCGACAGTGCTGCAGGAGCAGAATTCAATCCCCGGCTGGGTGAACACATTCCTCGCTCCTTTCTCTGACCTGATCTGTTGCGGATTCGAGGACGCGTTGAAGGCGTTCCCCTCGCTCTCCGCCGAGTGGACCGGCAATCCAGTTCGCGCCGACTTTTTCGGGGTGCCGGATGTGGCCCCGCAGGATCCGAGTCGCCTCCTGATCCTGGGAGGAAGCCAGGGTTCTCTGTTCATCAACCGAACGCTGCCGCGGGCGCTGGCGAAACTCCGCGATGAGGGCCTGAATATCGAAATCAGGCACCAGGCCGGTGTCCGTTGGGCGGAGGTCGTGAGGACGGCCTATCAGGACCTCAACCTGGAGGCCAAGGTGACCGCCTTTCTCGCCCAGCCCTGGCAGGCGTTCTCCGAAGCGGATCTGGTGGTGGCGCGATCGGGCGCCCTCACGGTCTCGGAGCTCGCGGCCGCCGGACGTGGTGCGTTGCTGATTCCCTTTGCCGCCGCCGCCGGGAATCACCAGGAGTTCAACGCTCGGAGTCTCGAAAGGGCCGGCGGGGCGCTGGTCGTGACCGAGCATGAGGCGATGCCCCTGAGGGTGTCGATGCTCCTCGGAAAACTCCTCCGCGACCACGACGCGCTCCGCGAAATGGGTCGCAATGCGCGACAAGTTGCCCTGCCGGATGCCGCCGCTCGCATTGCAGAGCGGGTACTGTCGATCGGTGGTGGGGTATGAGCGTCAACCCACATATCTCACCGGGTTTCGTCGCGAGGGCGGCGAGATGCCTTGCCCAGTGGGGTTTTCGACCCGAGGGGCGCGGAGCGCGTACTTGCGGTACGTCGAGCACCCCGAGGCGAGAAAACACCGCTGGGTGCGATTTATCGCCGGCCGCAGCGGAAAGCTGGTGAGATATGCGGGTCAACCATTTCCACCTAATGGGTGTCGGTGGGGTCGGCATGTGCGGCATCGCTGAGGTGCTCCTTGCCCAGGACCTGACGGTCAGCGGCTGCGATCTCGCCGCAAACGAGCGCACGCGGAGATTGGCCGAGCTCGGCGCGGAGATCCACCTCGGTCACACGCCGCGACACCTCGAAGGTGTCGACGCCCTGATCGTCACAGCCGCGGTGTCGAAAGAGCATCCCGAGCTGAGGGCGGCGATGGAGAGACGCCTGCCGGTCGTGTGGCGGGCTGAGATGCTGGGCGAGCTGATGCGGCTCAAACGAGGCGTGGCGATCGCCGGCACCCACGGCAAAACTACCACTACCGCCATTGTCAGCCACCTCGTGACGGCGGCCGGCGCCGACCCGACGGTCATTGTCGGTGGGCGCGTGCACTTTCTCGGCACCCATGCCCGGGTCGGTGAGGCGCCTCTCCTGGTCTGCGAGGCCGACGAGTACGATCGGTCCTTCCTCGAGCTGACACCGCATATCGCGGTCATCACCAATCTCGAGCCCGAACACCTCGACTGTTACGGGAGTGAAGAAGAGCTGCGCCTGGCGTTTGCCGCCTTTGCCAACCGCGCTTCGGTCCACGGTGCGGCGATCGTCTGCGCCGACGATCCCGGAGCCTGGGGCCTTCGCGATCAACTGCGGCGGAAGATCGTCGGCTATGGGAGCTCGGAAGAGGCCGAGATGCGGCTCGAGATCACGGCCAGCGAATCCCGCGGCACCGATTTCACGGTCTTCCGAAAGGACCGCCGGCTCGGCGATGTTTCGCTGCCCATTCCAGGGAGATTCAATGCCCTGAACGCCCTCGCCGCGATTACGGTGGGCCTCGAGCTCGGTCTCGAGTTCGATGCGCTGGCTGCAGCGTGTGCCGATTTCTCCGGCGTGGCGCGCCGATTCGAGGTGCGTGGGGATCGCGGCGGGGTGACCGTGGTCGATGACTATGCCCATCACCCGACCGAGATCACGGCCCTGCTCGAGGCAACCCGGCAGGCGATGCCGGGGCGGCGGGTGGTCGTGGTCTTCCAGCCTCACCTCTACAGCAGAACCCGTGATTTCGCGAGCGAGTTCGGGTCGGCGCTCCTCGGCGCCGAGGTGGTGATCGTCCTTCCCATCTACCCGGCGCGTGAAGAGCCGATCGAGGGAGTCAGCTCACAACTCGTGATCGAAGAAGCCATCCGTCTCGGACACCCGCGGGTGCTGGCCGGACCACCGATCAGCGAGGCCGTGCAGCAGCTCGAAGAGCTCCTCGAGCCTGGTGACGTGCTGCTCACGGTAGGCGCCGGCGACGTCGATGATCTTGCGGCAGCGTGGCTGGAAGGTGCGGCATGACCGCCGACGTTCCCCGCTTCCTGCCGGAACGGCTGCGGCCCCCGACGAACGGGCGAAAGCGGAGACGCGGTTATGCGCTGCTGACAGTCGTGCCGGTCATGCTCCTGGCCCTGCCCCGGTGGCAGGTCACAGAAGTTCTCATTGAGGGCTGCCCGAAGCTGCCGGCGGCCTCGATCCATTCGCTGCACGAACTCGTCGGCCAACCGGCCATGGGTCTTGACCTGGGAGCAGTCCGCGACCGTGTCGAAATCTGGCCGGGCGTGGGCGAGGTCGAGGTCGAGCTCGAGCTTCCCGGCACTGTTCATGTCCGAGCGGCGGCCGCGGTCAGTCGAGGCAGTCTCAGGCTAGGCCGCAGCTGGCACGGGGTCGCCGCCGACGGCTCGTTGACCGGGCGTATCGACTTCGCCTTGCCGCCGGTGCTCGAGGGGTTCACTGGTGATCTCGGACGCAGCAAGGGGCTTGCCGTCGCGAGCCGACTGGAAGAGGCGACCGGTGGTCAAGTGAGAGAAATCCGCCGCGTGACGCCGTCGGACTACAGGCTGCAAGTGCAGCCGGCGGACGGAGGCCCGGAAATTGTCATCCACGTTCTGCCACAGATTACCGACGCCGAAAGGGCCTGGTGTGCGGCCGTCACCGCCGGTTCGCTGACCCAGACCTGGGCGGATCTCAGGTGGACAGATCGGATCGTGCTCGGGGGTGGATCGTGAACGAGCACCACCCCGTGATTGGAATTGACCTCGGTTCGTCGAAGGTGTCGGTCGTGGTCGGAGAGATGGAGGACGAGCGGTTGGTCGTGCGTGGCTGCGGACAGGCAGTGCACGATGGTGCCCGCAAAGGCGTCATCGCCAGCCTCGAAGAAGTTTCGCAGGCGGTGCGGGTGGCGGCGGAGGAGGCCGAGGCCATGGCCTCGGTACCGGTAGAAGTCGCCCAGGTCGGGATCGGAGGCCTCCCGATCAGGGGTGTCCCCTCGACTGCGTCAGTACCGGTGACGGGGCGTGACCACACTGTCACCTCTGAAGACCTTCGGAGGGCGTTGGCCGCATGTGCTCAGGTGGCCATTCCGGAGGATTTCAGGGTCCTCGACATCATCTCCTGCGGATTCGCTCTCGACGGCCAATCCGGGATGGATTATCCGGTCGGGATGCCGGGGAGTCGTCTCGATGCGTCCGCCTATGTGTTGTATGCCAACCGCACCCACGCCGAGACTGTCGAACAGGCGGTCAACCATGCGGCAGTCGCTCTCGGACGCCTGGCTTTCGAGCCGCTCGCCGCAGGCGAAGCGGTGTTGACTCGGGATGAGAAGGAACTCGGGTGCTTGCTCCTCGATATGGGTTACGCGACCACCGACTGGGTCCTTTACGCCGAGGGAGTCGTCGCCCTGAGCGGTGCGGTGCCGATCGGCGGACGTCACTTCACGGCCGATCTGGCGGCGATGCTCAAGACGACGACGGCGGCCGCCGAGCGCACCAAGCGTCAGATCGGCGCCGCTCTCGATCGCGAAGGTCTCGACCGCGCTGCGGTCGAGGTGCCGGCGTTGGGAGGAGACGGCAACCAGGTGCACTCCGCCGCCTTCGCCGCCGAGATTCTCCACGAGCGTGCACGCGATCTCTTTATTGGAGTTCACAAAGTACTGGTGAGTCAGGGTTTGGATAGAGTGCCAAGATCCGGGGTGGTGCTTACGGGTGGCGCATCGAAGCTCGAGGGTCTCGAAGAGGTCGCCGAAACGATCTTCGGCCACCGGGTGCGCCTCGGTGTTCCTCGTTCGCTGGCCGGGCTTGTCGAACCAGTGTCGGGTCCGGAGTGGGCAGTCGCCTGTGGGCTGATCCGACTTCACCACAATCGTCGAAACCAAGTGTTGACGTCGAGTGCAAACCGGGGCAGCATCGTGGCATGGCTCCGCAACGCCCTCGGAGAATTTTTCGAACTGGGAGGTGGACATGATCGAGTTTGATGACGGAGTTACGGGCGAACGGAGCGACGCCGAAGAGTCGGAGAACCCCAGATTGCATCTCGTGGGTCCGGAACCGGCGATTCTCCTTGACGAAACGGCGGCGCCGGCGCGGATCAAGGTGATCGGGGTCGGCGGCGGTGGCTGCAACTCGGTCAACCGCATGATCGAGGCTGGTCTCAGCGGTGTAGAGTTCATCGCCGGCAATACCGACGCCCAGGCACTCGCCAACTGCCGAGCGCCGGTCAAGCTACAGCTGGGCATGGAGCTCACCCGGGGCCTCGGTGCGGGCGCCAACCCAGAGGTCGGGCGCAATGCCGCACTCGAAGCGGACAAGAAGATCTTCGATTTGATTGACGGCGCCGATATGGTCTTCATCACCTGCGGCATGGGCGGCGGCACCGGCACCGGGGCGACGCCGATCATCGCCCAGATGGCACAGGACGTTGGCGCACTGACGGTGGCCGTTGTCACCAAGCCGTTCTCCTTCGAGGGCTCGCGCAGACGCGGCGTGGCCGAGGAGGGCATCCAGCAGCTCGGCGAGCACGTGGACACGCTGATCACGATTCCCAACGACCGGCTGCTCAAGTTCGTCGAACGCAACACAAACTTCACCGAAGCGATGAGCATCGCCGACGACGTCCTGCGCCAAGCAGTGCAGGGGATCGCTGACATCATTACTGTGCCCGGGCTCATCAACCGCGATTTTGCTGACGTCAGAACGGTGATGAAGGGCATGGGCCACGCGATCATGGGTGTCGGCACCTCGTCCGGCGAACATCGGGCCGTTGAAGCCGCACAACAGGCGATCGCTTCGCCGTTGCTCGAGGAGACCTCGATCGAGGGCGCGCGCGGACTCCTGATCAATATCACGGGCGGTGCGGAAGTCACCCTCAATGAAATCAACGAGGCCGCCGAGATCATCACCGACGGCGCCGACCCGGACGCTCAGATTCTCTTCGGTGCAGTGGTCGATCCGGATCTCGGTGACTGCGTGAGCGTGACCGTTATCGCCACCGGCTTCCAGGGCCCCGCGGACGGCACCCAGTTGCCCGCGACCAAAGCGAGAGCGACCGCAAGGCAGGATGCGTTCGAGGAGAGTACTCCTACCCGTGCCAGCCGCTTCCTGGTGCCGGGCGGGCCGAACTCCGAGTACGGCATCAACCAGACAG
>Ga0315534_1000300_pt1 | contig 33197 bp, 28 predicted proteins | sample SalMarSW160240MG_FD_203094 | JGI IMG/M metagenome (GOLD analysis project Ga0315534, IMG submission 203094) | Salt marsh sediment microbial communities from the Plum Island Ecosystem LTER, Massachusetts, United States - Salt Marsh Sediment SW1602-40 ...
GATATATTCCATTGTACCCATCTCGGTTCCCCGATGCCAACCGCGGCCTGACCCTCGCCTGACACTCCCTCGGGAACCGATTCCAGCCACTTCTCGTCTTCCTATATAAAGTACGACGGAGCGGCGAGATTTGTCGCGCTCGAAAACCCTCGCTCTGGCACGAGAATTGCAGCCTACAGGGCGGTGAATCCCGTGCAAGCGGCACGGAGGGAGGTTGACAGGATGAATTCAGAAGTATTGCAGATCCGAGGTATGTCGCGCTACGGTTTAAAGGCACGCTTGAAGACCAAGCGCGCACAGAGTCGCTGGCATTTCGGACCCAAATCCGATTTGGAGAAGGAGCCTGTGGAACGCATGGTACGGCGCATCCGTGAAACGGGACCGCTGTGCGAACGCTAGATTTTACACGATCCGGAGCACTGCTTAACGATCTTTAAGCGGCCTCATGAAACCCCCAGCGGTACGCTGCGGAAGCGGGGTCATCGAGGCGCAGAATCGAAGTTCAATATCGTCTCCAGCGATGAAGGCGCCCGTGCGAGCTGCATGGGCGCTGACCTTTTCATGTGCGCTGGAGGGCATCTTCTCGAAGAGAAACAACTTCATTTGGGATGGATTACCCTGCTCGAAATCCCACACTCCGATGATTTTCCCGTCGAGCAAGATCGTGGCGGTGGCGTTGCCCGATCGATCGAAGACGTATTGGGTGTAACGTGGGTCGAGGTAGCGCTGGCGCGCTTGATATCCCATCAGATACGAATCCAGCATGGGGAGGAAATTGACGATCTCTTTCGAACCTGCCCCGGGTCGTTCGAGTTGTCCACGCCGCTCTCGGAGGATGATGTGAGTACCTTCCAGTCCGTCGATCTCGATCGCTTCGGTTTCACCCTTTAGGGAGTCGAGGGCGCGCCGGACTTTGGCCCTGGGAAGTCCGAACCACCAGTAAATATCTTCTTCGAGAAGCGGACCGAAGCCGGCCAGGTACTGCCGGACGAGTTCGGCCAGAGCCTTTTCTTCTGAGATCGAGTGTAGATCGACGTCCGGATAATACTTGTCGAACCGTCCGTAGCGAAAACTACGGTCGCGCCAGCTGCGAAGGGGTCTACGGCGCAGCAATAGGCCCAGGTCACACATGTGGTAGAGCAGCGCTGAAAGGTCGAGATCCGTATCCAGGGCACGGCGCATCTCGGCGGCGGACCGATCTTCATCGTCCAACAGCCCGAGTACGGTTTGTGAAAGTCGCTTGAATGTTGTTTCGTCGATGCCGCGCCGCAGCATGTAATTGCGGGAAGCGTCCCGGGTCAGGGATGCCGTGGCGGCGTACACCGTCGGCAGGTTCGAGCGTGCATGCACGTAGATCGTGGTGCGAACGCAGCGCACTTTGGCGAAGCTCGACCGGTCGTACAGCGCCTCGTCCAGCTGGTCTTTCTCGAAACCCGCGCTGCGGGCGAAAAGCGACAGGTAGGGCGTGGTCGCAACCGTGGCGTGCAACCCGACTACATCCTGGACGATTCGTTCGACGCTTTCCGATTTGGCGTGGGGCACTAGATGCTGCTTTTCGAGCAGGAAACGGTTCACGCGTTGAAGCGTCGCTATCGATGTCATCGATCCATCCGGGTGATCTTCCATACGACCAGCGCGAGCAGCAGTACAGCGCTTCCCAGAACGACCGCCAATGAAGTCGCGATCTGGCCCATCGTGGCGCCCGTCGAAAAAGCATATCGGAACACGAGCGAAAGCGCTACCGTCGGGAACCAGCCAAGCAGGTCCCGCACGACCTGGGGAAAGATGGGATCGATAGCAGAGAGGAAGAGGGAGATCAGTAAGGGCTGCGCCAGGATCATCATCCAGGTGTTCAACTGCTGCCTGTTTTCGAAGAGCACACCGAGCAGCAAGCCCAGTGCCACACCCAGCAGCGCGCCGCCGAGTAAGCCGAATAAGGCGATGCCCCAGTGGACGACAAAGGTCCAGTTGAATGCCAGCGCCGCGGAGGCAGTGACCAGTACGAAAACCAGACCGGCCAACGCTTTGCCGGCGACGACCTGGGGCACGCTGGCGGGCGAAACCAGCAATGAGTCCATGGTTTGGGTTTGTTTCTCTTCCATCATCAAATGCGGTGTGGTGAACAACCCGACGTAGAAGAGGGCATAAACGACGATCAAGGCGGTGAGGCGGAAATCGCCCATTGCGTCCGGCTCATAGTCGACGAGTTCATCGATTTCGATGCGCACAGGAATTCCGCTGAGCGACTCCAGCCGGCCTTCCACCTTCGCTTTCAAGGCGTCTGCGGAATTGCGCCGGCTCCAGAGCAGGAAGCCGCGCAAAACAGGCACGTTTCCAGACGTTGCAGCTTGATCGTAATCTGCTGGGATGACCAGCCCGAGTGCTCCCTGGTCTCCGTCGTTCAACAGTTCGATTAACTCGGCCCGGGATGCGGCTTTGAAAAGACGGATATCTGGCTTATCGGTTAACGATGCGATCAGGCTGGAATCGCCGGCATCGTAATAGGTCAGGTCCAGGCGATTCGGTTTCCACAGCCGGGGCGCGAATTTGATGAGCAGCAGCAGAAGAACGAGCACGCTCAGGTTGATCAGAATCACCCTGTTCTTGAGTGCGTCTGTGATGTCCTTGGCGGCGATGGCTACGATCGTGCGCAGGTCTTGTCGGTTCGTCATGGGTTGATTCCTTTCTATATCACAGTACAGTGCTGATGAAATTTCTCCGTTCGAATAATCATCGATCCATCCTGCGCACGCGCGCAGTTACCAGCAGCAGGAGCAACAGCGACGTGCCGACCAGGATGCTAAAGTTGGACACTAGACTTCCCAGATCGAGCGTCTTGGAGAACGACCCGCTGAAGAGTTCGACCATGGCGACAGAGGGCAGAAACGGTAGAATGGTTTGTACAAAGGGCGGATAATTGGCGACCGAGGTCGCAGCCAGGATGACGGGCACCATCAACAGCATTAAAGCCAATCCCATGACCATGTTCATGTTGACCTGCTGCTCGAACAGCACACCGAACAGCAGCCCCAATGAAACGGTGAACAAGGCGGACGCCAGTACTGCCAGCAATGCGAGCCAGGCATTGGCCAGCAAGCTGGCATTCAGCGTGTACACGACAGCCACGGCGATGAAACAGTAGAACAGTCCGGACAAGGCTTTCCCGACGACGATCTGCCCGTAGCTGGCGGGCGAGACCAGCAGCGCTTCCATGGTATGGTGCTCCTTCTCTTCGATCATCAGCAGCGGAACGAGCGCCATGCCGATGGTCAGTATTGCCACGACCAGCGATATACTGACCATGAAGGGATGTCCCCCCGACTGCAGCGTGGGGTAGACTACATTGTCATTCCAGATCAGGCTGATCTCCTGATCGAGGATTTCACTGAGCCGCAGCTCAAAAAAGGCGACCGTTTCGTTAACTGAGGCGCCACGCGTCGCGTAGGCGTAAAAAGCCTGCAATTCGAGCGGTGCTTCCAACTTTTCTGGAAAATCCTGCGGCAGCACCAGACCGATCGAGCCGCTGGTGGTTGCAGCGACCTGTTCTCGCATGGCTTCCTCGGAGGGCATGGTGATCAGTTGGAAACCGTCCCCTTGCCGGTGTTCTTGCACGAAGGTGGATTGCGACTCGTCGAACACGTACGCCCGCCGCTCGGGTCGTAGTTTCAGCATCAGGGGCATCAATTGGCCGGAAAGTACGATCATGCCCACGCCCAGGATGATCGAGATGCTCAAGCGATTTTTAATGGCGTCGGAGATGTCTTTGCTCGCCACTGCCAGCACGATGTGCATCCATTCCGTTCGTACATTGCCTTTCTTCCGCATAAAAGCCTTCCTTTATATCGAGAGGTATCATTTGGGATCTCTGGAATATCCGTTTATCAATTTACCTTTTATTGCTCCATGCGCCGCAGCAGCCAGCGATCCAACAGGAAGAAAACCAGGCCCCAGACGACCATGATGAATATGGACTGCAGATAGGAGTCCAAATCTACGCTGGCGGTGAGTGACTGTGCCGCGGCGTTGCCCATGGCAACCGTTGGAATCCAACGCATGGCGGCGCGCAGCCCTGCGGAGACCGGCTCAAAGATTCCCAGTATCATACTGATGATCAGCGGCTGGAAGATGATGAAGGTCCATAAATTAATCTGGCGCACGTCATTCAGTCGGATACCCAGGAGCAGCCCAATAGAGACGATGAAGAACGCCGCGCATATTATCGTTCCGATCATGGCCCACCAATGCAGCACAAAGCTGCCGTAGGCGATTAATACCGCGCTGCTCATCAGGATGCAGTACACTGCCCCGACCAGTACTTTGGCGGTCAGCAGCTCCGCCATTGTGATCGGGGAAACCCGCAGGGCATCGATCGTGCGGTTGGTTTTCTCTTCGACGATGAGCTGTGGGGTGACTGTCATGCCCATTAGCCCCATCACGATCAGAAGTCCGAAGGCGATGGAAAAGGCAAAGCTGCTTTCTGGCCGGGTAAGGATTTGACGATCGAGGTGGAGTTCGACGTGCGCACCGGACAGTGAAGCGATCTCGGCTTCGATTCGCGTCTGCATGGCGGCCTCGTCTTCGTCACTTACCCAGTGATCGATCAACGCCTGCACCTCGATCGGCTCGCCGCTTTGGGCACGCTGATCGAAGTCCGCCGGTAGGATCAGGCCCATTGCGATCCTATCTTCGATGCCAACCTGGTAGCGTAAGTCTTCGTAGGATTCGGCGATGCGCAATTTGATAGCTTCACTGCGGCTGAGGTCTTGAACCAATGCTGACTCATCGGCGTCATATACCACCAGAAGAGCTGGAGAATTGGCGTTGCCGATGACGGGTAAGAAGCGGTACAACGCGACCAGGAAGGCGATCGTGAGCACGTGATTAATCATCTGACGGCGTTTCAGCCCGTCGACGAAGTCTTTGCTGGCGATAGTCCAGATCAGGCGCAGCCTCGAGACACGGGTTGTCGTCGAAGATTCCTTTATGTTATCCATTTGCTCGATCCTTTCGGCGCAGGATGACGAGGATGATGATGTAGAGCACGGCCACCCATCCGAGGAGTAGTGCGGAATTCCATACCAGGGGTTGCATGGGTACCGGATTCGTAAATGCGGCGCGCACCAGGTTGATTAAGGTCACAGACGGTGTCAGACGCAGCAGGGTCAGAATTCCTGCTTTGAGGAAGGATCCCAGGGTGACCAGCAGTGCCGGGATGAGCATGGCGAACATGAGTAGGAATCCCCAGAGCGTCATTTGCTGCTTGGTCTCCATGGCGGTGCCAACGAGCAGGCCTACGGCGACGAAGAACAACGCGCCGCTCAAGCAGGCCAGGATGGCAGCCCACCACTGTGTGACCAGGGCCGCATTGATGCAGAAAGTGAGAAGGCCGGCGAGGACGGCGATCGTGCCGCCGGTGATGACCTTCGCGATCAGGATTTCAAGCTGCGTTGCCGGTGATACCATCAGCGAGTCCAGCGTGCGGGTTTGTTTTTCCTCGAAGATCAAATGCGGCACGATGTACATGCCCCCCATGGAAAGCGCCAGCAGTACCGTCAATGAGGTCAAGAAAGCGTAGCCGCCCGAGTCTATCCGGGTGTAAAGCGTGTGGCCTTCCAGATCGAGGTGAACATCTTGGCCCAGGTCGTTGCCCAATGTTCCTTCGAAGTAACTGCGGATCGAGCCGGCAGCCTCATCTGAAGCCCAGTGGATGACATATGCGTCCAGGGTTACGCTCTCTCCGCTTTCGATGCGTCGATCGAAATCCTCAGGTAGAACCAGGCCGAGTACGATGAAATCCCTGTCCGCCACATAACGTTCCATTTCACCCATAGAGGCAGTGGCTACGAGGTCGTAGTTGGTGTCGGCATCCCACTGGGTAATCCATTGTGAGTTTCCCTGGTCGTAGACGACCAGGCGGGGAGGCGTTTCACCGCTCTCGAATTCGGGCAGAAAACGGTAAAGCCCAACCATCATGAAAACCGAAAACATCAGGCTCAGGATGTTGCGGTTCTTGAACGCATCGAGCAGGTCCTTGGAGGCGATCGTACCGATAACCCGGAGGTTTATTCCGTATCGTTTCATGGTGTGCCTCATTTTCGATCTTGCCGGATCAATATAGTTCATTTCCGGTGAGTTTGATAAAGACATCTTCCAGCGTGGTTCCTTCGCCTTCGCCGTGCTCGGCTTTCAGCGTAGCTGGGCTGTCGATGGCGACAATCTGTCCCTGATGGATGATTGCCACCCGGTCACTCAAGCGGTCGGCTTCCTCCATGTAGTGGGTAGTAAGGAAGACAGTCACGCCTTCTTCTGCTAATTTCTCGACGATACTGCGGATTCCGCGCGCCACACCCGGATCCAAGCCTCGGGTAGGTTCGTCTAGAAAGAGTACCTTGGGTTGATGCAGCAGCGCCCGGGCGATGAGTAGTCGCTGCTTCATGCCGTTGGAGTAAGTCTTGATTTTGTCCTTGGCACGATCAAGCAGCCCTACCTGCGCCAGCGTCTCGTCGACACGGCGTTTGGGCACGCCGTACAGTCGTGCTGAAAATTGCAGATTGTCGCGGGCGGAGAGGCGCTCATATAGATTCTGATACTCGAAGACCACGCCGATCTGCGGTTTTAGCTGCTGGCGTCCCTCGACGACGTCGCAGCCGACGACCTGGGCCGAGCCGGAGGTCGGCCGCAGTTGCCCGGTGAGGACTTTGATGGTGGTCGATTTTCCGGCGCCGTTGGGGCCGAGAAAACCGAAGACCTCGCCGTACTCGACCTCGAAACTGATGCCCCGCACGGCTTTCACGCCTTTGTAGTAGCGGTGCAGGTCTTGGACTTGAATGGCTTTCATCTCGTGTTACTCCTATGTGCCGGATGTGTTCGGGTCACCATGGATTGCGTTTGGATTTGGCCTAACGATACACATAGAAAGAGGGTGCTGCAATAAATTGCCGCCGAACGGCGGATTTTCGAAGTTGAATGGTGCACTGGTGGGGATCAGTGGAGAGGAAAATTACCCAAAAACTTCGTTAAAACAGCCAACTTTGGACAAAGCCACGTCCGTGTGGTGAGGTCGTACCGCTTTCTATGGGGTTGGTTCAATAGCCAAGCAAGTCTTTGAGTTCGGCAGCCGCGGTTTTACTGAGGGGAATCAGCGTGGCTTCCGAGTCGTCGAGGCGCAGGGAAAAGCTGTTGCGCGTGAAGGGTATGACTTCGGTGACGTGCTGCAAGTTGACCAGGTAGCCGCGGTGGGCGCGGAAAAAACCGCTGCGCGCCAAGCGTGTTTCGAGTTCGGACAGCGTGAATTGCGTGGGCAGCCGTTCGCCGTCCGTGGTATGCAAATCGGCGCGCCCTTCTTCAACGTCGGCGTAAATGATGTCGGTGGGATTGATCAGAGCGACTCGTCCTTCCAGTTTCACCGGGATCTTAAACGGCGTGGAGATCTGGCGTTCTTCGCCGGGTTTGAAGGTTGATTGGATGCGCCCCTCATTGAGCGTATGGATCGTGTTGCAGATCGGTTCGAGCAGCGTGCTGTCGTCCGCCAGAATGAGCACTGCAGTGCCGCGTTCGGAGAGGGAGCATATTAAATCGGAGAGCAGGTCGATGGATGATTTGTCACAGCGGGCAAACGGCTCTTCCAGGATCAACGCCTCCGGGTCGTGCAGGATGGCGCGTCCGAAAGCCAGGCGTCGTTGGAGACTGGATGACAACTTGGCCAATCTGGATTTGCCGTGATCGGCAAGCCCGACTCGCAGCAGGGTTTCCTGCGCTTTGGACTTCGGAAGGCCGTGCAGTGTGCCGTGGAACTGCAGGTTGGCGAACGGCGAACGCTGCTGGTAAAGTCCGTCTTCGGCGAATAGAAAACCGACGCGGCGGCTGTAATCCTCGCGATCCGCGATGGGATCAAGTCCTGCCACCCGCAGTGTACCGCTGGAGGGGCGTGATTTGCCCGTCAGCATGGCGAGCAGTTCGATCTTTCCGCTGCCTACCGGACCGACCAAGCCCACGACCTGACCGGCCAAGATCTTCAACATCGAGATGTCGACCGCCGTGCGTTGCCCCGTGGTCTTCTGCAGATTTTTCAGTTCAATCATGGCCGTTGGCAGGATCGGATGATGACTACATTCTAGCGTCATTTTACCAAGAAGGCACGTGAGTGCAGGCATCTCAGATTACGATTTGGTGTTGTTATTTACAACGGTAATGAAGGAGGAGAACGTGTCTAAAATCGCGATCGTCACCGACAGCGACGCCAGTCTGCCCGTAGATGTGGCCGCAAAGTGGGGTATCGTACAGGTTCCTGTGAACGTTCATTTTGGCGAGGAAACGTTTCGGACGAGCGTAGACATCGATGAGGTTGCTTTATTCGAGCGTATCGATCGCGAGGGTGCCCTGCCTACAACCTCCGCGCCGGCGCCCGGCGTGTTCATGCAGACCTTTCAGGACGTGCTGGATGGAGCTGCCGACTCGATCGTGTGTTTCTGTGTCAGCAGCGAAGTGAGCGCCATTTACAGCGCGGCGTGCACGGCGCGCGATTCGATGCCGCGAAAGGACATCGCCGTCGTCGACACTCGCACGTTGAGCATGAGCCAGGGCTTCATGGTCTTGGCTGCGGCGGAGGCTGCAGCCGGCGGTGCTTCGAAAGAAGAAGTCATCGCCCATGCGCAGGACGTCGGCGCGCGCTCGCATCTATTTGCCGCCCTGGCGACACTGAAGTACCTGGCGATGAGCGGGCGCGTGGGTCACGTGGCGGCGGGCATTGCCAACGTGCTCAACGTCAAACCGATCCTCACCATCCGCGACGGGAAATTGGACTTACTCGAACGTGTGCGCACGCAAGGCAAAGCGTTCGAGCGCGTCGTCGAGCTGGCAGTGGAGGCTTCCGGCGGGAAAGCCATCGAACGCATGGCTATTATCCACGTTATCGCGGAAGAAGCCGCGCAACGATTCGAAAGCCAACTGCGTGAAAGTATGGATTGCCCGCAAGACATCTTGCTGGCCGGGATGACGGCCGGACTTTCCGTACATTCGGGCGCCGGGTTGGTGGGCGTGACGTTCGTGGTCGAAGGTTGAGCTGGAAACCGCCGTAGCAAGATGCATCCCACACTTGTATTTTGGGAAGCACCCCGGTGAGCAGCCGGGGTGCTTTTTGTTCCACTAGATTGTACAGAAAGCATGACTATCGATGATCGTCGTAATACTGTAGAGCACGCAGGTATTCGTCTTCATCGAAATCCGGCCAATAAACATCGGCGGCGTATAAAGTGGCGCCGGCGCTCTGCCAGAGTAGAAAGTTCGAAAGGCGCATTTCTCCCGCCGTGCGTATGATGAGATCCGGATGCGGCTGACCGGCGGTGTAGAGCTGCTGCTCGACGAGGCTTTCGCAGATGGCCTCTGCCGGGGTCCCTTCGCGCAGAATTTCTCGGATGGCGTTGGCAATCTCCGCACGGCCGCCGTAGTTGAAGGCGATGTTGAGTATCAAATTCTGGTTGTCACGCGTGAGATCGATCGCTTTACGGACGTTGCGCTGCGTGGACGGGGGCAAACCCTGCAGCGTTCCAAGGTGCCGCAGTTGGACGCCTTCTTTGTGCAGTTCGGGCAGCTCGCGCTCTAGAAAAGGGTCGATGAGCGCAATCAAGCCTCTGACTTCTCCCTTCGGGCGTTTCCAATTCTCGGTGGAAAAGGCGTAAATCGACAAGTACCGGACGCCGGTTTCGACCACGACGCGTATGACTCGGCGCAAATTCTCGACGCCGGCGCGATGACCGGCGTGACGCGGAAGACCGCGAGCACGCGCCCAACGCCCGTTGCCGTCCATGATGATGCCGATGTGCTGCGGCAGCGTTCGAATCGGTGTTTGGAGATGACTCGGGATTTTTGTGAGTGTGTCGACCATGCGATTATCCGTTGTCGTTTACGCTGCCCTTGAAAGGGAAGATGGTCCCGGTTCACGTATTTGCATCAGCAAGTCCACGATGGGTGCGCACATCAGCAGCAGGGCCAAACCGAAGAACGGCCAGGTGAACGATGAGGGCAGCGTGGTCCTGACCGCCTGCTCGCCATGCGGCAATGCGCGCAGCGCGTCCTGCATGAAAACCACCAATGCCAGGATTACACCTGGGAGGCAGAGCCACCAGGCCCTCGATGAAGGCCAAAGCTGGAAGCCCGGCCGGTCGAAAAGTGCGATCAGGGAGCTGGCCAGAGCCAAGATCCCGGCGATGATTATCGGCGCAATCACCGGTCCCCACCATGGCAGCGGTAAAAGGAAGAGCACGTCCCAGTCCAATAACGTCCGCGGCCAACCGAGATGCAGCCGGAGAAACAGGTAATAGAAGATATCCCAGACTCCAAAGGCAAGTAGGGCGTATGCGAGCCGGGTGTGTCGATCACGACCTGTAAGGTAGCCAACCGACAGCAGCATTATCAGTGTGGCTACCTCGCGCACCAATTCGATCTGTTCGAGGTTGTTTGTGATGGGAAGTGGATTGGTTTGGTAAGGTTCGATGCGGCCGATGTGAACGCGCAGGTAGGTCACCGCGGCCGCTTCAACCCAGGCAAATGCCACGGCGAACAGGATCACGGTTGCCCAGCGTTTGAAATTGCGCATGGTGACTCCTTGGACGGTTTTTACTCGCTTGTAGATTACATCGTCGTATCTGCTGACTCCACCCCTTACATTCAGCTTTGAATGCATCCAGGTGCTTGACAGGTGTGAGCCGAGGCTTGAAAATCCATGCGAAACCACAGGCTTGTTGTTGAACGGAGTAGAAATGACGGATGATCGTGTAAATCAGATACGGCTTGCCTTGGTGGAGGATAACGCAACACTGCGGGAAGCGATTCGGGAGGGATTGGAGGATTCCGGTGCAATCAGCGTTGTAGCTGAGGCTGAATCCGGAGAACATGCGGTCGAATTGTGCCTGGATGAGCCGCCGGATGCAATCCTGATGGACGTACAGCTGGCGGGCGATACGAACGGGATCCAGGCCGCTGTGGCCATTCGCCGCGAATACCCGCGCTTGCCGGTCGTCTTCTATTCGATCCAGGATGAGGACGCCTACTACCGGGATTTCCGACGCTCCGGCATCCTCAGTCATTACGCCTACGTGCGAAAATCGAACTTCCTGCTGCCGGAGATGATCATCCCGTTGCTGCAGGATGCGATTTCCGGGCGGAGTTTCATCGATCCGGAAATCGTCTCGCGCGTTGAAGAGGTGCGCCACAAAGACGAACAATCCCCGATTGGCTTGTTGGAGCCCATCGAGCAGGACGTTGCAAGCATGCTGGCCCAGGGATTGACCAACGAGCAAATCGCAGGACGGCTCGGCTTTCGGGACAAACGTACAGTCAGCCGCATCAATGGGGCGATATACACCGCCTGGGGTTTGGTCGAAACAGCAACGGATGAGAAGGTCGCCAGGACGCGTGCGGCAATTATCTATCAACGCGGTCAGCTCATGGTATGGGATGCGGATGGCGTTCCCAAGGTTGCCAATCGAAAGGGGGAGTGGGTGCCGTTGGAGGAGGATTCCTAGTCTTTGCCGTTCTCGGTAACATCTCTTTCAACCGCGAGGATGGATTTATTTTGGGTTTAATGATCTTTTTAAAACACATCCGGAGTGATTTCCATTTATGACCGGTGAGTTTGCGCTGGATTGGGCCGTGCTGGCCGTTTCTCTTTTCAATACCATTATCCTGGTGTGGTTGGGTTTGGCCGTATTGCTCAATGCGGAACGCCGGCGATTGGGCGTTTGGGTGGTAGGATGCGGCTTGCTGACCGGGGGTGTCTTCTTCCTGGGGCACTCGGCGATTTTTGGGCTGGGCTTTAATTTGTTTGGGCAGAGCGTGGCTTTGTGGTGGCAGTTGAGCTGGATTCCCGTGGTCGCCTTGCCGTTTGTCTGGTACGTCATCATGCTCTGGTATACGGGTTTTTGGGACGACGTCGACACTCCCTTGCGTCTGCGTCATCGCATCTGGCTGCCCGCTGCCGTTTTGTTGACGGTTGCGACGGGAGTACTTTTTATCGTTGCCAACCCGCTGCCCACTTTCACGCGAGCGCTGTTTGGGAGTTTATACACCCTGGGATCCGTGGACAGTCCGCCCATGCTCTTCCTCATTTATCCCCTGAATCTCGTTTTCTCCATCGGGTTGTCATTGGACGTCTTGCGCAGGCCAGGCCCGACGGGGCGCGTCATGGGGGACATCGCTCGCAGCCGGGCGAGGCCCTGGCTGGTGGCTGCATCGGTCGTGCTGCTCATCGTCAGTCTCCTGGTTGTTTGGGTGATGGCGGTGTTGTTGCTGGGAAGCGGTGACATCTTCCGCGCGGATATGGCGGTGCCTTTGGCGTGGTTGGATTTATGCATTGCGTCACTGATCGGCGTCGCCGTGGTCCTTACCGGCCAAGCGATCGTGTCTTATGAGGTATTTACCGGCAAAACTCTGCCCAGACGGGGTCTACGACGCTACTGGCAGCAAACCATCGGATTGGCTGCAGGCTATGCGACGTTGTTGGGTTGGAGCATCACGATGCAATTCCGCCCGATTTTCAGCTTGTTGTTGGCAACCATCATGATGACAGTTTTCTACGCCGGGATCAGTTGGCGCTCGTATGTCGAGCGCGAGCGATACATGCAGCAATTGCGGCCGCTCGTCGTAAGCCAACGTTTGTACGATCAGCTGCTTCGTCCATCTACGGCATTGCCGGCGGACGTCGATGTCGAAACGCCGTTCAATGGACTTTGTGAGGACGTCTTGGAGGCGCAGGTGGCATATTTGGCGGCCTTGGGACCTTTGTCGCCGTTTACGGGACCACCGCTGCGTTATCCGCAGGATAGCGATGTGGTGTTTCCGTCACTTGTGGAAATCAAGGAGCGTTTCAAGACTCCGGAAGTGATCTGGTTGGCGCTCGATCCGCATCAGTACGGCGGCGCCAACATCGCAGTACCGTTATGGAGCGAACTCGGGTTGATCGGGGTGTTGTTTCTGGGTGCAAAGCGCGATGGCGGCCTTTACACACAGGAGGAAATCGAGATCGCCCGCACGATCGGGGAGCGTTTGATTGACGTTTGGGCGAGCGCTGAAATGGCCAGCCGGTTAATGATGCTCCAGCGGCAGCGTTTGGCCGAAAGCCAGGTGATCGACCAGCAAACACGCCGGGTGCTTCACGACGAACTTCTGCCGCGGCTGCATACCGCCATGTTGGCGCTGCGGGGTGCGCAAATCGATGGGGAGACGGCGAAGATGCGGGCCATCGAAACACTCGGAGAAGTCCATCGCCAGGTCGCCGATATGCTGCGCGAAATGCGCTCGACGACGGCCCCCGAAGTGGCGGCGATGGGTTTGATCGGCGCATTGCGACGGGTGGTCGAAGAAGATTTACCGCAAGCCTTCGACGGGGTTACCTGGGAGATTGAGGAAGGCGTCGAGTCGGAAATCGCTGGGATCCCGGCGCTCATTTCCGAGGTGCTGTACTATGCGGGACGGGAGGTGATCCGCAATGCGGCGAAACATGGGCGTAGGGCAGAAAAGGGCGTTGAACTCCATCTGCGTGTGTTCGTCGCTTGTACCGATGGCTTGGAAATCTTGGTCGAGGATGACGGCAGGGGTATTGTGGAAGTAGACTCCGATCAGCGGAGCGGCGGCCAGGGACTGGCCTTTCATGGGACAATGATGGCGGTGATCGGCGGATCGTTGTCGATTGAAAGTGCGCCGGGGATTTTCACACGCGTGGTTTTATCTCTACCGAGTGATGCGTGGTAGAAATTCCGAAACGGATTTGCTGGCTGTTTCTCTCGTTTCTTTGTTGGATGTATCCCGGCTGAGGAGCGCAACACATGCGCGTTTTAATCACGGGGGGCACAGGTTTTATTGGAAAACCGCTGACGCGTAGGGCATTGCAGCGCGGCTGGAACGTGACGCTGGTTGTGAGGACACCCGATTCGAGGGTGGCGCGCGAGCTTGCGGACCAGGGGGCCAACCTGGTCTTGGGCGACGTCACCGATCGCGCTACCTTGGAGGCGGCATTTTCGGTCACTCAACCTGAACTATTCTTTCACAACGCAGGTTGGTATGAGTTGGGAATCCCGCGTCGCATGCGAAGACGAATGTGGGCCGTCAATGTAGAGGGTACGGAAAATGCGCTGACGTTGGCAGCCGAGCACGACGTGCACAAGTCCATCTACACTTCATCCACCACGGCGCTCGGGGACACTGGAGGAGAGCTTGTGGACGAGCGGTTCACTCGTCGTGCAGAACCTCTCAGCTACTACGAGTACACCAAGAGCGAAGCGCATGAACTTGCTTTGCGCCATCAAGCGGCCGGCGAACCCGTGGTCATCGCCTGTCCGGCGCAGGCGATTGGTCCTGGCGATCACTCGGCTTTTGGACAATTCGTTCGTCTATTTGTGCGTGGTTTGCTGCCGCCTTTCATTTGGGGAGCGGAAAGCATCTTCACCTTCGGACATGTGGATGAAGTCGCCGAGGCGTTGGTCCTGGCGGGAGAGAAAGGAACTCCCGGGGAACTGTACTTCGTTGGGGGGAAAGAATTATTCATGCGAAAGATGGTGAATGTGTGGGGAGATGCCGCCAACCGGAAACCGCCTTTCATCTGGCTGCCCAAACCCATTGCGTTGGCGCAAGCCGCGCTCATCGCTCCACTCCTCAGGCTTGCCGGAAAACAGGCATTCATCTCGCCGGAAGTCGTGCGCAGCAGCTTCGTGTCTTTTCGTTACAGCTCGGCCAAGGCAGAAGAACAACTGGGTGCACATTTCCGATCCGCCGAGCAAGCTTGGAGCGATACGATCGAAGCGGAGATTTCTCGCCTGTCATCGAAGAGGGGTACCGAATTATAATGCGGAAGATCAATGGTTTTCGTTCGCCGGCAGCCAGACAGAGAAGCATGAGCCTTTCCCCGAAATCCCCTCGCTTTGGACGGTGATGCGTCCATCATGACGCTCTAAAATTTCCATGCAAATGGAAAGCCCGAGTCCCGTTCCTGGGGCACCTGTGATCTTGCTGGCCGATCCGCGGAAGAAACGTCTGAAGATCATTTTTTGTTCTTCGGGCGGGATGCCCAATCCGGTGTCTTCCACCTCGGCGACGATCCAACTTTCTCCCGACTCACGCTTTTTCCGTGCTCGTAAGGTGATCGTTCCCCCGTTGGGTGTGTAATTCATGGCGTTGGTAAGGAGGTTGGTGAACACCTGTGTTAGCAGGCGCGCGTCTCCGGTGACCCGGGGTAAATTCTTCGTCGTTTCGATGGTCAGTTTCAACCCCCGTTTTGCGGCAAGATTTTGGCGATCCGTCACCAGCGAGGTGAGAATCTCGTTGATGTTGAGGGCGACGGGAACGAATGGAACCGCATCTGCATCCAGCCTCGAAAGCGAGAGCAAATCGTCGATCAGATTGGCCAGGCGCTCGCTTTCACGATGTAAAGTCTCCAGGTATTCCCTAAACTTGTCGGGATCATCTATGCGCGTATTGAGCAAATCCAGATAGAGCCGGATGTTGGTCAGCGGCGTGCGCAGCTCGTGTGACACGTCTGAGACGAATTGTGATTTCAGCCGATCGAGTTCCTTGAGCGCACTGATGTCGTGTGAGACGCTGACAAAATTGATCACTTCTCCGGCATCGTCACAAACGGGGGTTATGGTTAACGCCGCGTCGTAGAACGTGCCGTCTTTATGACAATTGACGACCTCGCCGCGCCAGGTTTTACCTGCGAGAATGGTTTCCCACATCTGACGGTAGAACTCCTCATCGTGCCGTCCACTTTTTAGAATACTGGGTCGTTTGCCAAGTGCTTCTTCCTGTGAATAGCCGGTCAATCGCTCCCAGCCCGGGTTTACGTATTCGATCGTTCCGTCGACGTCAGTCACCATTACGGCATCGCCGATGTTGGTGAGCAGAACGTCCAGGCGATCCCGCTCGGCTTGCAGCGCAGCCTCAAGATTCTTTTGCCTGGACATATCCAGGACGAGTCCGCTAACGCCCTGGGGATTTCCGTCGGCGTCCGTGATCAAACTGGCTGCGAGCAGGACGGGGATGTGACGGTTCTGCTGGGAGGGGATTTCGATGTCGAAGACTTCGCGTGTTCTGGGTTGGCGGGCCTTCGTCTCGTCGAATTGTTCCATAATGGGCTGCTGCAGATTGGGAGGAAAAATATCGAGCACACTTTTCCCGATCAGATCGTCCGCATCGAAATCACACAACTCGGCCATGGCCTGATTGACATACGTGATCGTGCCCGCGGGATTGACGTGAAATATTCCCGCCAGTGAAGTTTCTACGAGGGCGCGGTAACGAGCTTCTGAGAGGGTAAGATCACGCGTGCGTTCTGCAACTTCGGCTTCGAGCTGTTGAGCTTGTGCAGCGATTTGACCAAAGAGATGTGCATTTTCCAGGGTGACCGCAGCCTGGGTGGCGAAGGCGTTCAGCAGCTCAAGGTCTGAGGATTTAAACGGCCGTTTCAGGCCGTCGCGCTGCACGGTCATGGTTCCCATGATGCGCTGGCGTATGCTTAGGGGCGTGATCAGCAAGCACTCGAGGTCGTTGTTTGATGTGCCGGGAATCAAGACACCGCGCGGATCGTCGGCGGTGTTGTTGAGGATGATCGCTTCGCCATGTTCGGCGACGTATCCGACAAGACCCTGACCGACTTGCAGGATCAGGTCCCCGGCAGCGTCTGCGGCCGGGCCCAGGGCGATTACGCAGTTGAGATTGTTCGTTTGGTTGTCGAGCAAATGGATGCGACTGGCGTCTGCCTGGAGCAAGCTCTTCGCTTCTTTGGCGATCATGCGCAGTACGGTTTCCTGGTCGAGGGATGAGGAAATCGAACGCGCCGTGCGGATCAAGGCCTGTGATTCTAGCGCTCGTTGCGTGACGTTGGTATACAGCCGGGCATTATCAATGGCTACCGCCGCCATGCTCCCGATGGACTGAATTAGCTCGGCTTGTTCTTCGCCAAAAGAATGTGTTTTGTCGAGGATGAAGATGCCCAATCCGCCGATCGGCTTCTCGCCCACGATCAGGGGAACGCCGAGCAGCTTTTGAATCCCCGCTTTGACCCAGATCGGGTTGGCTTCCGGATGGTGCGGATAATCTGAGAGCAGGATCGGGCTGCGTGCTTCGAGCACCTTCCAGATCAAGCCCGTTCCGACCGGCGCCTGTGACAGGCGGATTTCATCCGGAAGACCGATGACGTGGGGGAAGGTGACGCTCTTGCCGTCGCTTTCGACGAGGCCGATGGCGCCTGCGTCAGCGCCTGTGACTTCGATGGCGACGCGGATCGTGGTTTCCAATACTGTGGGTAAATCAAGAGCGCTGGTGATCGCCTGGGCGACTTCGTTGCGCAGGCTTTCGCGTTTCAATGCATCTTGAATCTCGTTGCGTGAGCGTACGTGACCCAACGCGATGGCGATATGATCGGCGAGCGCTGAGAGAACGGACCGGTCTGCTTCGGTCAACCAGGATGCACTGACGTTGATGGTTCCGATGGGCTTGTCGGCCAGGATCAATGGGGCGATGATGGCAGGGACCTCGCCGATGATCTTCATGATCCGGGGCACGAAGACGCGCAACCGTTCCGGGGTTAACTGCGTGACCAGTTCCCTGCGATCTGTGGTGAATACGGCTTCGCCGGTTTCAAGCGCCTGTCTGTATACATCCACTTCGTTTGGATCGAAGCGGTACCCCCGAATCGCCAATCCGGTAAGTCGACGGAGCGATTCGCTTACCGCATTGCTCATTGATTGGGATTGTACTTCGAGCAATCCGTCTTCCGTCAGCAACGTGGCGGACCCCCGCAGCTTTAGGCGGTGTAATTCTTGGGTAAGGGCGCGGAAGACATCGGCTTCGCTGGCGACCGCCTTGCGCGCCACACTGGCTGCTGTGCGCAGAGCTGAGACCCAAAATGCCCTCGCCTCGTGATGAGGAACTGTATCTGATGCCTTATCCACGCCGTGGTTCCCCTCTGTTAAGCGTAGTGTATCACGGAACGAAATCGGGCACATTTCGTGTTGTCTTAACGGACTTCACTCGCATGATTCTATCCCCTCGATGCACTAGGCAGAGCAGATGGAATCCATATGCGAAAAGGACTTGACAAGAATAATAACATAGAGTACTCTAGAGTGCAGAGAACTCTATGTTTAACAAAAGGTGAATGCCAGTCGCGTATTCACGGAGGCTGAAGATGGATATTTCACGTGAAGAAGCCGAACAATCCTTGCAGACGATCAGGGAGGTGCGCTCCCAAATACGCACGTCAATTGCTACAGGCAGTGCCCCCTTGCATATGATTCTATGGGGCGCGATATGGTTTGTTGGTTATCTCTGCAACAATTTTCTAGATGTCGAAACCGCCGGACGGATTTGGACTCTACTCGCTGCTGGCGGAACCGTTGCAAGCGGCATCATGGGGTATCGTCTCGGTTCGCGATTTCGCCTGCCGGGCAGCGAGCGTATCTGGCAAATTTGGATTTTCTTTTTCATATACGTTTTTCTATGTATATGGGTAGCCTGGCCGTTGAATACGATGCAGATTTCAATGCTCATTGCATTGTACGCCATGTTTGCCTACGTTCTCTTGGGGTTATGGCTGGAGCGTATCATTACCTGGGTTGGACTTGCAGTCAGCGCATTGGGGTTGATTGGATATTTCTTGTTTCCGGATATTTACTACCTGTGGATGGCGTTTCTCGGAGGCGGTACGCTTTTCGGCAGTGGCATCTACATTTTGAAAACGTGGAAATGAATGCCACGAAGGGCGATCGGGCATGAGTATGTTGAATGAAATCATTCACCAGCCGGTCCGTATGCGCATCATGGCCGCGCTGATGGCTTTGGATAAAAGCGGGCAACTGGAATTCACGCATCTGCGTGATGTGCTCTCACTAACGGATGGCAATCTGGGTGCCCATCTGCGAAAACTCGAAGAGGCGGGTTATGTCTCGTTGGAAAAGACCTTTGTAGCGCGCAAGCCGCGCACGTTCATCGCCATGACGGAGAAAGGCCGCCAGGCTTTCGAAGATCATGTAAATGCCCTGGAGCAGATTCTAAGTGGTGCGGAAATCGAGGAGGAGGGCAATACGTAGCAGTCGAAGATCGCCCGCTTTGTAACAAATCCGCAGTACACGCAAGTATCTGTGCTGGAAGAACACAAGGAGATTGAAATGCGTAAGGTAATCCAAACAAACGAAATAACCAAACAATACGGTTCGGTACGTGCCGTGAATGGTGTGACTTTCCAAGTCGAAGAAGGTGAGATTTTCGGAGTCGTCGGTCCCAACGGCGCAGGAAAAACCACAACCATCGAGTGCATCGAAGGTCTACGCAAGCCGGATTCCGGATCGGTGGATCTGCTCGGATATGTGCCATGGAAGGACCATCTCGAGGTAGCGGAGCGAATCGGCATCCAACTGCAGGAATCGGCGCTTCCGCTGCGCATTCGGGTGAAGGAATCGTTGGACTTGTTTGGCGCGTTCTATGCGGAGCGTGAGGATTCACAGGTCTTACTCGATCGTCTTGGATTGGCTGATAAATCGAAGGCGATGTTCAGCAAACTGTCTGGCGGTCAAAAACAGCGTTTGTTCATTGCGTTGGCATTGGTGAATAAGCCGCAAGTGCTCTTTTTCGACGAATTGACCACGGGCCTCGATCCGCACGCCAGGCGATCGATGTGGGATCTGGTGCGCCAGATTCGCGATCAGGGCAGCACGGTCTTTCTGACGACGCATTTCATGGAAGAAGCCGAGCGTCTCTGCGATCGTGTTCTCATCATGGATGACGGGAAGATTGTGGCCCTGGATACGCCCGAAGCGCTGATTCGTTCCTTGGGCGTGGAACGTCGCTTGGTGTTCACTATTGCGAATCATTTTGACGCTCAATCGCTCTCGGAGATGCCCCAGGTCGATCGTGTGGAGCAAATTGGAGAGCGCGTGGTGGTCTATGGAAGTGGAGAACGTTTCGCAAGTTCAATCGTCCGTGGATTGGAGACATCCGGCGTCGATTTCAGTGACCTGCGCACGCAGGATCCGACGCTGGAGGATGTGTTCCTATCGCTGACGGGCAAGGAAATCCGGGAGGCATAAAATGAGAGGTTTGAAAGAACTCACTTGGATCAATCTTAAATTATTCATCCGTGAACCTATAAGCACTTTCTTCACGCTGGCTTTTCCGCCACTGTTGATTTTGCTTTTTGGGGCGATGTATGGCAACGATCCATCACCGATGTTTGGAGGGTACGGTTCGATGGACGTGAGCATGTCCGGTTATACCGCCGTTATTCTCAGTACGGTCGGTTTCATGAACATACCGATTACGATCGGCAACTATCGTGAACTGGGTGTGCTGCGCCGGTATCAAGCGTCGGCCTTGCGTCCGCGCGTTTTCATTACTGCCGACGTGATCGCCAACATGTTGGTGACGCTACTCGGCATGCTGCTCTTGGTTCTGTCCGGCTGGCTGTTATACGATGTTCGTTTCGAAGGCAAAGTGCTCAGTTTCGTGCTCGGTGTTGTGTGGAGCGGTTTGGCGCTGTTTGCTTTCGGATACTTAATCGGCAGCCTGGCGCCGGGGGCGCGCGCTGCGCAGGTGATCGGGATGGTTATTTTCTACCCCATGATGTTTCTCTCCGGTGCGACCATTCCGATGGAAGTCTTGCCCGAATCGATTCAGCACATCGCCGATTATTTGCCGTTGACACACGTGGTCAACCTGCTGCGCGGGTTGTGGTTTGGAGAAGGATGGGGGGATAACATTTTGGCGGTGGCGGTCTTGGCAGGTATTCTCGTGGTGAGCACTGTCTTTGCGGTGCGCGTTTTTCGTTGGGAGTAAGATGGCGAGTTTGAAATTCAATCTGCTAACGCCCTAGAAGCTAAATGCGACAGGCTCGAGCAGGATAGTTTTAAGCGAACAAGGTCCGCTGAGCTGGCGACCTTGTTCGCTTTTACCTTTACAGGACACGGGGGCATTGATAGACTTTAGAAAATAGACTAAATTGAGGTGAAAATGTCCCTTTTGGCAAATTGGAAAGAGGTGCTCGACACGGCCAATTTATCTCCCGACAAGGAGATGGACGTAATCAGCAAATGGATGATTATCACCCGGGCGGCAGTGTTCTCGATGACTGCCACATCGGGTTTGATCGGCGGCTTGCTGGCCGCCGCTCGATCGGACCGTCCGCATTGGTTGAACTTTGCATTGGCGCTGATTGGCTTGGTGCTCGCGCATGCGGCCAACAACATGATCAACGATTTCTTCGATCTCGAAGAGGGCGTCGATACGGATGAATACGCCCGGGCGCAGTACGCACCGCATCCGATTCTGAGCGGCATGATTTCCAAACGCAATCTCTTGCTGGCCATACTGACTGTCACGTTCATCGATGCCCTCATCATGGTGTACTTCCTCTTCAACGTGGGAAGTATGGTTCTGGTTTTCGCGTTGTCTGGCTTCTTCATCAGTGTGTTTTACGTAGCGCCTCCGATTCGGTTAAAGCACATCGGACTTGGCGAGCCGGGTGTGTTTATCGTTTGGGGGCCGCTCATGATTGGCGGCACCTATTTGGTGACTGCCGGGGAACTGCCCACGCTGGGCATTTGGCTGGCATGTGTGCCGTATGCCTTGATTGTTTCTACAGTGTTGATCGGCAAACATATCGATAAAATCGAGGCCGATGGCGAGAAGGGAATCCGTACGTTGCCCGTTGTGATTGGAGAGCGCAATGCCTTGTGGCTCAACATGGCCTTGATGGCCGCCTTCTATCCCATCGTAGCCCTTCTCGTCCTCGCGGGCACGCTGGGCGTCTGGGTACTTCTGATCGTCCTGGCTCTTCCGCGCCTCTTGCGTGTGTTGAAAATCTATACTGCGCCCCGTCCACAGGAACCCCCGGCAGATTACCCGGTTTGGCCCCTGTGGTATGTGTCTGCTGCGTTTTTCCATAACAAGCTGGCCGGCGGGTTGTTTGTTTTAGGATTGATCATGAACCTGATTCTCCCCATTTCGTTGTAGCCATCTGTATTATCGCGGTCGTGATTCAAAAACGAGACGCCTTCTTCATGGCGTCTCGTTTTTCGTTCTGTGTTCGTTCGCCCCAGGCTGTTGACCCGGTTCAGCAGGACAGGCGTATCTACTTTTGGCTCATGAGCAATTTCACGTATTGGGCGCGTTCGAAGGCGAGGGGATCATCAACTTCGCTTTGGCTCAGCTTACCTCGGAAATCAGAGAGATTATTGTAACCGTGCTCGTCCATCCAGCCTTCCAGCTCACGCAGCATAGTGGAAATGTAAGCTATGCCGTTCTGCAGCAGTGCGGAGGCTGATTGAATGACGGATGCGCCGGCGAGGATCGCTTTGGCGCTGTCCAGACCTGAATGCACGCCGGTATTCAAGGCCAAGTCGGCCTTGATCTGATTGTATAGAATGGCTACCCAGCGTAGCGGGAGCTTCATCTCCTGGGGTGTGCTGTAGATCATTTCGTTGATCAGCTCCTCACTCTTGGTGTCGATATCCGGCTGCAAGAAGCGGTTGAAAAGCACGAGGCCCTGGACTCCGCGTTTGGCTAGCTGCGCCGCCACGTTAGCGGTGGAGCTGTAGTATGGACTGAGTTTAACGGAGACCGGGATCTTCACTTCACTCAGTACGGCATCCACGGTCTCGTAAAGCGACTTCTCCACATCGGCGGCAGATTTCTCCACGTTGGTCACGACCGAATAAACGTTCAGTTCGAGTGCGTCCACCCCGGTGTTCTCGAGCTGCTTGGCGTACTTCGTCCATGTACCGGGGTTGATGGCGTTCAGACTGGCGATAAGCGGCATTTTTACTTCGGCGCGTGCCTTTTCTACCCACATCAAGTGTTCACTTGCCTCACCGTGATGCATCTGTGGAAAATAGGATAAGGCCTCCGCATATAACTCTGAACCGCGGGATAATTCTTCTTCCATACGTAAACTTTCAAAGAGGATCTGTTCTTCGAAGAGCGAGCGGATTACCAATGCACCAGCGCCGGCTTTCTCGGCGTCTTTGATGCGATCGGTGTAACTGGAGATCGAACACGCAGCGACCAGAATCGGCGTATTGAGATCCATCCCCATGTAAGTCGTTTTTGTATCGGCCATTGTATCTCCTCTCGAAATTCAGCAGGTTATTATAGGATAACAAATAATACACCCATGTGGAATAGTGATAGGTGTCCTGCAAATTACAATGCCCTTCTACACTGTTAGAGACGCATAAAGACGAATACCGTATAAGGTGGTTTGTCGCCGATGTTTTTACGCGCATTAATGTGATTTAAATACGAACTCATGTTAGTTCGATATGAAGGAGTTATCCATGCCGAAAAAGAAAGCAGAGCGAAAGTTCGTGCCATACGATGGCAATGCCGCCGCAGCTCACGTAGCTTATGCTACGAATGAGGTGATCGCGATCTACCCCATCACACCTTCCTCACCTATGGGCGAGATTGCCGACGAGAAGGCAGTCAACGGTCAACCCAATATTTGGGGAACGGTCCCCAACGTGGTCGAAATGCAGGCAGAGGGCGGAGCTGCCGGAGCGGTCCATGGTGCTTTGACGACCGGCGCTTTGACGACGACATTTACGGCCTCTCAGGGTCTGTTGTTGATGATCCCCAATATGTTCAAAATCGCTGGCGAACTGACGCCAGCTGTTTTTCACATCGCCGCACGTTCCGTCGCAGCGCAAGCGCTGTCGATTTTCGCTGACCACAGCGATGTAATGACCGCGCGATCCACTGGATGGGGTTTGCTCTCGTCCAACAGTCCCCAGGAAGTCATGGACATGGCACTGATCGCGCAAGCCGCCACTCTCGAAGCGAGCATTCCCTTCTTGCATTTTTTCGACGGTTTTCGTACCTCGCACGAGATCCAGAAGATCGAAGAGCTGACCTATGACGACATGCGCGCTATGATCGACGATGAATGGGTCATTCGTCACCGCCAACGCGCCCTTTCCCCCGACCATCCCACGATCCGTGGAACGGCGCAAAATCCGGATGTATTTTTCGCCGCGCGCGAGACGGTCAATGCCTACTACCAAAGAGCGCCCCAGATCGTTCAGGGTGCGATGGACCGCTTCGCCAAGATCGTGGGGCGGCAGTATCACCTCTTTGATTACGTCGGAGCGCCGGACGCCGAACGCGTCGTGATCATGATGGGCTCCGGTGCGGAGACGACACATGAAGTTGTAGAACACCTCATCAAACAAGGCGAAAAAGTCGGCTTGATCAAGGTCCGGCTATACCGTCCTTTCGACGGTAATGCCTTGGTCGCCGCCCTGCCCAAGACCGTGCGCAGCATTTCGGTATTGGACCGCACCAAAGAGCCGGGCGCGGAAGGCGAACCGCTTTACCTGGATGTGCAAAACGCAATCGCCGAAGCTGTTACCGAAGGCCGTCTCAGCCGCGACGATATACCTCTCGTCGTAGGCGGTCGTTACGGATTGGGCTCACGCGAATACAACGCCGGCATGGCGAAATCGGTATTCGACAATCTGGCCGATGACAAGCCGAGGAATCATTTCACCGTTGGCATCGAAGATGACGTCACGCATAGCAATTTGCCTTGGGATAATTCGTTCTCGTCCTTGCCCGAGGGTGTCCATCAGGCGATGTTCTATGGCTTGGGCGGCGATGGTACCGTCGGTGCTAACAAGAACTCGATCAAGATCATCGGCAAGGCGACCGACAATTACGCGCAGGGGCACTTCGAATACGATTCGAAGAAATCCGGTTCAATGACTATCTCGCATCTGCGTTTCAGTCCAACCCCCATTCGCAGTACGTACTTGATCCAGCAGGCGGAATTCTTGGCCTGCCACGCATTCCAATTCCTCGAACGGGTGGATATCGTCAAGAACCTGAAACCGGGTGGGATTTTCCTGCTCAACAGCCAATATCCTGCTGATGAAGTCTGGGATCATCTGCCGTATGAAGTACAGCAGGCATTGATTGATAAACAGGCCAAGTTTTACCTGATCGACGCCTATTCCCTTGCCGATTCGTTGGGATTGGGGGCGCGCATCAACGTCATCATGCAGTCGGCATTCTTCAGCATCTCGGACGTTCTGCCAGAAGACAAGGCGATGAAGATGATGGAAATGGCCGTCGAAGACACCTATGGCGATAAAGGCAAATCCATCGTCGAGATGAACATAAAATCTGCCAACCTCGCCCGGGAACGCATCCATGAGGTGGCGGTGCCGAAGAAAGCCACATCGGATATCCACATGCGTCCTCCGGTTCCGGAAGAGGCGCCTGAGTTTGTGCAGCAAGTGACGGGTGAGATGATCGCTCGACGCGGTGCGCAGATTCCCGTTTCCTTACTGCCGAACGATGGTACCTATCCCGTCGGAACGACGCGCTTCGAAAAACGCAACATAGCTCTCGAGATCCCGGTTTGGGACCCCGAAGCCTGCATCCAATGCAACCAATGTGCCGTGGCTTGTCCACATGCCACGATTCGGCCCAAGGTTTACGATGCCTCGTTCGCCAACGGCGATTCTCCGGAGGGTTGGCAAGCCACAGCGGCCAAGGGTCGTGGTTTCGATGGCATGCTGTACACCTTGCAGGTCTCGCCTGAAGACTGCACCGGCTGCGGCGCATGCGTGCATGTTTGCCCGGCCTTCGCCAAGGACGAGGCAGGCAAGAAGACGGACCGGAAAGCCATCAATATGGCAGCGCAACCGCCAATCCGCGAGCAGGAAGTCGCCAAGTGGAATTACTTCCTCTCCATTCCGGATCTGAATCCCGAGTTGTTCAACCGCTTCACGACCAAAGGATCGCAGTTCATGCGCCCGTTGTTCGAGTTTTCCGGGGCTTGTGCCGGATGCGGTGAAACTCCGTATGTTAAATTGCTGACCCAGCTTTTCGGCGATCGGCTGATCATCGCCAACGCCACGGGTTGTTCATCGATCTATGGCGGCAACTTGCCCACCACGCCTTATGCGCCGCGGGACGATGGGCGCGGACCAACTTGGTCGAACTCGCTCTTCGAGGACAACGCTGAGTTCGGTTTTGGGATGCGGTTGACGGTGGACAAACTGTCGGACATCGCGCGTAGGCTGCTGGAAAAAGTCGATCTCGCCGATAAATCCGATTTGGTGGCGCAGATCAAATCCGCGGACCTGAGCACGCCGGAAGCAATCGAGGCCCAGCGGGCGCGCGTCGAGGAATTGAAATCGGCTCTTCAAGGGAGCAAGGATGCAGAGGCCAACAATCTGCTCAGTGTTGCCGATTACCTGGTGCCGAAGTCGGTGTGGATCGTGGGTGGAGATGGCTGGGCGTACGACATCGGCTTTGGCGGCCTGGATCACGTGCTGGCCTCCGGGCGCAATGTCAACGTACTCGTACTCGACACCGGTGTGTATTCCAACACCGGCGGCCAATCCTCAAAAGCAACCCCGCGTGGCGCAGTGGCGAAATTTGCCGCTGCGGGCAAAGAGATGCCCAAGAAGGATCTCGGCTCCATTGTCATGAGCTATGGGAACATCTACGTAGCGCAGGTCGCCTACGGGGCGAACATGACCCAGCTCATCAAGGCCTTCCAGGAAGCTGAAGCTTACGATGGTCCTTCCTTGATCATCGCTTACAGTCACTGCATTGCACATGGCATCAACATGACCACAGCGACCGATTTGCACCAGGATGCTGAAGATAGTGGGTTCTGGCCGCTCTTCCGCTTCAACCCAATGCTCTCGGAAGAAGGAAAAAACCCACTGCAGCTTGACTCCAAACCACCGAAAGAGGACATTTCGGAATTTGCCTATAAGCAAAACCGGTTCCGCTCCTTGCGCGCTGCAGACCCGGACCGGGCAGAAATGCTCTTGCAAGCCTTGCGGGATGATGTAATTGCTCGCTGGAAATTCTTCGAGCAAATGGCAAATCTCGACTTGTAGGTAAAGTCGTGGCCGCGTTTTTCGACTCCCCGCGTAACTCTATGCGGGGAGTTTTTTTTGTTCTCAAATACGTTGAGGACTCGGCGTAATGCCGCCGCCTTGCGCGAGGCTGCTGCGAATTTCCGGAGCGAATGAGTCGAAATCTTTTCTCGCCAATCGCTGCAGCCACAGGGTTTCGATCGAAGCCAGATTATATCCTTCCAGCGCCCGTGACCGATCGTTGAAGAATAACTCTCGATATTCGCTGTCCATCACGGCGCGGATGATGATCGCCTGAACATCGTGCATCGACATGTTCGCCTCCCTGTTCACAAATGCGAGCGTGAACGTCTATGGCTTCATCCTCTGAAACGATGCTCGCATTGAATTTGTGACGCAGTGGAGAGAGGCAGCAGTCGTGTGTAGTCTTACTTGGCGATGTTGGGGCGGAGAATATCGTGAAAGTGCGCCGGGAAACGGGTCGGCTTCCCCGTATTAATATCGATAAGCACCCAGTCGGTTTGAAGCTGCGCCAGGAGTGTGCCATCATTGGCGCGCGAGAAGGCGTAATATCGTGTGGCCGATGCTGCACGCAGATCGTAGAGCCAGGTCTTGATCTCCAATTCCTCATCGAATCGAGCCGCTTGGTGGTATTTGATGCGATTTTTGCGTGCCACGAAAGCGATCCCTGCTTCTTGCCAGCGGGAGAAGGGCCAGCCGAAAGCGGAGGCTAACCGCATGGCGCAATCTTCGGCATAAGAGAGATAAGCGGCGTTGGTGAGATGGCGCATGCCGTCTAGATCGCGCCACTCGATCCAGCGTTTGAGCGAGAACGCACCGGGTGGCGGTGAGGCAGGCTCAGGAAACGCTTGGCGGGTGATGCTCTCCCCTTTTCCTCCCTCGGGGATGTAAGCTTTTGCCACCTCGGCTGGAATGCTGGCCGGTCTGAGGCTGTCGCGTTCCAGAAAAACCCAATCGCTGTAGCCCTTTGCAAGGACATTCTCGCTTGCGGGGTCAACGAAGTGATACGCCCTGCGCGAGATAACGCGACGGACGTCGATGACCCATGTGTGCACCTCGATTTCGTCATCGGCTTGGATCGGGCGCAGATACTCGATCTCGCTTTCGCGGATTAGCCACAACCTTCCCATTTTTCGATAGGTGGCGTAGTCGAGCCCGACGGACGCCGAGGCCTGGAAAGCAGCTTCCTGCATGAAGCGTAAGTAATTGGCGTTGTTCAGATGCCCATAGGCATCGCATTCATAGAAGCGGACAGTATATTTTTCAACGTGCGTCGCAGGCATCTCTTATGTCCCCGCTGGTTTCAATCGTCTGCTACAAGTATCCATGTTCGCAATACCAGTCGTAGGCTTCTTGCGCAGCCTGGTGGAATGGTTTGGGGTTCTGCAAGTTTAATTCCCGTTTCGACTTCGTTGTGTCACAGTAGAGGTATTCACGCGTCATGCGCAGCTGTGCCCCGTTGAAGGGCAGCGGCAGCCATTTTCCCAGAATGTCGCAAAGCCAGGCTGCAGGTCCGATCGCTCGAGCCGGGATTTTTAGCCACGGTGCACGCCGTCCTGCAATTTCCGTCAGCGTGCTGAAAACCTGATAATGCGATAGATTTTCGCCGCCGAGAATGTAGCGTTCACCAGAACGCCCGCGGCTTGCTGCGGCGAGATGTCCGGCGACGACGTCGTCGATGTGTACCACGTTGATTCCGCCATCCATCCAGAAAAACCCCCAACCGCGCGCGGCTTCGGTGACCATCGCCCCACTGATTTGGTTGAGGTCACCCGGACCGATGACCACACTGGGGTTGACGATCACGACCTCCACACCTCGATCGATGTATTTGAGCGCTTCCAATTCCGATTCTCGTTTGGCGTAGCCGTAGGGAAATCGTTGCGGGGGCAGGTTGAAGGTGTGTTGTTCCGTGAGCAGTTCGTCGTGCTGTGGAACCCCCAAAGCGGCCACGGAGCTGGTGAGCACCACCCGCCTTACACCAGCGCCGGCAGCGGCGCTGAGGACGTTTCCCGTGCCCGCCACGGCGGTCTGCCGGACGAGTTCAGGCTGACGCCAATAGGCGGATTGCGCCGCGGTGTGAAAGACAAGATCTACATTACGAAGCGCTTGTGGGAGCGTGTCGGGCCTTAAAATGTCCCCGACGTAATATTCGACAGGCATCCCTTGCAGCGCTTGCAGCGATGAGGATTGACGATGAAGCGCACGGACTTCGTAGCCGTGTGAAATCAAAGCACGACAAATGGACGACCCGATAAATCCCGTCGCTCCGGTGACGAGGACCCGTTCAGTCAATCAAACCCAGCTCGCGGCCGACTTCGCCCAGGATATTGAGTGCCCGGTCGATTTGCTCGTCAGTGTGGGTGGCCATGTAGCTCGTTCGCAGCATACATTGATCCGGAGGAACGGCGGGAGAGATGACAGCGTTGGTGTAAAGGCCAGCTTCGAAGCACATCTTCCAAGCCATAAACGTCTCGGACATCTCGCCGATGTGGATGGGGATGATCGGGGTCACGCTGGGTTCCGTGTTGTACCCCATGGCTTGCAAGCCGGAGCGCATGCGTTCCGTTACTTCCCAAAGGCGTTCGTTGTGCTCGGGTTCGGTCTCCATGATGTCCAAAGCCGCCAAGACCGCCGCAACGTTGGAGGCGGGCATCGAGGCGCTGAAAATCAAGGCGCGCGAGTTGTGTTGGATGTAATGAATGGTGCTTTCGTCGCCGGCGATAAAACCGCCGAGTGAAGCGAATGACTTGCTGAACGTGCCCATCATCAGATCGACTTGATCCGTCACACCGAAGTGAGTTGATGTGCCTCGTCCTCCACCCATGACGCCGACACTGTGCGCGTCGTCGACCATCAAACGTGCGCCGTATTTCTGACAGATGGGGATCATATCCGGCAAGGGAGCCAAGTCTCCACCCATGCTGTACACGCCATCGACGACGACCATGCACCCCGTTTTATCATCGATCTTGCTTAAGACTCGCTCGAGGTGCTCCATGTTGTTGTGGTTGAAGCGCCGCATTTCACCGAGGGACATCATACAGCCATCGACGATGCTGGCGTGATCGTCTTTATCGGTTACGACAACGTCGCTGCGGCCGATCAGGCACGAGATGGTACCGACATTGGTCTGATAACCGGTGCTGAACACGAGCGCGGCTTCTTTGCCCACGAAATCCGCCAGACGCTGTTCGCATTCCTTGTGCAAAGCCAGCGTTCCGTTGAGAAAACGCGATCCCGTGCAGCTGGTACCATAGCGCTCGACGGCGTCCATTGCGGCTTTGCGCACTCGCGGATCGGTGGTCAGGCCGAGATAGTTGTTGGAACCGATCATCAGGATCTTGCGTCCATCGATGATAACTTCCGTGCCTTCGGTATCTTCAAGCGGCAGGAAGTATGGATAAAGCCCTTCGGCTTGCATTTGACGTGCAATCGTATAATTGCGGCACTTCTCGAAAATGTCCATTCCGATGTCCTTTCCTGGTGACGAATTCCCTTGGAAGGCATAACACCATCCAAGGTCTGTCGTTCTTATTCTTTGCTGCGGCTTACGGAATTCGTTTGTGTGAATCCCAGGGACGATACACTTGTCGGTGACCGAACGTGCATTTGATCACTTCGAGAGGATAAATGTAGTTTGCCAGAATGTCAATTCTATCGACGAGCGTTTCGACACGATGAAATCGCATGTCAACGATCGTATCTCGGGGGGATCGAGATCTCGAAGCACGATTTCTTGACTTTGGTATTCGGGATTGTATAATCGGTCGAAAGATACTTCGACGTATTTTGACGTGCGCGGAGATCAGTAACCGGAGTGGCTTCAACAGAGAGTCGCTGTTGGGTGGAAGGCGATGAGGCCGCGAGGCGAATCCCCTCCGCCGTTCCCTGCGAGGGAACCGTCGCTCCTGGAGGGACAGGCAGCTGTCGTAAAGGAGCCGGGTTCGCCCGTTACAGCGTTTCGAGGCCGCTGCGGCGGTGAATGCAGGTGGTACCACGAGCGCCCCCTCGTCCTGCGGAAGAGGGGGCGTATTCTGTGTACGAGGAGGCAGGCATGATTGATATTCGTATCATTCGCGAGCATCCTGACGAGGTGAAAGCAGCTTTACAAAAGTTACAGGCTGAGGCGCCGATCGACGAGATTCTTGCCCTCGACAGCGCCAGACGTGACATCCTTCAAGAAGTTGAAACGCTGCGACAAGAACGGAATGAAACCTCGGCGCAGATCGGAAAGATGAAAGACCAAAAGGAACGCCAACCGCTGATCGAAGCGATGCGTGTGGTCAACCAACAAATTTCCGATCTCGAGGAACGCTTGCGCGACACGGAGCAACACTTGGAAGAGGCCATGTACCGGGTTCCCAATCTTCCGCACGAAAGTGTGCCGGTGGGCAAGGATGAGAGTGAGAACATTGTCGTACGACAAGAGGGCGAACCCAGAAGCGAAGCAGATTTTGGTTTCGATCCTTTGCCGCACTGGGAGTTGGGCCCAAGTTTGGGCATAATCGATTTTGAACGCGGCGTAAAGCTTTCGGGAAGCCGCTTTTACGTCCTTTTTGGCCTTGGCGCTCGTTTGCAGCACGCCTTGATTCAATGGATGGTCAGCTATCACGTACAACAGCATGGCTACACCGAAGTCTACCCGCCTTACCTGGTGCGAGAAGAATGTATGTGGGGCGCAGGCCAGCTGCCGAAGTTCAACGACAACATCTATCGTGATGTCGAGGACGATTTGTGGCTGATCGGAACGGCGGAAATTCCGGTGACCAATTTACATCGGGATGAGATATTTTCCGCAGAAGAGCTGACGAAGAAATACGTGGCATATTCGGCCTGTTTTCGCCGCGAGAAATTTTCCGCGGGGCGCGACGTGCGGGGAATCAAGCGCGGCCATCAGTTCGATAAAGTGGAGATGTATAAGTTCTGCAAGCCCGAGGACTCCTATGCGGAACTTGAAGCCCTGGTCAATGACGCGGAGGACATCTGCCGTGCCCTCGGAATCCCCCACCGCGTGGTCCAGATGGTGACCGCCGATCTGGGCTTTACCGCGGCCAAGAAATACGACATCGAAATCTGGGCGCCGGGTTGTGGGGAGTGGCTCGAGGCCAGTTCGTGCTCGAATTGCGAATCGTTTCAAGCTCGGCGGACGAAGATTCGTTATCGTCCTGCGCCCGATGCAAAGCCCGAATTTGTTCATACGTTAAACGGTTCGGGATTGGCCCTGCCGAGAACGATGATCGCCATTCTGGAAAACTACCAGCAAGCGGACGGAAGCGTTGTGGTTCCGGAGGTGCTTCGTCCTTGGATGGGCGGCGTCGAAGTCATAGAAAGCAGCGAAAATGATGGTTGATGGCTTACTCATTATCGGCTGTGTGGTATTGATGATGATGGGCCTGATCGGGATAGTCTTTCCGGTCGTTCCGGATTTGATTCTGATCTGGGCTTCTGCTTTGGGATATGGTTTGATTATCGACTGGGGCGAGCATGGACCGATTTACTTTACGGTGATATCCGTATTAGGGCTGGTAGGTCTCGCCACCGAATTTTGGGTCAGCGGTATCGGGGCGAAGCGCGGGGGAGCGTCGGGTGGTGCGATCTTGCTGGGTGCCGTGTTGGCTGTCGTGGCTTTTTTTGTGGCCGGACCGATCGGCGCCGTCGTCGCACTGCTGCTGGGAATTTTTATTGTGGAGTACATCCGTAAAAAGGACGTTGAAAGCGCCTCGCAGGCCATGATTGGTGCTGGGCTGGGTTGTGGGGCTTCGTTGGTGATTAAATTGCTGCTCGGCTTGGGGATGGTCGTGACCTGGGTGATCTGGGCATTTTCGGGCTAAGCCTTGAAGAACAGCATCCCTACACCCAAGTGTTTTAAGCCTTCTTCGGCCCAATATGTGACCAATGGTGAGGGATCGTCCAGGGCGGTGAAGAGCGCGGGTATCGTTTGGGGGTCGTGAATTAACGCTAATGCTCTTGCCGCCTCGATACGCACGTGTGTATCTTCGGATTCCATCGCCTCGATCAACGCTGGTGCAGCCAGGCTGCCGATCGCTGCCAGCGCATCGCCGGAAAGGCGAGCGAAAAGGCAATCGGAGTCCTGCAAAGAATCGATCAAAATCGGAATGGCCTGTGTTGAAGGTCGTTCTCGAAGACTCAACGCAGCGCATTGACGCACAGCAGCTACTGGGTCTGTGAGAGCTTGGCAGATCGCCGTTCTTGCTTCCTCTTGCTCTACACCGGACAACGCTCGCACGGCCCACCAGCGGTGATCGGGATTCCTGGCTTCGAGGAGTACTAGCA
>Ga0315534_1000301_pt1 | contig 33154 bp, 34 predicted proteins | sample SalMarSW160240MG_FD_203094 | JGI IMG/M metagenome (GOLD analysis project Ga0315534, IMG submission 203094) | Salt marsh sediment microbial communities from the Plum Island Ecosystem LTER, Massachusetts, United States - Salt Marsh Sediment SW1602-40 ...
GTCCGGCAAGTCTAGTCTAGCTCGCCGCCCTTTGGAACGAGGAGGAGACCCGGATCTCCGCTTCGCGGTCGAGCAGTCCAGCCAGCACCTTGAGACGCCGCTCGACCCGCTCGCCTTCGAGATCGGAATAGGGCTCTGGCAAGGTCCATACCAGCCGGTTCCCTTCATATGTAAGGGGCGCATTGGTCAGAACGCCAGGCATAGCCGCCGACACCATGTGAGCGGCGCGAAAGGCCGCACCCAAGATGCGCGCGCGTTTCACCATGCCCTTGTCGACAAGCTCAATCAGCCTCTGGCTCGGCTCGTCTTTAACCAAGCCCTCGTTGCGGTAATAGACAGTCAGCGCGAGGAAGGCGCGGCCGGGATGGTCGACCCCGGTGAACGTGCCGTGGGCGACGAGGTTGAGGCTCTGAATGCCGCGATAGTCCGGATGGGCCCGCCAGCCGATATCGGACAAGAGGCAGGCCGCATGACGTAACCGTCTCTGCTCAGGCGTCTCTTCGGGGCCGGCCCCCCGGAACAGCGCATCGGTCCAGAAGCAAAGCTCGTGGGCGCCCTCGATGGAACGCGCTTGCCTGCGCGCAATGTCGCTGCAGGCCGCGATGAGCGGATCTTTGGCCTTCTCGTTTTCGTCAAGCAAGCTGTAAAGCAAACCTTCGCGGATGCCGCATGCCGACACCACCACGGCGCGCGGCTTCATCAGTTTGATGATCCCTTCCAGCACCAGGGCACCATAGGGCAGAGTCTCGCGCCGCGCGCTCGACAGGTCTCGAATGCCGGCAAGCGAACCTTGCGACTGATGATCGAGCACCGAGGCAAATTGGAGCGCGTCATCGGCCGCCATACGATAATTATGCATCACGCTCAGCGGATAGTTGGTCTGGTTCATGTGCAACCGCGCCAGCGCCCGCCAAGTCCCGCCTATGGCATAGAAGTCGCGTCCCCTGCCCTTCTTCAGCCATTCGACCTTGGCGAGCTCGGCGTCGACCAACTCGCGCGCCTTTTTCAGATTGCCGCCGGCGACATCGATCAGCCGCAAACCTCCGAGCGGCAGAGTGCAGCTCTCTCCGGGACTTCCTCCTCTTACGTCGATGAGCTCGAGGCTGCCGCCGCCAAGGTCGCCGGCGAAGCCATCCGCCGCCTGGATTCCCGATATCACGCCAAGCGCGGCGAGTTCGGCCTCCTGGGGGCCGGAAAGCACGGTAATCTCCCGCTCGAGAATGCGCTCGGCGTCAGCGATGAATTCAGGACCGTTGACGGCTTCCCGCGCCGCCGCCGTAGCGATGACTTCGACACGCTTCACGCCGAGTTGGTTGATCAGAGCCCGGAAACGCCGCAATGCCCGGAGCGCACGCTCCACTGCCTCGGGGTCGAGTGAGCCGGTCGATGCCAGCGAACGTCCAAGTCCGCAAAGTATCTTTTCGTTGAAGATCGGCGTCGGCGACCGGCCCGGAGTTTCATAGACGATCAGGCGGACCGAGTTCGAGCCGATATCCACCACCGCGACGGGTCCCAGCTCGCGTTTCCGAATCATGGCGGCAGGTTAGGCCGGTTACCCCGTCTCAGCCAGGCGCGTGAAGCGCGGCGGCATGTTCTCGGTCAGAGACTTGCCGCGGCCGGACAGGCTCGGATTGGTCATGAAATAGTCCTGAGCGCTGAAGGGTTCCTGGTCCCCCGGTTGGATACGTTCTGAGCCTCCATCGGGGCGCACCCGCCAACTTTGCAGATTGTCTTTGAGATTCGCCACCATGATTTGGTCGAGGATCTGCTCATGCACGGTCGGGTTCTTGATCGGCGCCATGGTCTCCACGCGACGGTCGAGATTGCGCGGCATCATGTCGGCAGAGCTGATATAGACCACCGCTTTGCGATGCGGAAGGCCGTGGCCGGCCCCAAAACAATAGATGCGCGAATGTTCTAGGAAACGCCCGACGATGCTCTTGACGTCGATATTGTCCGACAAACCGGGAACGCCGGGTCTCAAGCAGCAAATGCCGCGCACCACGAGGTCGATCTCAACCCCGGCCCGGCTCGCCTCGTAGAGCGCATCGATGATTTCGGCGTCGACCAGCGAGTTCATTTTCATCCAGATGGCGGCCGGACGCCCGGCCTTGGCGTGATACATCTCCTCGCGGATATGATCGAGAATACGCGCCCGGATCCCGTGCGGCGACACGGCCATGGCCTCAAGCTCGGCCGGCTCGGCGTATCCCGTCACATAATTAAAGATGCGCGAGAGGTCCCGGCCGATCACAGGGTCGGCCGTGAAAAATGACAGGTCGGTATAAATCTTGGCGGTGACGGAATGATAATTGCCCGTCCCCACGTGACAATAGGTGACGAGTTCGCCGTGCTCACGCCTGACAATCAGACTCAACTTGGCGTGCGTCTTCAGCTCCAGGAAGCCATAGACCACTTGGACGCCGGCGCTTTCCAGGTCGCGGGCCCATTTGATATTGGCCTCCTCGTCGAAACGGGCTTTGAGTTCGACCACCGCGGTTACCGACTTGCCTGCCTCGGCCGCCTCTTTCAACGCCGTGATAATCGGCGAGCTCTTCCCGGTGCGGTACAGCGTCCATTTGATCGCCACGACATCCGGGTCGGCAGCGGCCTGCTTCAGAAATTGAAGCACGACGTCGAACGACTCGTAAGGGTGATGGACGACAATGTCCTTCTTACGGATAGCGGCGAAGCAGTCGCCCTGGTACTCGCGGATACGCTCCGGAAACCGGCTGACATAAGGCTGGAATTTTAGGTCGGGGCGGTCGGCGACGATCAACTGATTGGTGTCGGCAAGTCCAATCAGACCTTTCTGCACAAAGCTCTCGCGCTCCGAAACATTCAGCTCCTGCGTGACGAAACGCTGCAGCCGCGACGGCATTGTCGCTTCCATCTCGAGCCTGATCACCGAACCGCGCCGCCGCCGCTTGAGCGCCGACTCGAACAATTGCACTAGATCTTCGGCTTCTTCCTGGATCTCAATATCGCTGTCGCGCAGCACCCGAAATGCGCCCTGGCTTCTCACCCGGTAGCCCGGGAAGAGCCGGGAAACAAACAAGCCGACCACGGTCTCCAACCTGATGAAGCGGATCGGTTCCTTGGGCTCACCCCCGCTCGGCAAACGGATAAAGCGATCGAGCTGCGGCGGAAGCGGCATAAGCGCGTGCATGGTGCGCAGCGAACCTTCGCGCACCAATTCGAGCCCGAGGGTGAAGCCGAAATTTGGGATGAAAGGGAAAGGATGAGCAGGATCGACCGCGATCGGCGTCAGCACGGGAAAGATGTGGGCGAGGAAATGCTCTTCGAGCCAGGCACGGTCGGCCTCGGGAAGCTGATGCGCGGTCAGCACGTGAATGCCCGCCTCTGACAGAAGCGCTTCGAGCGCAACCCAGTTTTCCTGCTGCTCGGCAGTTAGCTCGGCGACGGAGTCGTTGATACGATCGAGTTGCTCGGCCGGCGTTAGCCCGTCCACGCTTGGCGTCTCGATGCCGGCAAGCACCTGTCCGCGCAAGCCGGCGACCCGCACCATATAGAACTCATCGAGGTTGGAGGCCGAGATCGACAGGAAGCGCAGGCGCTCAAGCAAGGGATGACGCTCGTTCTCAGCCTCTTCGAGCACCCGCCGGTTAAAATCGAGCCAGGACAGCTCGCGATTGAAAAAACGGCTCGGACCGAAGGCGGTAATTTCCTGTTGCGTGTCGAGCCGCTCTACAGTCTCAGGCAAACTCATCCTTAACCTCTTGCTAACTAAGCGTTTTCTTGTCCTGTGATCCTCGCCGGCTCCATACCCTAGCCTGAGAACTGTATCACTTACGTTACAAACAACAGGCCCTAGTCGGGCTGCGCGACCCCTGCAAGCACCTCACTCACCAGTTGGCGGCTGATCCTGCGCCCGCTGGCCAGCGCCGCGCGATCGATCGCCGCCACGGCTGCTTCCGCCGCTGCCAGCGAACGGTCCACATGCAGCGACAGATATGTAAGCACTTTCGGATCGATATCGAGCTGCCGATCGACGAAATGCTTAAGCATGACGGTCTGGATGAGCACGTCGTCCGGGGTTCCGATCGCGACGGCAGGCACGGCGTTGAGCCGCGACAGCAGGTCGGGCAGCGATAGGCCCCAAAGGTTGGGCGCGCTCCGCGCCGTGAGCAGCACGAACAGCCGGTTCTCTCGCGCCAGATTGACGAGGTGGAAGAGAGCCTTCTCCTCATAGGCCGTGCGATCGGCATCCTCGACCACGAGCGGTGTCCCCGCCGCCATGCCATCGATAAAATCCACGCGAACCATGTCAGGACTGAGCGCCTTTGCCCCCGAAAGCGCCTGCCACACGCGTGCCAGATGCGTCTTGCCGCTCGCAGGCGGACCTATCAGAAGCTGGACATGGTCGGGCCATTGCGGCCATGCGTCGATCAGCTTGACCGCCGCGCGATTGCAATCGCTGACCAAGAAGTCTTCGGCGCCGAGCGCTGTGCGATGGGGGAGATCGAGCGTGAGCTGGGTGAGTGTCACGAGGCCCTGATCCGGGAGTGTTCCGGCTCGTCGTGCTTAGCCGCTTTTCTCTTGCGAGGCGGAAGCGGAGCAGGCGCCGGTTCGTACCGTGCCATATGCTTGAGCCACTCCCAGAAATAGGCCGCGGCCGAAAAGATCGTCAGCGCTCCGGTCACCCAGATGAGAACGGCGATCAGCCCATGCAAGCCGAGACCAAGTCCAAGCTCGCCCAGCACAAAGCCCGCGAGCACGATCTGGGCGAAGGTATTGGCCTTGCTAATGGGCAGCGGCTGCATGCTGAGAGGCCGCGACAACATCCACGACAGCACCACGGCCCCAACGATGAGAATGTCGCGGCTCACCACCGCGATCACCAGCCACACCGGTAAGTGTCCGGCGAAGCCAAGCGTCACGTAGATGCTGACAAGCAGTGCCTTGTCGGCAATAGGGTCGAGATAAGCGCCGAGTTCGCTGTGCCAGCCATAACGCTTGGCGAGAAAGCCGTCGGCCGCATCGGACAGCCCCGCGAGCAGAAACACGAGGAAGGCCGCGGTCATCTCATGGGTGATGATCAGCCACACCAGCAGCGGCACGAGCACGATCCGCCCAAGCGTCAATACATTGGGAATATTCACGAAAACGCCTCCAAGAGGCCGCCCGGCCGCTGCGGCGGCAGAATCCCGCGCGAGACTTTAGCAGATTCGGAAACCCGCCGTGACTGGGCGCTTCGCGTCCACCTAACGGGACCGCAGCACAAAGGCCCCTCCTCTTTCGTCGAGAACAAACCCGCTTTGACCGAGGTCTTGCTGCAGCCGGTCGAGCGAACCGGCGTAGTCGAAGGTGATGGACGCTGCCCGCGCCGACAGCGAGTTGACCTCGAGTGACTGAATCCCTGCCACGTTCATCAGCCTGCCGCGGATCTCTTGCCAATCCCTAAGGCCCGAGAACTCGACTTGCGCTTCAACGTTGCGCGGGACCACACCGCCCGGCGCTCCGCCCTCGCCGGCGCCCGGTATCGCTTCGCCACCCTCTTGAAAATTTGCTTGCGTCGCCGGCCCGCCTGTCCGGCTTGACTTCCAGCGATCCTCGAGGATCGCGAACGCGCTCGCGGCGGCTAGGCGCGCGGTCGCTTTGGCATCGCCGCTCAGCGGATCGCTGCGTTCCAAACCGATGGGACCGACGCTATCGGCTCCGGCAAGCCGGGTCACGAACTGGCCCTCGGCGATTTCTCCCATGGCGATGACGAGCGGGCCGTAGCCGTAATCGCCTTGCATTGCAGCCAAAGCAGAGGTGTCTCCGACAATGACGGCTTCGATTGTGTCGCGCCCCAGATTGGCGCGCGGGCGCAAGATCGTGGCAGGAGTCATGCTGTGCGCCAGATCGAGACCCTCCCAGGCCTGGCGCCATCCTTCATTGCTTTCGCTGACGACGCCGTCCGCGCTTATCATGAGCGGCAGGATCGAAATCGTAGCGGCTCGTTCTTCGTTATAGGGGAGACTGTAATCGTTCAGGAGTTGCTTGATGCCCTGCTCGTTGACGCTGACGTCTAGGGTGGCGACATATCGGGTCCTGGAGTTCTTTTCGTTGCGAATGGAGACGCCGTTGACGAGACCCTGGATGTCCTCCGCGGTCAGGCCGGGAAGGTCTGCGTCGATGCCGGGAGGGAGCAGCCGCCGGAGCACGGTCTTGACGGCACGCGCTTCAGCCTCGGCCATGCCGGTATTCCGCGCCGCGACGGCGTCCTCGGCGGTGACGTCGACCGATATCTTGGCGACGTCGTAGAGGCTATCGGCGGCAAGAGCAGGACCGCTCCAATGCGCCCAAAAGGCGAGAGCCAGGAGGAGTTGCGCCGCGAGCGTGTAGGGATGCCGTACTGTCATGTCCAACGTTGTCAGTCTATCCGGCGGCATGGGAGCCATGCCATGCGGCTTGGTTAACCTTGCGAATGTGGCGGACCCACGACGCTTTTAACGCCTTGACGGGCCTCGCTGGGCACGATTGTTATGCCAAATCGCCCGCCTCTGCACCCCGAGTGGTTCGGTGCCAACAACTCCCAAGAACAAGGCCAAAGTGACCTATCGCGACGCCGGAGTCGATATCGGCGCCGGCAATGCCCTGGTTGAGGCCATCGGCCCGCTCGCGGCAGCCACAGCGACGAAAGGGGCGCTCGGCGGTCTCGGCGGCTTCGGCGGCTTATTCGATCTCAAAGCGTGCGGCTTTACCGATCCGGTGCTGGTTGCCGCTACCGATGGCGTGGGCACCAAGCTCAAGCTTGCCATAGAGAGTGGTATCCACGACACGATCGGGCTCGATCTCGTCGCCATGAACGTCAACGACATCGTGGTGCAGGGTGCGGAGCCTTTGTTCTTTCTCGACTACTTCGCCTGCGGCAAGCTGGAGCTCGGGGTGGCGACTGCCGTCGTGTCCGGTATCGCCAAAGGCTGCAAGGAAGCGGGCTGCGCGCTGATTGGCGGAGAGACCGCCGAGATGCCGGGGCTTTATGCGCCGGGCGATTACGACCTCGCCGGCTTTGTAGTTGGCGCGGCCGAGCGCGACAGCTTGTTGCCGCGCAAAGACATTGCCGCCGGCGATGTCATTCTTGCCCTTCCCTCCTCCGGCGCTCATGCCAACGGCTTCTCCTTGGTCCGCCGCGTCGTCGATGACGCGGGGCTCAGATGGAACGATCCTGCACCGTTTGCGCCTAAGACGACGCTCGGTGAGGCACTGCTCACACCGACAAGCATCTACGTCCGGCAAATTCTTGAAACGATTCGCTCAAGCCAAGCCGTCAAGGCGCTCGCGCATATCACCGGCGGGGGGTTGACCGAAAACCTTCCCCGCGTGCTGCCTGAGGACCTTGCTGCCGAGATCGATCTTGCTGCTCTTTCTCTGCCGCCAGTCTTCGCTTGGCTGATGCAGGAAGCCGGACTCTCTCAGGAAGAGATGCTTCGCACGTTCAATTGCGGCGTCGGCATGGTCCTGATCGTCGGCCGGCAAGATGCCGAGCATGTGCGCCGAACGCTCGGTGGCGACACTGTATTGATCGGTACGATCGGCAAACGCGGCAACGGCGAACCAATCCGTTATGCCGGAAACTTTTCGAAGGCTACGCCGTGACGAAAACGCGCGTTGGCGTCCTGATCTCGGGCCGCGGCAGCAACTTGCAGGCGTTGATCGAAGCCTGCAAGACGCCGGCCTATCCCGCCGAGATCGTGCTCGTGATGTCGAACGTACCTAACGTGCAAGGCCTTGCGCATGCCGAAGATGCGGGCATCGCGACGCGCACCATAAACCACAAGGATTTCTCTTCTCGCGAACCGTTCGATGCGGCGGTGACCGAGGCGCTGAGGGAGGCGGAAGTCGAGCTTGTGTGCAACGCCGGCTTCATGCGGCTTCACTCAGAGAATTTCGTGCAGGACTGGTGGAACCGGCATCTCAACATTCACCCCTCCCTGTTGCCTGCCTTCCCCGGTCTCAACACGCATGGGCGCGTTCTAGAGGCAGGCGCCAAGATCAGCGGCTGTACCGTGCATTTCGTACGGCCCGCGATGGATACCGGTCCAATCGTGGCGCAGGCCGCCGTTCCGGTCCTACCGGGCGACAGCGAGGACAGCCTGGCCGGCCGCGTGCTGGCCGCCGAGCACCGTCTTTACCCCCACGCTCTTCGCCTCGTCGCTTCAGGGGCGGTTCGCGTTGAAGGCGAAACTGTGGTGGGTTTGACGCGGGTCAAAGATACGGCCCCAGAAACGCCGTTATTCTCGCCCCCTTTAGACGAAGGACTTTGATCCAGCCTGTTAACGGTCGTAGAATCAGGCCCTGGACGGGGCGGCATGTCGCACCCACAATATGCGCGGCGCCGCTCATGGACATTGCCAGCGGCCGGATGCTAGAGACTGGCTCAATTCAACGCAGATCGGGTCTGTTTTCCCTGCAAATGCCGCTTTTCATTTCTAGCTAGCGAGCGTGAGGGGCAGACCAACAGCCCCCTGGAACCAATGGCAGGGACGCAAGCAAAGGCATCAATGGCGGATATGACAGTCGCCTATTCCCCATCGCATGGGCTCGGCGAGGAGCAAAGCATCTGGTTCAAGCTGACCCCGCTCCTGAACCAGGAGAACCCCATGCAGGTTCTCATGGCGCTGAGCGAGAAATATGGCGGCGTGGTCCCCATCAACCTCAAGAACCAGCGCATCATGCTGTTGTCCGAGCCGGCGCATGCCGAGCGCGTGCTGGTGTCGAACGCCGACAACTACACCAAGTATTTTGACGGGCTGCGCCCGATCTTCGGCCGGAGCATGATCACCGTCGATGGCGCGTTGTGGCAAAAGATTCGTGCGCCGCAGCAGCCGGCCTTCCATCCTCAAATGTTCGAGGTCTACTTCCCCTATCTGATGTCGGCCATCGACTCCAAGATGGCGCGCTGGGCGAAGATCGCATCGACCGGCGAGACCATCGAAATGGTCGAGGAGACCTGGACGCTTGCGGCGGAGATGGTGTGCAAGGCCCTGTTCGACCGCGAGATGCCGTTCAACCCGCATTTCGTGTTCAGCCAGGTCAAGACTTACACCAACGTGATGAATCACAAGTCGATCAGGCTCAAGAACGTGCGCGGCGAACTTGAAGAGATCACCAGTGAAGACGCCGCCAAGGCGATGGAAGTGTGGGGTCAGATCCCGGAGACGGTGATCGGCGCGAATGTCATCGATCATCGCGAAAAGACATTGCTCAAGATGCTGGAGGCGGCCGAAGCCGATCCCAACTTCCCGGAATTCGATCGTCAGCAGGTGATCGATGAAATGAAGCAATATTTGTGGGCCGGGACCGAGACCACCGCGCTCACGCTAGCCTGGTCGCTCTATCTCCTCTCGCAGCACCCCGAGGCGCTAGAGCGCATCAGGGCGGAAGCGCGCGCCGTATGCGGCGAGCGCGACCCGCAGTGGAACGAGATCCAACAACTGTCCTACACGCGCATGGTCATCCAAGAGACCATGCGGTTGTTCCCGCCGATTTGGGCGCTGATCCGGATTGCAGCCGACGATGACGAGATCGAAGGCCACAAGATCAAGGCGGGCGACAAGGTGGTGATCCTCGCCTATGTGATGCATCACAGCCCGAAATATTGGGATGAGCCGGAGAAGTTCGAGCCCGAGCGCTTTGCGCCTGAACGCGCCAAGAAGCGCGTCAAGTACAGCTATCTTCCCTTCGCTGCCGGCAAGCGCTCCTGTATCGGCGGCGCGCTGTCCCAAATCGAGAACACGCTCGCTTTGGTGCAGTTGCTACGCCGCTTCACGCCGGAATATGCGGGTCCGGTGCCGGCGAAGATCCATGCGACCGTGACGCTCTGCCCGAAAGGCGGACTTCCCTTCCGCATCCGCGCATTGAGTTGACGCGCCTTCCTCTGTAACTGAGCGAGCCTTAGCCCACGATTTCGCTTCTCTTGAAGCAAAGCGCAATCTCGCGCTTGGCCGTGGCGGCACTGTCAGATCCATGCACGGAATTTTGCTGCAGGCTTCTCCCGAAATCCTTGCGGATCGAGCCAGGCGCGGCATCGGCCGGATTGGTCTTACCCATCACTTCGCGATTCCGAGCAATCGCATTCTCGCCTTCAAGCACCTGGAGCACGATCGGCCCCGAGGTCATAAACTCGATGAGCCCTTGGAAGAAAGGCTGGTCCTTATGGACCTCGTAGAACTTTTTTGCGTCCTTCTTCTTCCATCGCACGCGTTTTTGCGCGACGACCCGCAGGCCCGCAGCCTCGAGCCGCGCGATGATCTGCCCGGTGATGTTTCTCTCTGTCGCGTCGGGCTTAATAATCGAAAGCGTGCGCTCAATGGCCATAAGTACTCCCTCTGTCCTGGAATCTGCGGCTTATAGCCGTCACTTACGATGGCCACAAGGCGAATGACGGGCGGGCGCGATTTGTCTCATGATTTTTCTTGCCAGCGGCCATTGGCGTCCTGCTGCCAATAGCTCACGGAGTCGCCCCGCGCTTTGGCGTCCTGCCAGGCCTGGCGCGCCTGCGCCACTGCATCCTGATCGCGGCCGTCGAAGACATGGGCCACTCTGAGATAGGGCGAGGGATCGGCGAGCACGGCACCATCGACCAGGAAGCGCACTTGCGCCGCGTTGGGGTTGTCATCGTCCACGGTCAGGTAAATCGGTTGCGACGGGGTGCGGCCGTCATGAGCCGTCCCATGCGGAAGAAAGCTTTCCTCCCGATAGATCCACAACAGCGTATCGAGCGCCGCAACTCTCTCCTCGCTCGTGGCCTGGACAGCGGCGCGCCAGCCGCGTTTCAGCGACAACTCGAGCAATGTCGGCAGCACGTCGTCGAGCGTTCTTCGCTCGAGATGATAGAAATAGACTTCGGTGCCGCTTTGTTTGCCCATCGCTGATCCCTCAGACATACGGATTATCGCCTTTGCGCAGGTTCAGTCTAATCGGTACCCCCGGCATGTCGAAACTGTCGCGCAAGGAATTCACCAAATAGCGCGAATAGGACTTGGGCAAGGCCTTCGGTTGCGAGCAAAACAACACGAAAGTGGGCGGCCGGGCATTGGCCTGAGTTATGTATCTCAGCTTAATGCGTCTTCCGGAGACGGCCGGGGGCGGATGCGCTTCGACCATCTCTCGCAGCCATTCATTCAGGGTACGCGTCTGGAGTCTTCGATTCCACTGGGCGTCGGCAGCAAGAACTGCCGTCATCAGCTTATCGAGCCCCATTCCGGTCTTGGCTGAAATCGGCACGAGGGCGACGCCTTTGATTTGCGGCAAAAGGCGCTGGCAGGTTTCGCGTAACGCGCGAAGACGCCTGTCGCGGTCGTCGACGAGATCCCATTTGTTGACGGCGATGACCAGAGCACGCCCCTCCTCGGCGATCAGGTCTGCGATCTGAAGGTCTTGCTTTTCGAAGGGATGCTCGGCATCGAGCAGGAGAACGACGATCTCGGCGAAGCGGATCGCCTTGAGCGCGTCGCCGACAGAGAGTGTCTCGGCGCGTTCCGTCACGCGCATCTTACGCCTCAGGCCCGCGGTGTCGAACAGGAGCAAAGGACGCCCGTCCCATTCAAGCTCTGAAGCAATCGCGTCGCGGGTAATCCCGGCCTCAGGCCCGGTAATCATGCGCTCCTCGCCGAGCAAGGCATTGATGAGGGTCGATTTGCCGACATTCGGGCGCCCGACAATGGCGATCCGCAATGGATGGGGGGCTTGAGCTTCGGCCGGCTCCTCTTGCGGTGCCTCTGGAAGGTCCTCCTGCTCGCGACAGACCCGTTCGATCGCCTCACTGAGGTCGCCGATGCCAAGATCGTGCTCAGCCGAGATCGGCAGCGGGTCGCCGAGACCTAATGCGTAGGCCTCATAGGCCGCAAGCTCGGCGGCGCGCCCTTCACATTTATTGACCGCGAGAACGACCGGCTTGCCTGAGGCGCGCACAAGGTCGGCAAAGATTTCGTCGGCCGGGACAACGCCGGCGCGCGCGTCGACAAGAAAAAGCACGAGATCGGCGCGGGCGATGGCGGCTTCCGTCTGCTTGCGCATCCGCCCGGTCAGGCCGTCATCGCCGGGCTCCAGCCCGGCGGTATCGATCAGCCTCACCGTCATCGGCCCAAGGATTGCTTCGGCCTCGCGCCAGTCGCGCGTCAGCCCCGGCTGATCGTCGGTCAGCGCAAGCCTTTCGCCCGCCAGCCGGTTGAACAGGGTGGATTTGCCGACATTCGGCCGTCCAACAATGGCAACGGTGAAGATCATGGAGGGCCTGGCCATGGACGCCTGCGCTCGAAACCGGATTCTGGCGCCGGCCTAATTGAGGGCAATCAGTGACGCGTTGTCCGCCAGGATATACATGCGCCCGCCGGCCACAACAGGCGCCACGAAGACTTCCGTGCCAAGATCGAGCTGGGTCACGAGTTGCCCGGTCCTCGCATCGGCGCCGACCAAGAGCCCCTCACTGGAGGCGAGCCAAAGCCTGCCACCGGCGAGCACCGGCCCGCTCCAGCTCTGGCCGGCCGGAAGGTCAGACACCCATTGCACTTTACCGTCGGCACGGGCGAGCGCGACGAGCTTGCCGCGAAGATCGACCACATAGACAGTGTCGCCTGCGACCCAAGGCATCTGCGTGCTGCCGAGATTTTGCGACCACAACCGCTCCCCTGACGATTCCGAAACGGCCATCATCTTGCCGCCGTGGCTGATCACGAACACCACCCCGCGATCGATGACCGGTCGCGACGGATCGCCGAGAACAGATGCAGCCGAAGTCTCGCTCGACCGCGACAGTGAATCGCGCCAGGTGATCTTGCCGCTGCCGGTGTCATAGGCCACCACATCGCCGGCAGGAAACGGTGCAATGACAACGCCGCCGCTGACGGCGGGACTGGCATTGCTGAGGAGCGTCGCCGATTGCGGCAGACCGCGCGAAGTCCACAGCTCTTGGCCGTCTGCGTCGGAGAGGGCGTAGAGGATATTATTGGCCGACACGAAATAGATTTTGCCTCCGGCAGCCGTGGGCGCGGCGCGAATGGGCTCGCCGATACGCTTGGACCACAATATGGCGCCGTTGCCGGGATCGATGGCAACGACAGTGCCGAAGCCGGTCGCCGCGTAGAGCCTGCCGCTGTCCAAGGCAAGTCCTCCGCCGAAACCCTCTTTCCGCTTCTCATTTTCGGGGGTGAGGTCGATCGACCAGACCCGCTGGCCGCCTCCGGTGGAAAAGGCCGACACTTTGCCGCCGGCATCGAGAGTGAAGACCTTGCCCCCCGCCACCAGCGGAACGGCGCTCAAGCGCCCGCTCGACGACGACCCGGTTCCGGCGTCGGCCGACCACGCTTTCCGCACCTCGCCGCTCAGGGCGAGATGACCGGGATTGTTGGAAGGCGACCCGCCCGGTTGCGACCATGATGCGTTGGCCCGGGGTGCAGGGAGCTGAACCGGCCGCGCCGCTTGGGTTGGAGCAAGACTGATTGTGTTCGGATCGGTAATGACGGCAATGCGTTCGCCCGGCAGGGGCTTTTCTTTTTTGGAGAACGGGTTTGAAAGTTTGTTCTGGATCGAGTTGAGCGAGGTGCCTCCGCACCCGGCAAGGCTCAGAGCCAACGCTGCGGCGAACCCAGCGCCGAGGAGGCGAAAATTCATTTCCCGTGTTCGACCCGAGCGCAACTTCGAGCCACCCTTCACTACGCGTTCGCTATTCTGCCTTGGTGGTACTCACGGCCTGCGGCGCCCCAACGATCAGCGCAAGCATCATCGTGGCTCGCTCCCGCAAATTTGGCGGCGTCGACTCGTTCCCCAACAGCGCGCTGAACTGTTTCTCAGCCTCGTGCATATTCTTGAGCCGATAGGCCGACAGTCCCAAAAGTTCCTGCGCGGAAAAGCGCCAAGCACTCTCAGAATCGATGAGACCCTTGAGGCGTTGCTCCATTTCCGCGTAATCGGCCTTGTCCAATCTGAGCGACGCCGCCTGAAGCGTGGCGTGGTCCCGCAAGATGGAATCGACCCCCGGATCCTTGGCAAGGGCGTCGTACTCGGCGACAGCCTCTTCGGTCTTTCCTTCTTTAGCCTTTGCCGCGGCAAGTTGGAAACGGGCCAGAACGCGGTAGCCCTTCGGGCCCTGCGTCGTTAAAGCGGTCAAGATCTCGCGCGCTTTGGCAGCGTCGGCACTGTCCTCCAGGCGCAAGGCTTCCGAGAACTGCGCTCCGGCGTCAGCCGCCCTCTTCTGCTGCCAAAATGTCCAGCCTTTGTAACCGGCAACGCCCAGGACCACCACCGCGGCGGCGCCCAGCGCATAGACACCGTATTGGTCCCAAAGCTTTTTGTATTTGTCTTGGCGGACAGCTTCGTCCACCTCGCGAAAGAAATCACGGTCGCTCATTGGCAGACGACTCTTCCTGTTTTCTCTATGGCGAGACCAGAGGGCACGCCTTTAATTAGGCGCCAAACCTTCTGCCGCCGTATAGTGAAGGCGCCTAGGGCACGCAAGTTAAAGAGGCTCCAGCCCTCCCCGCGCGACAAGCCATCGACAGTCCGAATATCGGCTAACTGCCTGTCATTTTGGTCTTTTTCGTGACCTCGGCATCGTCTTCGTACATCGGATAGGTGTATTCCGCCGACGGGAATTTGCGGGCGCGGACCTCGCCGGCGAAGGCCTCGACTGCGCCCTCGATGCTCGCGCCGAGTTTGGCATATTCCTTGACGAATTTCGGCACGCGGGGCGACAGCCCAAGCATGTCCTCGAGCACCAGAATCTGTCCGTCGCATTCCACCGAAGCCCCGATGCCAATGGTGGGAATGTCAATCTGCTTGGTGATGCGCGCGGCAAGAAGCTCGGCGAGAGCCTCGAGCACGACCGCAAAGGCGCCGGCCTCGGCGACCGCTTTGGCATCGGCCTCGAACGCCGCCCACTCCGAACGGCGCCGTCCGCGGGGCGAGAAACTGCCGATTGTGTTGATCGCCTGGGGCGTCATGCCGATGTGGCTCATGACGGGAATGCCGCGCTCGGAGAGATAGCGGATCGTTTCGGCCATTTGCAGGCCGCCTTCGATCTTGACCGCACCGCAGCCCGTCTCCTTGATCACACGTGAGGCGTTGCGGAAAGCAACCGGCGGGCTCTCTTCGTAAGAGCCGAACGGCATGTCGACCACGACAAGGGCGCGGGTCGAGCCGCGTACTACCGCTTGGGCGTGCATGATCATCAGCTCAAGCGGCACCGGCACCGTCGTTTCGTAACCGTGCATGACCATGCCGAGGGAATCGCCGACCAGCAGCATATCGACATGAGGGTCGATAAGGCGCGCGGTATGGGCGTGATAGGCGGTCAGCGCCACGATCGGCTCGCCGCCCTTGCGGGCGCGGATATCCGGTGCGGTCATTCGCTTTAGGTCAAATTCCTGCGACACCTTTGCTCGGCTCCTTCAAGACACCTGGCGTCCCGGTCTTATGACAGAAATATAATCGTTTGTGCAGTGCAAAAAACAGGCCGGAAAGCTTCTTTTACCGGGAGAGAGGCGCCGATCCGATCAGAAGCGGATGCAGCCAGACAAGAAAAACGGCATAGAGCATGGTGCCGAGGACAACTGCGATGACGTCGTTTTGCGGTTTCGAAGGTCCCTGAGCCTCAACAAGACCGGTCGGCTGGCGTGATTTGAGCGCAATGCGGTCATACACAGCATAAGCGAGAAACGAGCCGAACAGGATCATGGACGCAAGGTCGCCATTGGCGATGAGATGGGCGAAGGCCCAGGTCTTGATGGCAACCAGGAAGGGATGCTTCAGCCGCGTCTTGATTTGTCCCGGCAGATAGGCCGCCACCAGGAAAATAAAGGCAGGCAGCATCAGAACGATCGCTACCCAGCGCGTCCAGCCGGGCGGCGACCACAGCTGAACGAAAGGCGCCTGAGCAAAGCCGTAGATCAGAAGCGCGAGGCCCGCGAGCGAAAGCAGCGAAAATAGGATCTTGTAGCCGTTTTCGCCAAAGCGCCCGACCAGCCGCTCGCGCAAGCCCCGGACCGTCGGCAAGAGATGAATGGCAAAAAAGACGACGATGCCGATGATGAGCAGTGCCATGGTTTGCCCCCGTTCGTCCGAATCAACCGGATGTTACCGCTAAGGCCGTGTCGCGGCTCGGTCTAAGTCTAGCAGACTGCCGTTAGCTTGCCCGTGCCTTCGGAGGGCGGCATTGTTCGGTGATCGGCGTGTGAGTCCTTGTCGGGCGCAAATAGCGCTTGAACACGCGAAGCAGCGACTCGGTGGGCTCGATCTTGCAACTCTCCAAGAAATCGAAGACCGCGGTCAGCGCCCTCGCCTCGGCTTTCGCGTCGATCGGCTTGCGCGAGTGCTCCCGGCCGGCAAGTTCCGACTCATGATCCTCCTCGATGGCGGCCAGCTTGGCCTCCAGAATTTCGAGAGCATCCTCTTTACGCATCGTTACGCACCACGCAAATGAGCTATCGCGTCCAAGTGACATTATAGGCGGGATCGGCCCGGGGTTGGCGTGAAAACATCGCCACCCCGCTTCCTGTTCCCATTGCTCGCAAAGGAAAATGGCTAGCCTATTCCCACTCGATCGTGCCGGGCGGCTTCGAGGTGATATCGTAGACCACGCGGTTGATGCCGCGCACCTCGTTGATGATGCGCCGCGCCACGGCGCCAAGAAACGCGTGAGAGAAATCATAATAATCGGCGGTCATGCCGTCGGTCGAGGTCACGGCCCGAAGCGCGCACACATAATCGTAAGTGCGCGAATCCCCCATCACGCCGACACTTCGCACCGGAAGCAGCACCGCGAATGCCTGCCAGATCTCGTCGTAGAGGCCATTCCGCCTGATCTCGTCGAGATAGATGGCGTCGGCTTGGCGCAGGATTGCGAGCTTCTCTTCGGTGACGTCGCCCGGCACGCGGATGGCAAGACCAGGCCCCGGGAAGGGATGGCGATTGACGAACGCATCGGGTAGTCCAAGCTCGCGCCCGAGCGCACGCACCTCGTCCTTGAACAGCTCACGCAGCGGTTCGACCAATTTGAGCCGCATGCGCTCAGGCAGACCGCCGACATTATGATGCGACTTGATGGTGGCCGACGGGCCGCCCGTCGCCGAAACGCTCTCGATCACGTCGGGATAGAGCGTGCCTTGGGCGAGAAACCCGACCGCACCGATCTTGTCGGCTTCCTCCTCGAACACGTCGACAAAGAGTTTGCCGATCGTTTTGCGCTTGGCTTCAGGATCGGTGACGTCTTCGAGTGCGTCGAGAAAACGTTTTCCTGCATCGACCGCGAGCAGCGGGATGTTGTAATGGCCGCGGAACAGATTGACGACCTCTTCCGCCTCGCCTTGGCGCAACAGACCGTGATCGACAAAGATGCACGTGAGCTGATCGCCGACGGCCTCGTGAATGAGCAGCGCCGCGACCGCCGAATCCACTCCGCCTGAAAGCCCGCAAATGACTTTGCCGTCTCCCACTTGTTTGCGGATACGGGCCGCTTCGCTCGCCCGGAAATGCGCCATGGACCAGTCGCCGGCGCAACCGGCGATGGTCCTGACAAAATTGGCGAGCAGCGCGGCGCCTTTTGGCGTGTGAACCACTTCGGGGTGAAACTGAACGCCATAGAGACGCCGTGAATCATCGGCAATCGCCGCAAACGGCGCCCCGGTCGAGATTGCGACCGCGCGGAATCCGGGCGGAAGCTTTGTCACCCGGTCGCCATGGCTCATCCACACCGGTGCGCGTTCGCCCACCTCGAACACGCCGTCGAATAGCGGCGTATCGTCGATAATCTGAAGCTCGGCACGGCCGAACTCGCGTTCGTGGCCGCTCTCGACCGCGCCGCCAAGCGCCGCCACCATGGCCTGCTCGCCATAGCAAATACCGAGGACTGGGACGCCGGCCGAGAACAGCGCTTGCGGGGCCTGGGGCGTTCCCGCCTCGTGCACGCTCGCCGGACCGCCTGATAGAATAATGGCTTTGGGCAGAATGGGCCCGAGCCCGTCTTCAGCCCTGTCGTAGGGAACGATCTCGGAATAGACGCCGACCTCGCGCACGCGCCTGGCGATGAGCTGGGTATATTGCGCGCCGAAATCGACGATCAACACCCGCTCTTCCGTCAGCCCCTCGGCCTTGCCTGCGTCCCTGGCCTCCTCGATGGTTGCGAGTTCGTCCGTCATGGCCGGTGGTTATAGCAGCGTCCACGGCCAGGCAACGACTTCCGTCTCGTCATTCCCAACTGAAGCAAATACCCTCGCCCCGCTCACAGCAGGGATTTTGGCCGGGAGGCATGACGGGACGCGATTCGGAGCAGGAAGGTCTGGAGGATCGGCTGCGTCTCAAAATCGCAGCCTATCACGATGCGGCGCTGCTCTATGCCGCCGTGAGGCTCGGGCTGCCAGAGGCTATGGAGGGACGGACTCTGAGCGCCGAGGCGCTGGCCACAGAACTTCGCCTCTCGGTGGGGCATCTTCATCGCCTGCTACGGGGTCTTGCGAGCCTAGGCATATGCGCCGAGCGCGCCGAAGGACGGTTTGAACTCACACCTGAAGGCCGGTGCCTCCTGCCCGGCTCGCCTTCACGCTTGCGCGAGAAAGTTGAGGTCGTCGTCGGGCAATATTGGCAGCCTTGGGCCAAGCTTGGCGAGACCGTCGAAACAGGAACACCCGCCTTCGAACTTGTCTTCGGCGCCAACGTTTCAGACTGGCGGCGCGACCATGCCAAAGCCGGTGCAGACTTCGACTCCTATTTGGCGCATGAGACGCTCGCTTACGCCTCCGACATCATTTCGTCGCTCGATCTGTCGGGTTTGCAGCGCGTCGCCGATATTGACGGCGGCTATGGCGGTCTGCTCGCAGCGATCCTGCAAGCGCATCCTCACCTTGCCGGCATCCTGTTCGATCAGCCCCACAGACTCGAAGCGGCGTTGCCGTTCTTGCAGTCGCAAGGCGTGGCGTCCCGCATCGAACGTATTGGCGGCGATTCCCTGACCGCCATTCCGGTCGAAGCCGATCTCTATCTTCTGAACGGCGTCTTGCAAAAATGGGACGATGCCCGGGCGCGCACTATCCTTTCGAACCTGCGTAAAGCCATGTCCGAGGGTGCACGCCTCGCCATCATCGAACGCCTCAGCCCCGAGCGCAGCGCCGACGATCCCGCCGCAATCATGCTCGACCTTCACATGATGGCAATCACCGGCGGGAGCCTGAGGAGCCGCGATGATTTTGCGAAGCTGCTCTCCGACTCGGGTTTCACGCCCGGAAAAGCGTTGCTTGCCTCTTCGGGTCTCGCGATCGTCACGGCCGCAAAGTGACCCGGTGGCATCAGGCTGAGCGCTGCATCACGGCGACAAAGAAGCCGTCGGTGCCGTGATCGCGCGGCGTCATCAGGAGCGTCGCGCTCGAGCCGTCCGCCGACGGAGCGGCCGTCTGCCCCGGCAGGGCCTGCTCCCATAGCTCCGGCCAGGGGAGCAGCGTGAATTCAGGATGACGGGTAAGGAACCCATCCACTTGGTCGCGGTTCTCCGACGGCAAGACGGAACAGGTGACATAGGCGAGACGCCCGCCGGGCTTGACCAGCCCCGCCCCCTGTTCGAGCACAGCCATCTGCTCGGCGCGCCGCGTTTCAAGCATTGCCGGCGAGAGCCGCCATTTGGCATCGGGCCGCCGCCGCCAGACGCCAGAGCCCGAGCAGGGCGCATCGATCAGGACGAGATCCATTTTGCCGGTGAGCGCCATAAGCGCCTGATTGTCGCCCGGCGGCAGCACCTGAACATTCCGCGCACCAGCCCGCTTCAGCCGCTCGAAGATCGGCCTGAGACGCAAGCGATCGGCATCGAAGGCATAGAGCTGGCCGGTATTCTCCATCAGGGTGGCAAGTGCCAAGGTCTTGCCGCCAGCCCCGGCACAAAGATCGAGAACCTGCTGGCGCGGGCGCGCGCCCGAAAGGAGCGTCGCAAGCTGTGACCCTTCGTCCTGCACCTCATACCAGCCTTTACCGTGACCCGGCTCGGCCTCGAGATGAGGGCTGCGGCCAGGGCCCGGCGCTTGTTCGACGCGGATGCCGGCCGGCGAATGCGGGGTGGGCTTCGGCTCGAACCGGCGCAGCGCCTTCAGCACCTTCTCCCGATCGGCCTTCAGTGTGTTCACCCTGAGATCGACCGGAGCGCGCCGGGCGAGTGCTGCGCCCTGTCCGGGCGCATCTTCACCGAAGGCCCGGGCGAATTCGTGGTCGAGCCACTCGGGGTAATCGCCTCTCACATGAGCCGGAGCATCGGCGGGAAGGTCACGTGAGAGCCCAGCTAGTTCCATTTCGGTGAGTGGAGGGAGCGCGTGGCGACTGCCATCGGCAAGCGCGGCGACCGCTTCTGGCGCGAGCTGCCACCGGTCCACAAGCGTGCGCAAGACAAGCGCGCGCGGGCTCCCCTCGCCCATGGCGAAGGCCGCCGAAGCGCGCCCGCGCAAGCAATCGAACACAAGATTTCCGATCGCCGCCCGGTCGCCAGAGCCTGCAAACCGGTGAGACAGGCCCCAGTCCTTCAAGGCTTCCGCGGCGGGGCGCTTGCGGGCGTCGATATCGGTCAACACCTCGACGGCAGCAGCGGCACGCGCTCCTGGCCTCATCAGGCCGACAGGAAGCGGCCGATCACGATCACCCACATCAACAGAAGGGCGATGGCGCCGACGCCGAACACGCCGGTGCGGCGATCGAGGCGATTGGTCGTCACATGGACGTAAGCGTGGGCGAGCCGTGCCAGCACGAACAGCCAGCTTAAGACCAGCAGCACCACGTCGAGCGTCCTGGTCACGAACGCGAGCAGGACGACCACGTAGAACAGCACCGGCAGCTCGAGCTGGTTATGGTAGGCATTGGCAACCTGAAGCACCCGTGGCGGCCAATTGGGCTCGCGCAACAGGACTTGATGGGCGTTGACCTCACCTCGGCGGATGGCGCGCATCCGCAGCGCTCCCATCCAGAACAGGAGCACAAAGGTGAGCCCCACCTGCACGAACATCGGTATCAAGATTGCCTTGATCGACATGGCGCCCCTATCCTTCCCTAACTTCGCTTATACGTTGAAGGAGCTAGGGCAATGTCAATGCCTTTAGGCAAGTCCACCACTCCGCTAAGCTCCTGAAATCAGACGATTTCTACGCCTAAACCGCCCCGTAATCATGAACGGAAGTTCAATTGACTGCCTAGGGACGCGATTCTAAAGCTACCCCAAAAGATTACGTATCCAGAAGGAGGAGTTCATGCGCTTTCGCGCCCCCTACGCCATTTTCTTAGCAGCCCTTGCCGGTGCGCTCGCCTCGTCGTCCTGGCTTAGCCCGGCTCGCGCCGAGGAGAATCCGTGTTTTACGGGGGACGGCTCCGTTAAAGAGGTGCTCGACGCTTGCGCCACCTATATCGCCTCGAACCCGACCGATAAGGAAAAGCTCATCAAGGCCCATAGCGTACGCGCCATGGCTCTGTCCGCCATTGGCGACCTCACGCAGGCTCTTGCCGAGTTGGACGAAGCCATCAAGATCGATGAGACGAGGCCCAATTCTTATTTCATGCGGGCCGCGGCGCTCAACGCCGTGAAGCAGTATGACAAGGCTATCGCCGATCTTGACGAGGCCATCCGCATCGATGCCAAGCATGGCGATTACTTTATGTTGCGCGGCATTGTCTACCGCCAAAAGGGCGATCTCGACCAGGCCCTCGTGGAGTTCAATGAGAAGATCAAGCTCGATCCGGACGCATCGGTCGGGTACTCCAAACGCGGAGACCTTTACCGCAAGCGCAAGGAGTATGATCTTTCAATCGCCGACTACGACCGGGTGATCGAAATCGAGCCCGAGGGCGCTCAAGGCTATATCGATCGTGGCTGGGTGTTTGTGCTCAAGGACGACCTAGACAAAGCCAAGGCCGATTTTAACAAGGCTCTCGTGCTGCACGAGAACGATCCTTCGGCGCTTGTCGGCCGTGGCGTGGTGAAGAGCCGCCAAGGTAACCCCACCGACGGCAGTGCCGATCTTGCGCTTGCCCAGAAACTAGAGCCCGGAATTTTCGACGAGATCCGAAAACTCGGGGTCCGGTAATCCAGCGCATAACGGCGCCGCAAGCCCGGCGTCTCTAGTGCTCTACCCCTCGCGCGGGTAGTTGGGAGATTCGCGTGTGATCGTCACGTCGTGAACGTGGCTCTCCTGGAAGCTCGCCGCGGAAATGCGGATAAACTCTGCGCGCGACTGGAACTCTTGAAGAGTCCGCGCACCGGTATAGCCCATCGAGGCGCGCAAGCCGCCGATCAGCTGGTGCAACACGCTGCCGACCGGTCCTTTATACGGGACCTGACCCTCAATTCCCTCCGGCACAAGCTTCAGAGCGTCCTTGATCTCTTGCTGGAAGTAACGGTCGGCCGATCCCCGCGCCATGGCGCTGATCGAGCCCATGCCGCGATAGGCCTTGTAGGACCGCCCCTGAAACAAAAACACCTCGCCCGGACTCTCGTCGGTGCCGGCGAGCAGAGACCCGAGCATTGCGCAGTCGGCGCCGACGGCCAGCGCCTTGGCGAGGTCGCCTGAATATCTGATACCGCCGTCGGAGATAACCGGGACGTCGTTCTTTTTCGCAACCTCGGCCGATTCAAGCAGCGCGGTAAATTGCGGCACGCCGACGCCCGCGATCACCCGTGTCGTACAAATCGACCCCGGGCCGATACCGACCTTAATGGCGTCGGCGCCGGCATCGATCAGCGCCTTGGTCCCATCAGCGGTGGCCACGTTTCCGGCAACCACCTGCACCGCATTGGAGTGACGCTTGATGCGGCGGACTTGATCGAGCACGAGCGCCGAATGGCCGTGGGCGGTATCGACGACGATCAGATCGGCTCCGGCATCGATCAAGTGCTCGGCGCGCGCGAATCCCGAATCGCCGACGCTTGTCGCCGCCGCAACGCGCAAACGCCCCTGCTCGTCCTTGCAAGCATGAGGGTGCGCTCTCGCCTTCTCGATATCTTTGACCGTGATCAGCCCGATACAGCGGTAGTCTTCATCCACCACGAGGAGCTTCTCGATACGATGTTGGTGAAGGAGACGCTTCGCCTCCTCCAAACCCACATTTTCCCTGACCGTGATGAGATCGTTTTTAGTCATCAGCTCCGCCACAGGCTGCTTTGGGTTGGTGGCGAAGCGGACATCGCGATTGGTCAGAATACCGACAAGCTTCCCTTCACGGCCGCCATCGGTGCCGGGCTCAACCACGGGGATGCCAGAGATCTGATAATCAGCCATCAGCTTGAGCGCGTCGGCGAGGCTGGCCCCGGGATGGATCGTCACCGGGTTTACCACCATGCCGGACTCGAACTTCTTGACCTGGGCGACCTGGGCGGCCTGCTCTTCCGGTTCGAGATTGCGGTGGATCACGCCAAGACCGCCGGCCTGCGCCATGGCAATGGCAAGCCTTGCTTCGGTGACCGTGTCCATCGCCGAGGAAATGATCGGAATACGCAGGGCGATGGAACGGGTAATCCGCGAGGAAACGTCGACTTCGCTTGGAAGCACGTTTGAGGCGGCGGGCCGGATGAGGACGTCGTCGAAGGTAAGCGCAGTCTTGCCTTCGGAGAATTCTTTACGGTTCTGAGGGGTATGCCCTTCGGGCATGGGCCAACTCTTTCTTACGGGGCGCGGCCCAGCCAAGGGGCGGCGTCCATCGGTTGGCGGCCTCCTTTAGCAGCTTGAAGCGGGTTTGGGAAGGCGATGAACCTAAATGCTGTGTAATCAAGACGTCACAGATCGTTAATCACCGCGGCCGGCGCGGCGCCTGCCGCCGCGGACGCCCGGCCGTGCGCTGCCGTTGCGGGCGCTGCGATTCCTGAGCCTTGGGGGCCTGCTCGGCGAACAGCCAGCCGAAGAGGTAGGCGGCGGCCAGCGCACCCGCAAGCTCGGCCGCAAAAAAGGCTGGCGCATCGCCTGGGTTGATCCCTGCAAACGTGTTGCTCAGCGACCGGCCGATGGTCACCGCCGGGTTGGCAAAGGACGTCGAGGCCGTGAACCAAATGGCCGCGCCGATATAGACGCCAACGGACGCGGCAAGCGCGCCCGGTCTGAAGCGGAGGCAGCCGAGTATCGTTCCGATCAGCCCAAACGTCGCGATGAATTCACCGAGCAGCTGGCCGAAGCCGTTTCGTGCCGTTTCCGAAAACTGGAACGGCGGGAGCTCGAACATCAGATGCGACACAATGGCCGCGAGCGCCGCGGCTGCAATTTGCGTTGCGACATAGAGAAGTGCCGTCCCACCTTCGATCTCGCCGCGGAGCAGCATGACCAACGTCACGGCCGGGTTGAACTGGGCGCCGGATATGGAAAAGAAGATGGTGATGATGACGACAAGGATTGCGGCAGTCGCAAGCGTATTGGCAAGCAGGGCAAGGCCCGCGTTTCCGTCGGCAAGCGTCTCGGCCATGATGCCGGAGCCGATCACCGCCATGACGAGAAAGAACGTGCCGAGGGCCTCCGCCGATAGCCGTCGCGCGAGATCGAACGTCACGTCTCTCCCCTTCCCCCGCAGTCTTTCAGCCTAACAGCAACCGCCACTCGTCTTGGCCTGCGGGGGCGCCTCCGTGGCAAAGGGGAACGCAGTCCCGCAGTCGGGGAAAAGGCCATAATGCGTGGAAAAGTCGCCGATGAAATCGAAATGCGGGGCAAAGCGCGTCTCGGCGAGCATACGCCACGTGTTGCCGCATACGGGAAAGACCTTACCGCATTCGATATGATGATGTCCGTCGAGCTGGAAGACCTCCGACTCCTGCGGCACCGTCCCTTTATAGATCGCGGCTTGACCGTAATCCTCGCACGCCGGTTCGAGGCCATCGAGCTTGAACAGGCGGTAGGTTGCGGAGAAGAATCGCGCCGGGCCGAGCTTGGCCCGCATTTCCGCATTCTCAACCGTAATCGGGCGGCTCGTCACCAGCCGCGGGTCGAGGAAACCTGCCTGCTTGGCCATGGGCAGAAAATCGTTCCAATAGAGCGCGCCGCCAAGACACTCGCCATAAAGCAGAGGATCGGCCCTGACATGGTCGGGGAGCCTCCGGTCGCAATAAACGTCGGCGAAATAGAGTTCTCCCCCGGGTTTAAGCAGATCGAAGGCGCCGCGCAGCACAGCAAGCTTGTCGACCGAAAGATTGATGACGCAATTCGACACGACCACATCGAAGCTTGCCGGCGGCAATCCAAGTTCGCCGAGCTTTTCGATATAGCCTTTAAGGAATCTCACATTGGGGCGTTGATAGCCGAACCTCTCCATATGCCAGTCGATATGGGTGTTCGCCATCGCCAATTGTTCGTCGGTCATATCGACACCGACCACTTCGCCTTCCGCTCCTACCATCTGGGCAATCAGGTAGGCATCCCGGCCCGAGCCCGAGCCGAGATCGAGTACGCGGGTGCCGGAAAGCGCAGCAGGCACGACGATGCCGCAACCATAATATTTGGCGCGCACCGCCTCATGAACATTGGCCAGCAGATCCTCCAGATGCCACGGCACGGCGCCGCCATCGCAGCAGGCGGAGGTCTTCAGGTCCTGCGAGCTTTTCAGAACCTTGCCGTAATAGTTCTTCACCACTTCGAGATTCATGCTGGCAGCTCCCCACTCACGAAACCACAAATCGACCGAACCCTTCGCCGCGTGTCTATAAGTCCCGCAGCATGAGGAAAATGCAAAGTTTTGTGAACACTGATTCAGACCTCCGCACGCCCTCGAAAACCGGTCGCCAGGACATACATCTCCGCGGACTCCGCGCGCGAGGCCTTGGGCTTCACATGGCGAACCTTGGCGAAGGACCGGTTGAGCCGGGCGACCAGATCGCGGCTCGCCCCGCCCTGGAGCACCTTGCATAAGAACGCGCCCCCGGGCGCAAGGACCGCCTCGGCAAGGTCGAGCGCAGCCTCGACCAGGGCCATGATGCGGAGGTGATCCGTGGCCTTGTGTCCGGTCGCCGGTGCATGCATGTCCGACAGCACCACGTCGGCCTTTTCGCCGCCCAAGACCTCTATGATGCGATCGGGCGCCTCGGGCTCGGTGAGATCGAGTTCGAGTTGGGTCACGCCTGAAATCGGTTCCACCGCAGTCAGATCGACGGCGATCACGCGGCCCTCTCCGGCCATAACCTTGACCCGTTGCGCCGCGATTTGGCTCCAGCCTCCCGGAGCCGCACCCAAATCGACCACCGTCATGCCCGGCCTCAGCACATGATGCCTGTCGTCGATTTCGGCGAGCTTGAAGGCAGCCCGGCTGCGGTAGCCTCTGCGCTTAGCCTCCTCGATATAGGGGTCGTTAAGCTGGCGCTGAAGCCACCGGGTCGAGGCGAGCTTCCGGCCCTTGGCGGTGTGGACCCTTTCGGCGAGCTTGCGGCCTCCGCCCTGCCACCCTCTACCCTGACCTTTTCCCGGCCTTGCCATATGCTTATCACCCAAAACCCGGCTTGACGCCGCATCCCCGCCTGTTGTCTCTCCAACACCTGCCACATGCCCCGCTATTTCGTCACCCTCATCGTCGCCGTCGCCCTGTTCATGGAGACGATGGATTCGACGGTCATCGCGACCTCGCTGCCGGCAATCGCCGCCGATCTTGGCGAAGACCCGGTCGCGCTCAAGCTTGCGCTCACCTCATATCTCTTGTCACTCGCCGTGTTCATTCCTTTGAGCGGCTGGGTGGCGGATCGTTTCGGCGCCCGCACGGTGTTTCGCGCCGCCATTGCCGTCTTTACGCTCGGCTCGGCCGCCTGCGGCTTCGCCCAAGGCCTTCCGGACTTTGTTGCCTTCCGGATCCTTCAGGGTATCGGCGGGGCGATGATGGTGCCGGTCGGCCGTCTGGTGATCTTACGATCGGTGCCGAAGGCGGAGCTAATCTCTGCGCTCGCCTGGCTCACTGTGCCGGCGCTCATGGGACCGGTGATCGGGCCGCCGCTTGGCGGCTTTATCTCGACCTTCACCTCCTGGCGCTGGATCTTCTGGATCAATATCCCTGTCGGGATCCTCGGCATGTTCCTCGCCACGCGATACATCGCCGACATTCGCGAGGAGAGGCTTCCTCCTCTCGACATCAAAGGCTTCTTTCTTTCCGGCATCGGCCTGGCGGGGATCGCCTTCGGCATTACCAATATCGGTCAGGGACTGTTCTCTGCGAAGATTGTCGTCGCGCTGCTCGCGGTGGGTGCTATCGGCTGCTTCCTCTATGTGCGCCATGCGCGGGTAACGAAAGCCCCGCTGCTCGATCTCAATCTCCTCAAGATTGATACGTTTTTCGCCAGCGTCGTCGGCGGATTTCTGTTCCGCATCGGCATGGGCGCGTTGCCGTTCCTGCTGCCTCTGTTTTTTCAACTCGGTTTCGGCCTCAGCCCGTTCCAGTCGGGGCTCCTGACCTTTGCCAGCGCCGTCGGGGCCGTCGCCATGAAAACAACCGCGGCACCAATCATCCGCTATATAGGCTTCAAGCGGACATTGGTGAGCAACGCGGTCGTGAGCGCCCTCTTCGTCGTCGCCGTTGCGCTGTTCACCGCCGGCACGCCTCATAGCGTCGTGTTTGCCGTGCTGCTCACCGGCGGATTCTTCAAGTCGCTGCAATTCACCGGCATCAATTCGCTCGCCTATGCCGACATCGACGAGAAAGCCATGAGCCGGGCCACCAGCTTCGCAAGCGTGGTCCAGCAGCTATCGCTTTCAGCCGGTGTGGCGCTTGGCGCGCTGGTGCTCGAATTGGAGCGTATGGGGCGTCCCGGCGGAACCGTTGTGGCTGAAGATTTCCCCCTGGCCTTTATTTTGGTCGCGGCGATCGCGGCAAGTTCGGCGCTCGTGTTCGCCAGGTTGCCGAAAAGCGCCGGGGCGAGCCTTTCCACCAGGGCCCGGCCTGTCGGAGATAACCCGAAACGCGCTCCCGAACCCGCCGAGCTTTCTTGAAACTCAGCGCCGGCCCCCGCGCCTTGCCTGGCGGGAGCCGCGCCGGTCATGACCGTCCTCGGCCATCAGCATGGCGAGAATGCCTTCGCGCAACCCGCGGTCAGCCACGCGCAGTCGATCGCACGGCCAGACTCTGAGCAGCGCCTCGAGGATGGCGCAACCGGCCAGCACGAGATCGGCGCGCTCATGCCCGATACAAGGTTGGGCCACGCGCTCATCATAAGTCATGTCAATGAGATTGTTCGAAACCGCGCGTACGTCGTTTATGCCGAGCCAGCAACCATCGACGCGTGACCGTTCATAGGCGGGCAGCTTGAGATAGATTCCGCAGATCGTGGTGACCGTGCCTGACGTCCCGAGAAAGTGCGTGCGCTTGCCGGCAATTCTTTCGGCAAAGCGGTGCTTGCTCTCGAAGGATCCAATGCCCGTCATCGCATCGGCTACCATGGCTTCATAGTTGTCCGGCGTGACGTTGCGGCCGCCATGGCGCTCGGCGAGATTGACCACGCCGATCGGTAACGAGGTCCACGCGGCGATACAGTTCTGAATGTCGATCCTGTCATGCAGAGTGCGTCGCCAAGGGCGTCCAAGCTGCTTAAGGTCGAGCCAAATCAATTCCGAGCTGCCGCCGCCGATATCGAATACCAAAACATAATCGCAATCGCGGTCGATCAGAGAAGCACAGCCGGACACTGCCAGCTTGGCTTCGGTCTCCTGCGTTACGATCTCGATATTGAGCCCTGTCTCCCCTCTCGCTCGCGCGATGAACTCATCGTTGTTCGCGGCGATGCGGCAGGCTTCGGTTGCGATCAGCCGCGAGCGGGTCACGCCGCGCCGGTTCATCTTGTAGGCGCAGACCTTGAGTGCGTCGATCGTCCGGCGCATAGCGGATTCCGAAAGCCGGCCGGAATTCAACACGCCTTCGCCGAGACGAATAATGCGGGAGAAGGCATCGATGACGAGAAAGCCGCGGCGCGAGGGCTTCGCGATCAAAAGCCGGCAATTGTTGGTGCCAAGATCGAGCGCGCCATAAACGGAATGCGTGGGCGCCCGCGCGACTGCGCCCAAATCGGTCTTGACCTCGGCTGCCACCTGACGACCTTCGGCCGGCGCCAATGAAGGCGCGCGGGCCGAGACTTGTGCCGGCCCATCACGGCCTGCACAGTGCTCGGTTTTGCTTCGCTTGGACGAAGCTATGGCAGCCGGGCCGGCATCGCCGCGCGGCCCACTCACAATATCCAAACCCCTTAAACCGGACGCGCCCGCCCCCTTGGACCAGTCGCCGTCCAGTGTGGTTGTCCTATGCGGCTAATTTATCAAGCCCCTGCCTGAGGTAAAGCCGCTTATTCAGCCATCGCTCTTCAAGGTCTTGAGCGGAACGGCAAGGAAAGAGCATATTCGGCGGCATTCGCCGTTTGCCTTCCCGCGGCGGCCAAGCGCCCGTAGCTCAACGGATAGAGCACCAGACTTCGAATCTGGGGGTTGCACGTTCGAGCCGTGCCGGGCGCACCAACATCTAAGGGCTGCTCCATGCGGATATTCCGTCTCACCCGCTGGCAACGCATCTTCATTGCCCTCTCCCTGATTTGGATCGTCATCGGTGGAAGCTGGGGCTGGAGGCACGCCTATGACAAGGTCAATCCGGATTTCGTAGTCTGTGTTAACGCCATCGAAAATGCAGCCGACCTTGAAGCTTGCCGCAACACGCGGAACACGGCGCTTGCTGTCCCGAGAGGCGTGAGCGCGACCATCGTTGCGCTCGGCCCGCTCATCGTCGTCTGGCTCGTATGCTACGGATTCGTTCTGCTCGTGCGCCGGATCCGGCGAAAGTTTAGGGCCTCGCCGTCAGACTAAGGTCCGGTCGGCAATCGGTGCGAAAACGGCCCCGCGCGTCGAGGCCGTTTCCTGAAAAGTCTCGGTCTGCGTTATTGATCGCTATTGATCCATCTTGTCCTTGTCACCGGACGTGTCTTTGTTCGCAGACGTGTCACTGTCGGCCGACGTACTTTCGCCGGCGGGCGTGCCTTCCATATCGTCGGCAGTCTTGGCGTCAGCACTCACCCACCCTTTCGAGCAGCCCTTTTTCCACTCCTCCTGGGAAATTTTGGCGTCATCGGATGAATCGACCATCTGGAAGTTCAGAATGTATGGCGTGGCCTTGTCCTTCGAAAGAGTGTCACCATCAGGACCGGCAGTCTCCCAAGCCTTCTGGCACTCGGCGTCGCTCAGGACCTTGCCCGGACGTCCCGAAGGGTCATCCTTCATCGCACCCTCAGGCACAGGTGCGCCGCCGCCGGCGACGGCGTAGGTGGCGCTCGACAACAACATGATCGCAGTCAGGGTCGTTGTTCTCATCGGAAAATCTCCTCACTAACATTGACCTTTTCAGTCTCAGCACCCCATTCGCGCGGCACTTATAGAAAGCAACACCGGGGCTGCGGCGATGTTCCGCTGACTGCCACCCCTGCTCAGCCACGCGCGTTTATGAGGAGAACGCACTGAGTGCGCTTCGAGGGAACATGACTGCTCCTCAGATGTTCTCCAGACATGAAGCGAGTTTACAAGGAGGATGAAGCAGATGAATTGGGATCAGATCGAAGGAAACTGGAAGCAGGTGCGCGGCAAGGCTCAACAGCAATGGGGCCGCTTGACCAATGACGACCTCGATGTCGTCGAAGGCCGTCGCGATGAATTGGCTGGAAAGATCCAAGAACGCTATGGCGTTGCCAAGGACGAAGCCGAGCGCCAAATCGACACTTGGCTTAATAGTATGTAGGACCCGCTAGAAGCGGTCCCTTAAATAGATGGGGGTGGTCCCAAGGGCCACCCCTTTCCTTTCATGACTTTCCGTTGAGCGTCCGTGAAATCGCCGCGCGGGTCCGACCCCAACCGTGGAGCACCGAAAGCCAAAACTGCCGCCATGCAGCATTGGGTCTCGTCTGATAGCGTCGTCGCAGCAGCTCTCTGGCATAGGCGCGCTCGCGCCCATCAAGATTCGGGCTGGCGAGAGCGGCTCGCAAGTCCCGGTCGCTCAATTGATCCATCTCGTGCATTGAGATTTTTGCGCGTTACCGCCGGCTTACGAGAAAGCCCACGGCAAAGGCGATCGCCAGCACCGGCAGCGCGCCCACTTGCTGGGTGGCCTTGCTGAGCCCTGTATCGATCATCGCCAGCCCCTCTCCGGCCGACGGAATGAGCTCGCGATCATTTCCACTGGACTTTGCCGCCAATGGCAAGACAGCGAGCACCAAAACACCGACACCCGCCAAGCAGAGGGCGACAAGGCCTGCCGCCTCAATAGGGGTGAAGCCCGCTGCTTCGATCAGCGCGTGGTATCCCGCGATCAGTCCGAACATGAGCGCCAATAGCAGCACCACGACAGCCGCCGCGATCAGGACGGCCTTCCACACGAGGACGTCAACGGTCCGTCGTATGCGGGACTTGATCCCGGATATGATCGTGAACAGCATTGCGCCCACGAATTAGCGGCGAAGAAGGATGCCGAGCAAAAACCCAACACCCACGGCAATGCCAATGGCCGAAAACGGATTGCTTTTCACGGCCCGTTCCGCATCCTGAACGGTGTCCACCACGCTTTCTCGCGCGCGGCTCAAACCCTCATCGGCGATGCGGGCGACTTTCGAGCTGAGTGTTTTCAGCTCCGATTGCAGCGTCTCGACCTGGTCGTAGAGCTTGTCAACGCCTTGACTCGCGGCACTGCCCATGTCGCCTTGACTTGCGGTATTCCCCAAGCCGGATCGGCGCTCCTGTGGACTAGCTGTCGGCATACTTGCCTCCTCTCCATCGGTTGACTTGGGAACACGAGACATTCAGCATTGTTCCCTCTGATGACCCCTCCAAAGTTCCCACACGGAACCTCGTTCAATCCGAAACGCATGGGATGAGAGACAAACAAACCTCACGCTACCTCGACGTTGCTTTGGTTGCGGGGCTGATCCTTCTTGCGTTTCAATTGGAACCGCTGTTCCGATCCCGTGGCGGTATCACTGCACAGTCGCTTCGGCGCACGAGAGATCTTCGTCCATCGCAAGAGCCGCACGGCCTCCAGGCGTCCCGAAGCAAACAAGGCGGCCGGGGCAGATCGGCATCGTCCCCCGGGGAAATTCCCGCCAAAGGCTGGATGGACGTGCTGTGGCGTGTTTACAACGAGCTGCAGAGTGACAGGCTGCTCGCAGTTGCGGCCGGCGTTGTGTTCTACATGCTTTTAGCTCTGTTCCCTGCCCTCACGGCGCTCGTGTCGTTCTACGGCTTGGTCGCCGATCCGGCCGAGATTCACGCGCACCTCTCGCTTCTGACTGGCGTCGTGCCGGAAGGCGGGATTGCTATCATTCGCGAGCAGGTCACCCGCGTAGCGGATGCACGCACCGGTTCCCTCAGTTTGGGCTTTTTCTTCGGGCTCGGCTTGGCGCTGTGGAGCACAAATAGCGGCATGAAAGCGATTATCGATTCCCTCAACGTCGTTTATGACGAACAGGAAAAGCGGAGCTTCGTGCGGCTCACTCTGGTCTCTTTCGCCTTTACGATCGGTAGCTTCGCATTTGTGTTCGTGGCCATCGCAGCCGTCCTTGTCTTGCCATTGGTTCTGCCTTGGATCGGTCTCGATTTGGTTGATGCCCGCTTGATCAAGCTTCTCCGCTGGCCGGCCCTGCTTGTCGCAGTGCTGGCCTGGCTCGCGGTTCTTTATCGGTACGGCCCCAGCCGAAGCTATGCGCAGTGGCAATGGCTCAGTGTCGGTAGCGTCGTCGCCGCACTGTTATGGCTCGCGGGGTCGAGCCTGTTCTCGTGGTATCTGTCCAACTTCGCGGACTATAACGCGACGTACGGATCTCTGGGGGCCGCGATCGGACTGATGATGTGGCTCTGGCTATCGGTGATCGTTATTTTGGTTGGCGCTGAGCTCAATGCAGAGACCGAGCATCAAACCGCGCACGACACGACGGTGCCGCCAGACCGACCGATCGGCATGCGCGGCGCCGTCATGGCCGACACTGTCGGCAAAGCGTGGCGCTGATTTGAGAACTCGATTAACCAGGCAGCAAATTGCGCCGCGGGCCTAAAGTCTCCCGAGCAGCGCTAAAACAAGCACGATGACGAGTATCAGACCCACAATACCCGAGGGGCCGTATCCCCAGCCGCGGCTATATCCCCAACTCGGAATCACGCCCAGTAAGATGAGGACCAGAATAATGATCAGGATCGTTGCTAAGCTCATTTCGTGCTCTCCCTAAATTCGG